>ERZ1292632.447-Hain-H43-01um-R2-447-length-43925-cov-8_pt1 | contig 43925 bp, 65 predicted proteins | sample MGYA00564407_ERZ1292632 | MGnify/ENA primary metagenome ERZ1292632 (study PRJEB36523, sample SAMEA6512637) | groundwater metagenome | collected 2019-01-08 | study: AquaDiva: Metagenomics assemblies of 32 groundwater samples | reverse complement strand
CCCTTACAAGATCGTAGAAAAACAGCGCCAGGAACAGCGGCCAACACAACACCAGAAGTTCGTCAAACGTCACCGACAACTCTCGCTCTCATGATCGTCTGCAACCGACCACTAATACCGGGGCGGCAGCCGATAATTTCAATCACGCCTTTGTCCTTCAGTGCCTTGTAACGCGCGGTGACGGACGAATAAGAGAGTGACGGGAAGAGTTCGCGCACCTCGTCCGAGATGCATCCGCGCCGGCCAAAGGAGTTGATGGCTTCCAACACCAGGCCTTCGAGATTTGTTGGGTTGATACTTTCCGCCGCCACACGTGAAGTTTCCGGGTCGCTCCGTCGGCACAGGCGTTCAATGGGGGTGTCGTCCATCATGTCACCCCGCCGCCAGCACATTGAACGAGTCCATTTGCTCGTTGAGGATGTCGCTTAATTCGTTGGCAAGGACGGGGCTTGCGCGCAGTAGTTTCTCCAACCGCTCAACATTCTTCTCGCGCCACATCTCCAGGTCCGTCACTGATTTCGTGCGCATGATCTCTGCCACAGCCTGTTGCTGCCACTCCTTCGCCGTCTTCTTACCTTCAGCCTTCCCAGGAGGCCGGGGGTCACCTCCTGGGTCGGCTGGCACCACAGTCGGAGCGCTGGGAGTAGGCACCCTGACCGCAGACCCTTGCGCCCATTTCGCGAGCGCCACACCGTGGTCTTCGTCGAGGGCGCGTCCGTCAGCAAAGGTGCTTTCGAACTGCCTGGGCAACTTCATCATCATCTTCTCACCGACATGGTCGGACACCCACTGCGGGACGCCGCGGGCATTCGGGGGCAGTAAGCAATTCAACGTCTGTTCAAACAGGAATTCGTCACCTGCAATTGGCATCCAACCCAACTCTTGGATACCCCCTCCCTGCTTTGGCTTCGTCTTTTCCTTCGCGCGGAAGCAAAAGATAAAGTTCGCGTTGAGTTGAAGGATGCCGTTGATCAACTTGCGCCGGTTCGCCGCCGGCTTGATCCATGCCGCCATCTTCACGCGCTCGCGCTTGGCGTAATCATCGCCGGCCATGCGCTCGACCTCTCGACTATGCGTGTCGAGGTAGCCACCTTCGCCTTCGTGTTCGTGACTTTGTGAATCGACCACCACCACGCCGGCGCCGGCCTTGACACAGAACTTGAGTGCCTCGAGGTAGTCGAGCGATCCGAATGGCGCGCCGAACTCTACATGCTTGAACGTGAAGGTGTCGGCGTAATGCAGCGCGCGCCTCGACTCGGTGTCGATGACATAGATGTCCCCGCCACTGACACGTTGCACACCGGTCGCAAGGCGCAGTGCCGAGTAGGTCTTGCCCGATCCTGAGCAACCCATGAGGCCAATCAGGAGTGGGACTTTGTCGCGATGCGCGGCGACGGCTGAGAAGGTTCTGGTCATGGGTGGTCCTCAATGTCGATCGTGCTGTCCATCTCTTCGCGCATCAGCCATGCGTACTCGCTCCAACTCGGGCGCGCCGCCATCATGGGCGTCGTAGGATAACTCGGCCACACGCCTGTCTCCAGGCACTTGCGCCACAGGTTAGTGGCAGCGATTCTCTTCTTACGCGCAATGATCAAGACGCTCTCCGTCACCTCGAGAATAGATGACGCGAACGGTGGCTCTGTCTCCGCGAAGAGATAGTAAATCTTCCGGCCTCTTGCACTGGACGGGTCAACACTGTCGGCGCCAGCCTCGAGGAATGCGGCTTGCATGTCATAGCCTTGCGCGAAAAATTGTCGGTTCGCGTCGCGCGCGTTCGTGCCGGTGGTCTTGAGGTCAACGATCGTGCGCAGATCAGGTGTTACGGCATCCGTCCTGCACCGCAGCCACACCGGGCCGCGCTGCCATAGAAACGTCTGTTCGAATTCCCACTCGCTCGCGAGCGAGTTAAGGGCAACATCAGCATGCGCTGCCACCTGCGTGGCGCGGTCGAAATCATCGACGAGCAATGGAATCATCCCACTAAGTAGCGCTTGTTCGCGTGCCTCTTTGGCGATCTTCGTCTGCCAGTTATTGGCATGCACTTGGACAATGGCGGGACCACCAAAGACCAGGGTGTGGACAGCTGACCCAAAGTTGGCGGCAGACGACCACTCGTTTTGCGGCGGCCGCTCCATGCGTGGGTGCAAGAGGCGAGCGTGTGCTGGACTCTTCTCCAGGAGTTCGATGGCGACCGATGATGACAAGGAGGGTGTGGGACAGGGGTCCATCACGTACTCTTCCATCGTAATGTTATGCACGCCGGCCTTCATGTCAGCCTCGTATCTAGACCAAGCATTTGGTCAAGCGTTGGACAGGTGCGCTTCGACTCGCCCCGCTCATAACCGATGATGTACCCCGTGTAGAGGAGGCCGATCGAGATGATGATCGTGCCGATGGCGAGGATTGTAGCGTCGTAGATTGTCATGCCAGTACCCTCATGTAGATTTCATCGCGGTCGTAAAGCGCAGGGTTGCCATCGACGATGGGCCGCGGCATCTCTCCAGCCAACACGCGCCGCCTTAGTGTCCCCCGATTAATGTCGAATAGGTCACACACCTCACTCGTCGTCAGGCGGGTGGCGAGCGTCACGTATTGTTGGCGGAAGTAATCGTCGCGGCGCGCCTTTACAGCGGCCGTCGCACGCTCCAGCACGCGCTGCACTCTCGCGTTCAGTCCACCATCCGTCTTGATCAATGAGGCAATCAGGTTGACAGAGTGCAACACCGTTGTGTGGTCGCGGCTGAAGGCTCGGCCGATGATGGGATATGACTTGCGCGTGGCTTGACGCGATACGTACATCGCGACTTGACGCACGCGCGTGATGGGGAAGTATCGACGTGTCCCCATCACTTCTCCGATGGACACCATGAACTCTTCCGCGGCAAACGCGGCAACCTCCTTGCACGTGATCACTGAATTGTCTCCTTTGGCCGGCTGAACTCCTCGACGATGGCTTCCTTCTGCTTTGCGAGGAGTCCCGCTTCCGCATGCAAGAAGGACACCAGACCATCGATGCACGCATCGAGGTTCTCCGTCTGCACTCCGTGGACGATCACCGACTGCTTGATGGACAGTACGAACAATGCAGCCATCTCCCATACGCCGGTCGCGTGCTTGTCGGCGAGACCGGCGCGGATGTGGGTGAGGACGTCCATGCCCTCATTGAGGAGGGCGATTTGTTTTTTCACTCGCTCTATCTGGGTCACGGCACCTCTCCTTTGCTTCGTGCGGTTGCCTCTTCAACCAGCACCTGCGCGATGGTGTCGAGCATCACGCATGTGCCGAGGTCTTTCGTCTCGCCGGTCTTGATCCGGTTCGACGCCTTGATCAGTATCTCAGCACATTTCAACATGGCGGTGTCGCTCGCCATCTTCACGATGTCAGTGTTCATTGTACTTCTCCCTCGCCTTGTCGGCGATCTTGCCAAGTTGATTTAGACCCAATGGGTAGACCGCTGTGATGGCTTTGATCGCCATCTCGACAGCGACTTTATGTTCCTCGACGAGCGCGCGCAGAGTGAGAATGGCGCGTGTCTCGATCGATAACAGGGAGCGGTCGTTGACCGACCGCCTTAGTTCGTTGAAGGCAAAAGTGAAAGGGTCCATGTCGTTCTCCCAAGGAATCAATACGTGAGATAAGATCACACTGGGGAAAGAATGCAAGGGGAAAATCTACTACATTTTCACATCTTATTTCTGCCACAATGTTGACGTGTGAGAATATGTTCGCAATCATGTCCCCATGAGTGACGATGTTTTATTCACTGCGCAGCAACTGTTGCGCAAGATCGGACGCCGGGATGTGTGTGCGCTGTGTGGGGTCAAATTGGACGCCTTACGTCGTTGGCACAAGGTTGGAATTCCAACACGGCATTGGCCTGTATTGGTCAAGTCGATTGAGTGGGTGACATATGAGTTACTCGAGCGTTCACAAGCGTACACACGTAAGGTCGCAACGAAAGGATAGATTATGCCAGCCTACCAAGTACGAATCTCGGGGGAGATCAGTCTGCCGAAAGACCTAGACGGCATGTCTGATGGTGTTGGTCGAGTTAAGCACTTGATCGAATGTGTTAAGCGTCAAGCCCTTGACCCGGCTGCGTTGCAGACGCTGTCTGCTTGCACGAACCTCCACATCGACACCAAGATGGTCGGGCGCGCGGCGAAGGTGGTGGCACCGGGAGAGTCTGCGTGAAGACGATCGGGTCAATTGACCCTGTCAAACTGAGTGCGCTAATGGGGGCAACCCTGGAGGCGCACAACCACGCCAAAGAAATTACGGCACCGGTGGCGGAAGACCTGAAGGCCGCAGCCAAAAACCTTGGGCTGAACGTCAAAGCCTTCAATCTCTGCCGCAGCGTGGCCCGCCCGGACCCGGTCGCGCGGCGCCCCTTCCTTGACGCCTTCGATGAGTACCGGCTGATGCTGAAGCTAGACGCATCAGACCAGGCTGACCTGTTCGAGGCACAAAAGGTGGATCATGGGCAAGTCACAGCGTGATAAGGGCGCGCGCCGCGAGCGCGAGGTGGTTAATCATTGGCGGGAGCGCGGCATCAGGGCTGACCGGGTGCCCCTCTCAGGCGCCGCCGGTGGCGAGTATGCCGGCGATGTCGATCTCTATGCCTTCGGGCGGGACGAAGCGCCGATGGTCGGCGAGTGCAAGGCACGGGCGAACGGCGGCGGGTTCAAGCAGATCACCAAGTGGCTCGGACAGAACGACTTCCTGGTTCTACATGAAGATAAGTGCGCGCGCCTGTATGTGGTGCCAGAGCGAATCATGGAGAGACTCATCAAGCCATGAGACGCTACGCGGATTGGTCACCGGAAGAGACAAGCACGTTGGTGCGCATGATCGCCGCCGGTTACCGGGTCGAGTCCGTGGCAGAGAAGTTAGGTCGAACCGAGGCCTCTTGCCGGCAAAAAATGGTCCAGCAACGCGCGATTGGCGTACTCCCTATGCTGACGCGCAACTACCATTACACAGCCCCCTCTGTTAGCGGGCAGGACTATCTCACCGAGGCCGGCGCTAACCGTTTGGTCGAGAAAATCAAGGATTACTGGGCGAAACGAGGCGTCACCCCTGACGTCTGGGCGGAACGCTGCAAGGGAACTACAATCACCTTTGTTGTACGCAGCAACATACGGGTGAACCTGAAATGAAGATTCCTGGATTTAAGCGCAAGGTATTCATCATTGGCACAATCTATGTATGCAAGCGAGGTGCCGCCATCATCAACCCTCACGTGCCGGTATCCTTCTGGACTTACTTCGACGTCGTGGCCTACCTCGCCGTCTGGGCTGGTGCCACACTCGGAGCGATGGCGTGACGTGGCAAGAGCGAGCGCGCGCAGGGAGCGGGTAATCATTGCCCGCGCCACGCAACTCGCAGCTGACACCTATCAGATATTCCGCCCCCTACTATTCTACCCTGGACGCTCGGAGCATCGCATCAACATCGCTCGACAGGTCGCGGTTTACCTATGCCACATGAGCGGTATCACGATGTACAGTCTCGCGCGGCATTTTCATCGCGACGTGTCTACGATTCATCACGCTGTCCGCAAGATCGAATATCTGCGTTCCGACCCGGATTTCGACCAGTTTCTCGACGAAATGGCTCAGAAGTTGGACAACCCGGACTTTCAACCCCCTCTGTAGCCGCGCAGCCACAGTTGGCATGCTAGCCTAGTGATTCCGGCGCACCTCGCGCCACGAAAGGAACTGCTATGCGTTTATTGACTCTCATCTTACTGACTGCAATCTCCACTCAAACTGCACTAGCAAATGATTGGTACACCAGCGTCTATGGTGGCGCGAACTGGGACGATGTCATCAGCGCTGAAGGTGTGAGTGAGAACACCGGCTATGTCATCGGCGGCACAGTGGGCAAGAGAATCCCAGCGGTATCTGGCCTTCGCCTAGAGCTCGACCTCGCCTTCCGACAGAACGAGGTGGATATCGATTGGTGCGAAGATTTCACCGTTGACCACAACGTCACCACATTGCTCGGCAATTTGGTCTATGAGCCGGGGGTGGTGATCGGGCCGCTACATCCGTATGTCCTCGCAGGTATTGGCTATGGCCACTCTGAGGCGCGATTCGAGGACATCTCCGTGGCCTCTGTCGAGTCGTCAGGGATTGCTTGGCAACTCGGCGCCGGCGTCAACACTGAGATCGCCGATGGCGTCGCATTCGGTATCGGCTACCGGTATCTGCAAGCCCCAGCGATCGAGGTATTCGGCACTGAGGTTGCGGATGGCGGGCATCACTCGGCTGTTGCGCAATTGACTTTCGCGCTTGACTGATCATAAATGAATAGGCCGGGACAGGTGTTGCAACGCCAGTCCCGCACCGCTCCATCGGGCGGGCGTCCCGGCTCTTTCAACCTATGGAGAGGTTAACATGACACAATGGTTGCGTTGGTATCGCGGGTCTGTTGAGGACGCCAAGTTTAGATTTATCGCCTATCAGGCAAAAGTTTCAATCTCTGAAGCCATAGCGGTTTGGGCGGTCCTTTTGGAGGATGCTGCGAGCGATCAACATCGTGGAATTGTCACGCGTGACATAAATTGGATTACTACAATTCTGGCACTTGATGCGGGATTTGCAGCTGCAATCCTGACTGCAATGCAGTCCTTGAGCATGGTAAAAGTGACAAATGAGGGCATAATTATCTGCAATTGGGGGCTGCGCCAGTTCGAAAGTGACGCAGATAAAACGGCGGCAGAGCGCAAAAAAAGGCAGAGAGAGCGACAGTCACGGTCGAGTCACGGTCCTGTCACGCGTGACACGTCCGTGAGTCACGGGTCTGTCACGCGTACAGAGACAGAGACAGAGACATATAAAGAAGAAAAGAGTCAAAAGAAGAAATCTCGCGCTGCGCGCTCGACGACTCAAAGGGGGCAACGCTGGCCGAATGACGCAATCGTTCCAGAACCCTGGTTGCTTGATGGCGAAATGGCTCGGAGCAAAAATGGCTTGCCGCAAATCGATCTGAAGGTCGAGGCCGAGGCGTTCGCGAATTACTGGGCGGCGAAATCGGGGGCGGGGGCGGCGAAGATGGATTGGCGGCGCACCTGGATCAACTGGGTGCTGAACTCAAAAATTAAGGGAACTCGAAATGGAAGCGGCCAAACGCAACTCGAACAACTCATGCAAATCGCTTGTGACGATGCCGACAGAGGCTTCGACTAAAGAAATTACCTCGTTGCTGGTCCGGTGCCTGACGAACTACGGGGAGCGTCGCGGTATGAACATGCGGTTGATGACCGCCGAGTGGACGGCCGGTCTGTCGCGGTATGGATTTGAGCGCCTATCGGCCGCGGTATCTGAGCACATCCGCACGTCGCGGTATTGGCCCACGATCGCGGATATCTTGGCGCAGCTGCAAGCCGGCCATATGGCGCCGGGTCTGCCGCGGTATCGATCGATCGATCCGCCGTTTGAGCGCGCCGGCCGAACCGCGGCCGAGGAAATGGCGTTTCGGGCCGCACAAGTTTTACAATGGCGCGCTGAAGCGGCCGCGGTATGGTCACCCGGCGAAACAGAACCGGCCGCGACGCCGGTGGTTCGACCCGCGTCGCAAGCGGCCGTTGTCTCGAGCGCACTGGCGAACAGCTGTGCCGCCCGCCGCGGCCGCGGCTTGCCGACATGTTCAGCCGATTGCTGCAAGCAAGAGTGCAGATTGAAAAGCGATTTAGGTGACCACTGACAAGAATAAGGTGGCGACTGCTACCTTGCCACCTAAAAACGATTCTCTGCCGTGGGTGAGTAAATTTCATGCCACTACTCGCGAGTAAAGAAAGGGGCGCACGTGGCGCCCCTCTGGTTTTAGTCGTCATATTCGTTTCGCCGGTTCTTATCTTGCTGCACTTCCGCATTGAAATGCATGCGCGCGCGCTCGAAAATGATCCAATGATCATACTTCTTAACCCTACACACATGCATGACATCCGCAACGATATCAGTTAACGCGTCACCTATCTCATCCCGTTGCACGTTGTAATAGTCGCGCAGTTGTGGGATCAGTCGATTAGCGCGCAATGAACTATTGCGCATTTTAGGATTGATTCTGGCCATGTTACCAGACTCCCAAGCGAGTGAGTGATCGTCGATCGATATCAATCTGATACGCTACACGCTGCGGCACGCGCGTAAAGGCCTTATCAATTTCATGGTATATTGCTTGATGTTCTGGCGACATAAACAAGAGGCTAAACCCAGACACTTTGAATGGGTTTACGTTAAGCATTGCCGCAACCCATGCCGCGTGCTCTGCACTGCCGGATTTAGGTGCATGCCGCTTTAGGCACCTTGCCGCCTTGCCTTTCGTTGCTAGTGCGAGGCTAAATGCCGTCGCGGCCGCGTCGCTAATCTCAGGGTTATATGATTTAACCCATGCAATGGCTTGATTGCGCATTGCTTCGATTTGTTCTTTATTCATAGCTATTCTCCCAAGTTTTGAATTGTTGCGTTTACTCGTTTCTTGCCGACTCCGTGTGCTGGAAAGCCGACAATAACTCTTCTGTCTTTACGCGCGCACAATTGGCAACGCGCGCAATTAGTATCGCGATACGTTGCCGGGCAGATTGCAACGATTCGGCCATTTGGGGTTTTAACAATTTTCTCGGCCGTATCACTCGGCAGTATGGTCACGACTGGCGCGCAATCCAGCTGCGCCAGGGTATCGGCATGCGCCAGGGTATTGGCTGAGAGGTTTATGATAAAGCCTTTAGTGTTAGCCTCTAAAACGGCCGCTTTATTCTCGGCCGTCATCTCATAATGGGTATAAGTAAACCCGCGCCTTCCACGGTTCGCCTTGACTAAATCCGCAAGGCTTGTGGCGTCGATCGTGACTGCGTCACCCGGCAAATCACCCGCTTGATTATGCCTCCATAATTGACCACGTGGTAGGCTTGCCACCTTGCGGCAGAATTCCAACCACTCCATGCCCGCTTTCTTGGCCGATACTTTCTTCCAGAATATAGCGAGCGGTCCCGATTCGACATAACATCCGCCGCTTTTCTTGCCGCTTAAGGGACAAGCGCTAGGGCATGTCGCGGCCGTCGTGGTTGAAACCGGAATGGGTCCAACTTTGACATTGCTCGAGACTAAGGTGAGAGCAACGTGTGTCATCACATTAACCCCGTTTGACGCAACGATGAATGCCCGCTTGTGGCTATGACAATGTGATCATGTACCGCGATATCGAATAGCGCGGCCGCGTTGACAATCAGTTTCGTCATTTCAACATCTGCACTGCTAGGGGCAGGGTCGCCACTAGGGTGGTGTCGCCACTAGGGTGGTTATGTACAAGTATCATTGCGCTAGCACGCAATTCTAAAGCCTCCCGAATCACTTCACGCGGATATACGGGGGCGTGGTCAATTGTGCCGCGCCCCAACACTGCGTCTTTGATTAACCTGTTTTTTCGGTCGAGAAAGAGGACGCGAAATTGTTCCTCTTTCAACACTGACATTCTGACATTCAGATATTGGATGACTGTGGTCCAAGAAGAAAGCATATCGCGGCCGCTCAATTTCGCGGCCGTCACTTGCTCGACTAGTTCATAAACCTCCTGCACTTTCTCGCGCACTTCACTTGCAAGCGATTCGAAAGGGGCGTTTAAGTCGGCACGGGTTAACCCGATATCTTTAAGCAACATTTAAATTCTCCCAAGTTAGACTCATCAGTGATGGCATAACCATCAGACGGCCGCTTGCACGGCCGTTTCGTCCTATTTGAGCGGCAATAAGTTATAGACCGGGTACCACCGCAGCGACTTACTCCATCCCTTTGACGGGTTGAATGTCAGGCATTGTTTTTCTTCATACTTGCCATGTACTAAGCGCGTCTCGGCACATGCCACGAACCGAAAGCCTTTCCCTTGAGCGATTCGGTACTGCGCCCCGGCAGGAACACGCGTATCAATTACGGCCGCTTCTTTCTTCTCTGGAAAGACGGGCAATTTCGTAAAGTCTACATCTGCAATGGCCGAGGCCGAAAACCCAAGCAAGGCGCCAAATGCAAGAGTTGTGATCGTTTTCATATCTTATTCTCCCAAGTTTCAGCGGCCGCAATTGGCCGTTGACAACCGAGCATCTAATGCACAATTGTGGCCAAATTAAGGCAGAGTCGAGAAAACTTGCTACGTAAACCGAAATTTTTCAGCTGGGCCTCATTTCGCGGCAGATTACAGCCATATAATGGAAGAAAAAAAAACAAAGAAAAAACGCGCGGCAAGCACGGCAAGGCACCTATCAGAGGCCTGTAAATATGTTCGCGGCCGTCAACGTCGGCATACAGTCAAGGCGCGAATCAGTGATGAAGAGTGGAAGGCCTTAACGAAATACCGGCGCCACTACGGATTAACTATCGGCCAAGCGATACGTGCATTAATATTGCGCACCAATCAATTCGACCACCTCTAACCCATTGCCCCATATAACGTGTAACACCAAACCACATTGACACGCAATTTCACCCATGCCAAGCCTCGCGCGGCCTCCTCCTCCCAAGCAATGGGGCATCACTCCCAACACATGCCCGTCCCGATCGATCGAGGCACAAGCGCTTAACCTCCGGCAAGGGGCAAAAAGACAGACGAATAAGGTGACAGGGTACGTATGATTAGGCATAGATATTTCGACAAACGCAATGGGGCAATGTAGGGGGAGGGGGAGGGGGAGAGAGGCCGTCGGTTAGACATGCTTGATGTCTGATACACCCATGATTCTCCGCAGTAACCCGCCACGATTTCACCCGCTTGCACTGAGCAAACCTCAGTCGATCCGCAGAAACGTGACGGCCGGGGGGCACTTGGGCACACCCCCGGTATGGCGCACGTAATATGGGGTCCCACTCATCCATACCTTGAAACAAATGCGTGTGACTCTGAGTTGGTCGGTGCGATCGTTTGAGTGTCTGGTGGGTTTGCCAGTGGGTTTTGGTGAGGGTTGTGCTTGCGCGGGAGTGGGGGTGTGAATTAGGGTGTTGTGGTCCGGCGTTTGATCGGGCTGGCGGTCGGTCACTTCGGTTGGTTCTCCCAAGGGCTCGAGGTGCCGGCCGTTTTTTTTGGGATTTGGTGACATGGTGAAGAAGGCCAGGAGTCCTTTGCAGGACAAGGTGTTGGGTGGGTCGCTGACGGAGGCGCAGATTGGTCAGTTGATGGGGATTATGGCGCGGACGCCTGAGGCGGGGGTGAGGGCGGCGGCGATTGCGGAGGGGTTTTCGGTTGAGGCTGTGAATGAGTTTTTGAAGGTGATGCGGAGGGAGAATGTGGGGGTTGGCACTGCGGTGAAGGTGTTGGGCCACAATGAGATGATTGCGGCGTTGGATGAGAAGTTGTCGTTGGCGTTGCATCATTTGGATGCTGACCGGTTTAAGGCGGCGAACATTCAGCAAATTGCGATTGTGTTTGGGATTTTGGCTGAGAAGCGGGAGTTATTGAAGGGTAAGCCGACGCAGATTTTCTCGTTTGAGGAGAGGCGTTCGATGCGGGATTTATTGCCGAATGCGTTACGTGAGGCGCAGCGGCGTGGGTTGGTTGTTGATGCAACGTATACGGAGGACAATGCGGTTGAGCCGCGGCTGATTCAGGAGACGGTGACGGAGGGTGCGTTTAACCGGACGGCGGGGTTTGTTGAGAAGTTACCGTCGGAGAGGAAGTGATGCCGCGTATTGGTGACACGTTTGTTGATTTGTCGGTGTTGGATGGGCATGCGTTAGCGCAGTTACCGGGGGAGACGTTTCGCTACACGCTGGAGCAGTTGTTGCGGTTGGATGCGCAGGACCGGCGCGAGATGCAGTTGTTGCGTTATGAGCCGCCGAACCCGCGCACGAAGCAGATATTCAAGTCGAAGGCGCGGTTGATTGGGATCGGGGGTGGTAACGGGTCGGGGAAGACGACGACGGCGCTGGTGAAGGCGTTGGCAATGGCGACCGGGGTTATACCGGACAGTGTGAGGGATGATTTGCGCCCGCAGTTTCGTGGTCCGGTGAATGTGCGGATTATTGTGCAGTCGCTGACGACGGTGTTGGAGCAGATTATTCTGCCTAAGTTGATGTGGTGGAAGTGGACGGGGGTTGATTTGCCTGGTGGCGCGCGCGGGCATTGGGGGTGGATACCCAAGATGTGCTTGATAGACGGATCGTGGGATCGATCGTGGTCGAAGAAGAATTTGACGCTTACAGTCCTGTGCCGCAACCCTGACAATTTGGATGAAGTGATGGGGACGAGCATGATTCATTTTATGAGTCATGAGCAGAGTGCAGCTGACGCGGCTTCGGGTGATTTTCATTATATTGTGATGGACGAGCCGCCGAAGTTGGCGATGTTTCGTGAGAGTCAGGCGCGCACGATGCGTGTGAACGGGCAAGTGTTGCTGGCGATGACGTGGCCGGACGATCCGTCGATCCCGGTTGACTGGATTTTTGATGAGATTTACGAGCCGGGACAGCCGGGACCGAACAAGAACCCTGATATTGAGTGGTTTGAGTTATGGACGGAGGAAAATACGACGCTGAATCAGCAATCGGTGGCTGAACAGGCGAAGAAATGGAGTGAGGACACGAAGAATGTGCGCCTGTATGGGCGTCCGATCCGTTTTTCCAATCGTGTTCACCCGAATTTCACCGACATTCCGATGACGTGGTCGCATGCTGCGGTCAAGAATGTGTTTCCGATTGGCGGCAAGTGTCCTGAGACGGGGTCGAGTGACCTGATTGAGTATTGTCATGTGCAGGAATTCGATATTAACCCGCGTTGGCCGACGGTTTTTGTGATCGACCCGCATCCCCGCAAGCCGCACATGTTTTTGTGGGCGCAGATTGACCCGTCTGACGATATTTTTGTCTGCGCGGAGGGCGCGATCGACGCTGATCCGGTCGGCACGCGGTTGCTGGTTGAGGATATGGAGCGGTTTTTTGGCTTTTCGGTCATTGCGCAGCGTTTGATCGACCCAAACATGGGGAATTCGCCATCATCGAGCGATAGAGAGAAGACGTGGCAGTCTGAGTTTTATGCGGCCGGTTTGCAGTGCGATTTGGCTGATGACACAGATGTTGGGCGCAAATTGATCAATGAATACCTGAAGGTAGACCGTAGGACGCAGCGTCCGCGGCTTGTGATCCACAACCGTTGCCAGCAAACGATCACGCAGATGAAGCGCTACGTATGGGACAACTACAAGCGGCAGGACGAGCGTGATTTGAAGCAAACGCCGCGCGATAAATACGACGATTATCCAACGATGTTGAAGTATCTGTTAAACTCGCAGCCGGCATTCAAGGTGTTGACGCATGCAGGAGGCCCGGTGCGAATGATGAACTCTCCATTCAGTGCGCCGCAGCGCCCCAAGCGGCGTGGCGATGTGATTTACAGGGATGACCGTCCGTGACGATGCCAAGTGATGACGATTTCAAGACACCGATTGAGCAAGCCCAACCTGAAGCCCCGCGGCCGAGTCGGCGGCTAAGATCAGTCACGATTGACCGGCGCAAGGTCGCCGAGCGTGTCTGCAAATTCTATCAAGACGATTTGGAAGCGCGCTCCGAGGACCGGCAGCGCCGCATTCAGCGTTATGCGAAGTTTCGCATGTGGTCCGAGCAAAAGAATTGGCCTTGGGTTGGTTCGTCGAACATGGGCCTGCCCGACATGCTGGAGAAATCGCTGCGCGTGCAAGATACGTTGCACAATGCGGTGATGGCGTCGCGGCCGAGTGTTTTCAACGCCAAGGCCGCGATCGACGCGGACAAGGCGAAAGAGGATGTCGTTACCAAGCTTTTGGACTATCAGGTTTTCGTCGAGGCGAAGGGTGAGACGCGCATCGGCGCCTTGATTGACTCGTTTGTGAACGATGGCTGCTTCACCGCTCTGACAACGTGGGTGAAAGAGCGCCGCGATGTCTGCGATCGCATGGAGTATCCGTTCCCGGAAGAAGGGAGTGATTTCTTCCAGGCCTTGCAGACGATTGTGAAGAATGATTACCCGGATGCCGACGATGTTTACCCGGACGACGAGGTCGGCTGGGAGTGGTGCATCGTTAAGGATGATGAAAAGGTTCGCGTCTCTTTCTATACGGAGGAAGATGACAGTGACGTTGGTGAGAAGCGTATCCTGGCGATCACGAAACGCTCGACCGTTACACACGATGGTCCGGTTATTATTCCGTTCGATTATGACGATGTGATTTATCCCGCCGGCGTGTCGAATCTGCAAATCCCTGGGCCGTCCAATCCTGGTGGTGCGCCGCATGTGATCTTGCGCTCGTCCCCAACCCTTGACGAAATTCAACATCTGGCGGCGACCGGCTACTATGATTTGGTGACGAAGGAAGAGATCGAGAATCTCAAGCCTGAGATGCTGAAGCCGTCGAGTGATCATTTGAAGAAGGAAGCGCTCGACCAGTTACAGGGACAAAGTCAGTGGAAGATGCCGCACGATAATGCGCACGGCACACTGACCCGACTCATCGTGTTTGACCGCTATGATCTTGACGGCGACGGGTTGGCTGAGGACGTGGTCTTCTGGGTGCTCGAGGAGCCAAAGATTGTCCTGCGCGCCCGCCATCTGACGGAAGTGTTTCCGGCGAAGGTGCCACGACGGCCCTTGGCAGAGGCGACGTTTATTCCGGCCGGCGAGCGGCGCGAAGGCGTGTCTCTGCTTGAGATGCAGGAGGGCGTCCACGACGTGCAGAAGATGCTGTTCGACATCACGGTCGATAGCGGCACGTTGGGTGCGATGCCGATTTTCTTCTACCGCATGAGCGGGGCGGTGAAGCCAGAGAATCTACAATTGTTCCCTGGCATGGGTGTACCGGTCGGCGACCCCAACCGTGACGTGATGTTTCCGAACATATCGAATACGAACAGCCTGTCGATGTTGCTGAACCTGATCACGATGGCGGGTCAATGGGGGGATCGCGCGACGGTGATCGGCGACTTCCAATTGGGTCGCGTACCGACGGGTAAGTCATCGGCGTTGCGCACCACTGGCGCGGTGTCGATGTTGCAAGCGCAAGGCGATGCAAGGCCGGAGCGCATTTTGCGCCGTCTTTTCATAGGCTTATCACAACTTTGGGCGAATATTCACGACCTGAATTCCGCCTTCCTACCGCGCGGTAAGCAGATACGCATCAGCGGGCTGAAGCGCCCGGACGAAGACCCCTACATCACCATCGATGGTCGCGAGAAGGTTGACGGGATTTATGAGTTTGAGTTTGAGGCGAACGCGTTCAACACGTCGAAGGCGGCGTTGCAACAATCGCTGATCCAGCTGGCCGGCATGTTGTTGTCACCGCTTGGCATTCAGTCTGGTCTTGTGAAGCCGGATAACATGTACACCTTGTTGCGCGATCTCGGTAAATCCTTTGGCGTCGCGGTTGACAAGTATATCACGCCGCCGAATCCAGAGGCGTCGCTGCCCCTGATTACCGCGGAAGATGCGATCACGCAGATCATGTCCGACACCATGCCAAGCGGGCGCCCGCAGGAAGGCACGCAAGCCCACATCGAGAAACTCGCCGAGTTCTTCCAAGACGATATGTTTGGCCAACTCAGCGAAAAACAGGTAAAGGCGTTTGGTGAGTATGTGCAGCAACTCGCCAAGAAATTGGAGATGGAGCAACAGCAAGCGATGATGGCGCAAGCCGCGGCTCAGTTCCAGCAACAGATGGGCGGGCAGCAAGGTGGCCCCGGTGGCGCACCGACACAGAACGCACCGCAGGACGCAAGCGCGGGACAGCCGCAAGTGTCCGGTGGTGAATTGATGGACGAGAGTTTGCCGACAGCCGGTGGCGGTGGGCAAGAGATGCAACAGATGGCAGCGGAGTAGGAAGATGGCTGGATTACCAAGACACCGTGGATTAGGCATGGCCGAACCTGTCGGCGACGAAATGGAAGATCACTCCAGCGAGATGGAGGAAATGGGTGGCATGGAGATGGACCCTCCACCTCGCCGGCCTGCGCCGCCTGATCAGGGTGGCGAAGACTTCGATCCGACCGACCCGGCGCAGAAGCCGAAATGGTGGGACTCGTATAGCCGCGATGCCGAGCGCGAGGCGCGGCAGATACAGTCATCGACTCCAGACGGACAGGGCGGCGATGCTATGATGGAGTGGCGACGTCGTTGGTTGGAGCGCGCGCGCAAGGCTGGCCTCGACGAGCGACAAGCCAGCCATGCCCTTGATATGGTTGAAGATTCGCTGTGAAAGTCTCACGCGCAGAAGTCGAAGAAATGTTGGCAAAGGCGCGCAAGAGCGATGCGCCTTATACCAATTTGCGCCAACAGATTCATCCGCGCTTCCTCGAGCAAGCCGTGGTGGCGACAAAGAACCTGACGGGCAACAACGAGTGGAACGTATTCCTGCAACGTATCCAGGCGATGTGTGATCAGGAGCGCGCTTTGCTCAACACAATGGCCGATGCGATCAGTGGGCCAAACCTTACGAACGAACAGATATCTCAGGGGCAGCGCCACATGGTTGCGGCGAAGGCCAGGATTGATGCCTGGGAGCAAGTTATCAATCTCCCGAAAGAGATACTGTCGGCAACACAGCCCGACAGCGAGTAGCCCCATCACCAAATTTGTTTGACGAAATGAATCAAAAGATTCAATTGAGGCTCTGTGTGAAAAACATAGGGTAACTATGACCACCGAAAATACACAACCAGCCGCGCCGCAAGAGTACAGTCTGACGGACCTGGACAACGCTGTTATTAACGGGCAAATCACGCAGACACAGCGAGACACAATTTGGGCAAGCCAGATTGAGCGCAAGGCCGTCGAGAAAGCGCAGAGCGCTGCGATGCAGACGGTTGAGACTCATGTGCGCGAAAACACCCTCGACACCCAATTGCAGCAATATGCGCAGGTCGCCCCCGACGTCATACGGGATGGGTCGCCGCTTCGCCAGCGCGTTGCCTCTGAGTTTGAATTCCTGGTTTCCAATGGCGCGCCGCGCAACCTGACGACAGAACTTGCCGCCGTGCGCGCTGTGATGGGTCCGCTCGATCGGGCAAAGCAGCATGCGCAAGGTCGTCGCCGCGGGCCGGATATGGGGGCCGATTCATTCGGCGCAAGCATGTCACCGATGGAGCGACGCGCAGAGGATGCGTTCTCGCGCCTCGATCCGCAGAAACAACAGCACTACCAGAAACTGATTAACAACGGGGTTTATGCGAATAAACAATCCGTTCTTCAGGAACTGAATTGGCGCCGCTCGACTGGAGCAAAGAGTAGAACATGAGTATGCCCGCTGTCCAGGCATTCGCGGCGCCATCCATTATCAAGGGGGCCAAGTATTGGACGCCCCGCGCAATGGCGAAGGTGTTTGAATTCCGGCGCAAGCCAAAGCAGTTAAATGGCTCTTTCCTCGACGACCTCGTTGAGAACCGAAAAGTCATCACTCTGTCGCCGGATGTGGCTAGGAAGTTCAACGCAAAGAAGGCGGGCTACGTCATCAAGAAATCGATGCCGATTGCCCAATCTCAGTGCGATGTTACCAAGCAGTTTCACCCGGCTTGTATTGTCTTTTTTCCGAGGGAGTTAGCATAATGCAACTCGCATATTTGCTGGGGTCAAATCAAACCCCGATCATCAAGAAATTTCAGGTTGGCGAAACGATGGCTAATGCCGGCGTACCTGTGACTGTTGCAGGTTCAGGCGGCTACGGCATCAAACTCGTGACGACCACGGCAGCTGCAAACTGCGTGGGCATCACGATGGATGCTGTCACCACGAACACAACGCAACCGACGGACGGCTCAGACCCGCGCCGGCGCGTATCGGTCGTGGTCAACCCGAATGCCGTGCTGAAGGCTCGCCTTTCCGGCGGCGCCACAACCGGCACAGCGCTTTCGACGGAGACGGAAAATACCGGCACCTCGACAGGCCTTATCGCCAAGTCAGGCACAGACTTCTCGAACTTCGATGAAGGCTCCGTGTTCTGGTACACCGGCGCGAACGCCGGCCCCACCAGTTTGCGCAAGATCATCACGGGCGACGCGACCGATGCGGACGTTGGCGTGCCGTGGACGAACGACCCGGCTGTCGGCGACAAGTTTGTCGTCCTGCCCTTCTCGTGCATGGACGCGCAGTTCGTGCAATTGACTTCGAATTTCCTCGAGGTCGATGCGAGCGCCGCGGTTGATGCCAACAACAACAATTTTGTGCCACTCGAGTTGGAAGTCTTTGGGCAGGGTGACCCTGACGGACTGACAGCATCGTTTGTTTACATGACCATCTTCGACCATTTGTTTGGTCAGTCGTAACGGTCGAATGAGGGAGTAAAAACCAATGGCTGTGCCTCATGTTTCAACGAACTTCGCCGACTTGCTCGACCCGAGGTTCCAAAAGATTTTCTACGAACAGTACGACGAACTGCCAAGCATGCTCGACGACCTGTACTCCAAGCAGGGGCACAACGGTCGCGCCGACATGAAGTGGTCGAGCGTCGGCGCCTTCGGGGATTGGACCGAGTTCACGGGGACCGTGGCTTATGATTCCATCAACCAAGGCTATGACACGACCGCGACATACCTCGAGTTTGTCTCGGGTTGTCAGGTTGAACGCAAACTGTTCGATGACGACCAGTACAACGTCATGGACAAGCGGCCACAAGGCTTGGCGATTGCGGCAAACCGCACACGCGAAAAGCATGCGGCCCGTCCACTGAACCAGATGACGTCGGTTGACTCGTACTTCTATGTCAACTCAGAAGCCATCGCTTTGGTGTCCAACAGTCACACGACAAACGCCCCCGGCGTTTCAGTCACGACAGGGTTTGATAACCTTGTGACATCGGCGCTGTCGGCAACGGCATTGTCAGCTGCCCGCATCCAGGGCCAGAAGTTCCGCGATGACCGTGGCAACCGCATGCAGATCAACTTCGACGAACTCTGGATTCCGATCGACCTCTACGATCAAGCCTGGGAAATCGTCCACTCGACCGGCAAGCTGGATACCGCGAACAACAACAAGAACGTCCACGAAGGCAAGTACAAGATCAAAACTTGGAACTACCTGACTGACGCGAATGATTGGTCGCTGCATGACTCCACCATGCGCAAGATGTGCTTGCACTGGGTTGACCGCGTACCGATGGAATTCAAACAAGCAGAAGACATCGACACGCTCGTCGCCAAGTGGCGCGGATACATGCGCTATGCGCTTGCCTGGACCGATTGGCGGTTCCTGATTGGTGCGTCTGTTTCTTAAAGGAGGCGTCAATGCCGGTCACTAATTTCCCTAATGGCGTTTCCAGTTTTGGAATGCCAATTGTCGGTGGTCCCGTGTTGACCACCGGCAATGTGTTCTTCGTGTCGAGTGTCGCGGCGGGACGTTCAGATTCACCTACACCAGCCGCCGGCCGCGATCCGGCAACACCGTTTGCAACGCTCGACTACGCCATCGGCCAATGCACAGCCAGCAATAACGACGTCATCTTCTTGATGCCGGGACATGTCGAAACCATTATCGCTGCGGCGGGTGTCGCAGTGGATGTGGCCGGCATCTCCATTATCGGCATGGGCCGCGGTTCGCTGCGTCCCAAGATGAACTTCACCACGGCTGTCGGTGCATCGTTCAAGATCACCGCAGCGAACATCTTCGTCCAGAACGTGTTGTTCACTGGCGGGATCGACGCCCTGACGAACCCTGTCGATATCCAGGCGGCAGACGTCACCTTGGTTGATATCGAAACGCGCGACGTCACGGGTCAGGCCACTGACTTCATCGTCACGACGGCAGCGGCAGATCGTCTTTACATCACGAACTGGACGCACACGGGAGCCACAGCGGCAGGTGCCGATACGGCTATCTCTATCGTTGGCGGCGACGGCATTGTGATCGAAGACTTTACCATCTTCGGAAACTTTGCAGTAGCAGCCATGGAGAACGTCACCACGGCCTGTACCAATCTGACGATCGGTGGCGGACCGGGAGTGAACTACATCCAGAACGGTCTTGATAACGCGGCCGTTGTTGCCGTCACACTCGTTGCCACATCGACCGGGTTTGTCGGCCCGAACATCAATGTGCGCATCGGTCTTGACGCAACATCGAACGCGGCGAACATCACCGAGGCCTTGGTTGGCGCTGCCATGCAATTCATGCTGCCGCTCAACATTTGTAACCTGGGTGGCGAAGTCGCAATGGCGATCAACATCACTGCCTCAACCGACGCATAGGGACAGATGCAACAGTTTCAAAAAGAAGAGGGGCGGTTCGAAAGGACCGCTCCGTTGCTCAAGCAAAACCAGATTGATGAAATCAGTCAGGAGAGGGATCGCCTCTCGCAAACGCTGCGCGCCCCGCCGCATTTGCGAAACGCGATTCAAGATGCCTCCACGATGTTTGCCACCCTGAAGCGGTTGGAAGCATCCCTCGCGCGCGATACGCCGCGCGAATACCAAGGGTCTGATCTCGACACGGCCGTGCGTCGTGAAAAGGAATTGCGCGAGAAGATTGCAGAAGGCATGCCGACGGCAGCTGAGATGCGCCGCAATCCTCCCGGTGCGCTCGACAAGCACATGAACTGGGAAGCGCGGAATAAGCAAGACATCGCCGAGTGGAAGAACATCAAGCGCCGCTTGTGGGCTTCGGGTGCTGTCAGTTCAGCCGCTTCCGATGGTTCCGTCGCTAACGTCGAGATGTTCCGCCCGACCGGTGGTCCTGAACTGTCGATGGAAAACGCGCAAATCCCTGTTGCCAGAACCTATTACGGGCTGGGTGGCCGCTCCTCGACATTGTCCGATGAAGAGATGGCGTTGCTGGAAAAGGTCGCGCCGAAACTCAAGGACATGCTCGCTCTCCTGTCTGCCGATCAGCGCGACGAAGTGAAGACGGCGCTCCAGGCTGAGGTACAAGTACAATTGGACCCGACAGTAATTGGCAACCTAACCCACAAAGAAGCGCGCGAACGCTGCAAAGCGGCCGGCCTCGAATCCGGCGGCACGCGCGAGGATTTGATCGATCGCTTGAAAGAGCATTACGGAAAGAACTAGGCGATGGCTGATGCCGTAGACACGATCACCCTTCACTCAAGTGCAACCTACCTTGCGGTAAGATTGCTGTCGAAGAGTGATGGCACGGGCGAGTCCGCGGTGGCCAAGGTGGACAAGTCCGCGTTGGTCGATTCCGACGGCAACGAACCAGCGGCTGTCGACATCATCAGGTGTTCAGGCATTGTCTTTGGGGCGTCCCATGTTGCACTGAATTGGGACCACACGACCGACGACGAGGCGCTTATTCTCAGCGGCTCGTTCTACTTCGACTATGAAGATTTCGGCCCGCTGAAAGACCCGCGCTCGGCCGGCGGCACCGGCGACTTGCTCTTGACCACTTCCGGCATGGTCGCCAATGGCGGCTACAACATCGACCTGCTCTTGAGGCTGCGCCCGAAGAATAGCGTGTGAGGCTGATATGCGGACGTTTGCCAGCCTTCGCAGTGGTTTGCAGCCACCACCCAGATACGCTGACGGCATTCATCTTGATTTTGCTTTTGGCACTTCCGCATTAGGGCATTACGTCAAGGCCGCAGGAAGCGCGCCAACGATTGCCGCCTTCACCACTCTGTTCACCTTCACAGGGGGGAACCAATCCTATTACCGGGGACCGGCGGGTCTGCTTGTAGCGGCCGTGACCAACACTCCGCGCATTGAGTACAATACGAACGGCAATTGCCTCGGCCTCCTGATGGAGTCGGCTCGCACAAATCTGGGACTGCACTCCAACGATGGCACCAATGCGGCGTGGGTCAGTCTGAATGCGACAGCGGCAAAGACCGCGACCGGACCAGATGGCGTTAGCAATTCGGCAACAACTCTGACCGCGACCGCAGGCAACGGCACCTGCTTGCAAACCGTAGTTTCGTTGAGTGCGCAACGCACCTTCTCTATATGGCTGAAGCGGCGCACCGGCACCGGCAATATTGATATGACGGTTGATGGCGGTGTTGGCTGGACAACCAAAACCATTACCAGTTCTTGGGCGCGCTATTCCATTACACAGACCTTGGCCAACCCTGTCTTTGGGCTTCGCATTGTGACGAGCGGAGACGAGGTTGACTTTTGGTGCGCACAAATCGAGTCGGCGCCCTTCATGTCGTCGAGCATTCCAACCACAACAGCAAGCGTGGCCCGCACGGTCGATACGTGCATCCGCACATTAGGAACGGAGTATAGTGCGACGGCAGGGACTGTCGTTGTGTTTGGCACGGCAAGTGGTGGGCAGGAATCGGCGGCACAGCGCATCTTTGTTTTTCACGACGGCACGGACAATGAGCGCATTCATCTCGCCCGCCCTGGATCTTCAGACGTTGCCCGTGTTTCCATTCAAGACGGCGGCGTCAACCAGGCAACCCTAGATGCGGGGTCGTTCACAAGTCTCGCGAAGTTTAGGTCGGCAATCGCCTGGGCCGCAAATGATTTTGCTACCTCATTTGATGGCAGTGCAGCCTCGACTGATACAGGCGGCACGCTGCCGACAATGACGAGTTTGGAGTTTGGTCTTACCAACGTCCAGCAAATGAACGGCCACATCCGCAAGTTCGATTACTCCCCTGTGCGACTGCCGAACGGGTTTCTCACGAGCGTCTAATCCAATGGGCTTGGCGCGGAGGTAAGATGCATCATGACCACGACCGGACAACTCCGCACCTTTAGCGACTTGTATGGTGATCTCACCAATCGCATCCGCGCGCAGACGGGGACCTCTGGCCCCATCGATGTGATGAAGCGCTATATCAGTATCGCGCTCCAGGACATCCACATCGGCATGAAAGAGCGCATGCCGTGGGCCGAGCGGCAATCCGTGCTGATCACGCAGCCCTCCTACTCGACCGGTGCTGTCTCGATCACGCAAGGCTCGACCACGCTGACCGGTGCCTCCACCTTGTGGAATACGGCCAATGCCTGGGGTGTGAACAACGCGCGCCAATATGGCAAGATCGTGTTGAATGGTGGGTTGGAAAACTATGAAGTTTCCAGTGTCGCCTCCGACACCTCAATCACGCTCGCGTCGCGCTTCACGCAGGACACCCTGACCGACGCGACCTATCAATACTTCGAAGACGAGTACAGCTTGGCGACCGACTTCTTGCGCCCGGTTGACTTCCGCTTCTTCGACCAGAGCCGTCAGTTCACCCTACTGCCCCGCAACGAATTCCGCGCGAATTATGTGCGCATGCAGACCCCAGGCAAACCGACAGCGTGCAGCATTGCCGACCGGCCACCGAGCGGCAGTACCAGCCTTGTACGGCGCGTGTTGTTCAACCGTCCGACGGATCAGGCCTATACGATTCCTTACACTTACATCACAAAATACCTCGTGGTTTCGAGTGCCGGCGTGGCGCAGGAAGAATTCAGCGCCGACGCCGACGAGCCATTGCTGCCACTGCCATACCGCCATGTGATCGTGGCGAAGGCGCTGTACTGGGCCTATCGCGACCGGCGCGATGACCGGCGCAGCAATGAGGCGAACCAGGAGTTCATCGACCTGTGGTTACGCATTGCAAACGACAATGAGTTTGGCACCTCGCGCCCGACTATGTCGCCACGCATTGCTTCGTACTTCTCACGCGCGCGGCGTCCCATGTCGGGGACAACGCCGCGGGTTGTGAGCGGAACGGCTTTTGATGAGTTGAGGGAGTAAGAGAGATGGCTGCACCATACGATATGAAATACAAGGGAAAAGGGCTTGGGCTAAGTGAGCCGCAACCCCTTAACCACGGTAGAACCCAAGGCGATTATCCCGAAGGGGATCGTGGGGATGAATCTGCGCGGCGCAACGACAGAGATTCACGGGACACCTACGGAGATGGGCGCCCACGGTTCACAGGGGATGATGTGGAAGGGTTCCATGAGAAGCGAAAGCGCGGTCGATCAAAGAAGCGCAGCTTCAATGACAGGGCGAACGATGATTTCAGACGCAGAAGTGAAAATGGGGCAATGACAGATGAAGAATATGATGCGTGGCGTGACGAATGGCGGCGCAGGGCGGCGCAGGAGGGGACGACGCTGGACGAAGGTGAGGACGACTATGCAGACGATGAGTAGCTGACATGGCCTCCCGCGATCTCTTCATCCGGCATCTTTTCGGCGGCGGGTTCGCGACAGACGTCGGCCCGGTAAGCGACGCCGCGCCGCAAGGTAGCGGCGGGATCGGACAGATGGTCATCCCGTGGCTTATGCAATGCGACAACGCTATGTTCGATCTGGATGGTGGCATCACTAAGTCACCCGGCACCACCAAGATCAATTCGTCTGCGGTGGTGTCGGGCGCAACGGTGCGCGGAATCTATGACTTCTGGATACAGGGCGGCAGTGGTTCGCCCAGCCAGAAGCGGGTGATCCATGCCGGCACCAAGGTCTTGGCGGATGCATCTGATGGTGTGTTCGCCGAGATTGCAACCGTCACTTCCGATAGTGCCGTGCCATCGTACTGCACCTTCAACGACGAGCTGATCATTAGCGATGACAGCAACTCGGCTCCCAAGAAATGGACGGGGACAGGATCGGCCTCGGCGCTTGGCGGCTCACCCCCGAACTTCGCCTTCTGCGTCGAACACAAAGGCCGCGTCTTTGCCGCTGGCAATCCTGCGCAACCCTCGAGGCTCTATTACTCAGCCGCTTACAATCATGAATCATGGGGTGGATCGGATTACATCACCATCGGCACGAATGATGGCAGCGGCATCACAGGCCTTGCCTCTTACAAAGATGCGTTGATCATCTTCAAGGGACCAAAGAAGGGATCGATCTATGTCTTGCAAGGCGATGACGTATCGACGTTTTCGCTTTCGACTTTGCGCAAGAATTGCGGTTCAGCCATATGGCACAACGCGATCTTCCAGTATCAAGACGATCTCGCGTTTGTGGCCGCGGATGCGTCGATCCAGAAACTGTCGGCAACCAGTGCCTTCGGTAATTTCAGTCTCGGGCATCTAACGCGCAACGTCGCCAAGTACATCAACGGCAACGTCGCGCGAACCTATCTGCGCAAGTGTTGTGTCGCGAACTGGGAATCGAAAGGCATCGTGCTTGTGTCGCTGCCAATCAATTCGTCGGCGACAACGAACATGGTCCTGATGATGGATTACCGCTTTGGCGACGAGCCGCGGTTCTCTCCCTGGATTGGTTATAGCGGCAAGGTCACGAGCATGTCGCTTGCCACCGATGAATCGGACGCAGCGCGACAAGTCGTGTTGATCGGCGGCTCAGATGGGTTTGTGCGCAAACTCGACGTGAACCGCTATTCAATCGACGGCTCGACGGCAATCACCTGCACCGTCAAGACCCCGCATCTCTCCTATGGCGCGCCGCATCAGACGAAGGTCATCACCGGCGGGTCGCTTGGCTTTGCGCCAATGACGGACGACGATGTGGTCTTTCGTTGGGAACGGGATGACGGAACCTATGGGACATTGAATGTCGGGCAAGGCGGCGGCGATTTGCTAGCTCCATCAACCGGCACCGATTTCACGCTCGACACGTCCATTCTAGGCGGGGCGGCGTTCGTTGATAAGTGGTTCGAGTTAGAAGCGGGCGGCGAATTCCGCAACGTCGCCTATACGATTTCAAACGCTGATGTCAGCGGCAACTTTTCAATTCACTCGCTCTCGACCTTTCTGCGCGGGTGGGCGTTATCGATGGAGAATGCCTAATGGCGTTGTCACGAATTAAGACCTGGGTGGCAGAAGTTCTGACCTACGCAGAACTGAATGCCGAGTTCGACAATATTCTGACCAATGGCGCAGGGTCGCTGTCTAGCCCGCGTACAACGAACTTTGACATCACGGGATACCAACTCATCCTTGACGATGCGCAGACGACTTACATCCAGGCCTCGACGCAGAACGTCATCGACTTTTATGGCGGCTCAACACTTCTGTTCAAAATGGACATGAGCGTTTCGACGCCGGTCAACGCCTTCACACTTCTCGCAAGTGCAACCGGCACCGACGTCAAAATTGTTGCACGTGGGTCAGACACCAATATCAGCATCGACCTTGTCCCCAAGGGGTCCGGGTCGGTGAAGGCTAACGGCACGGCGATCAGCACGCCTGATTCCGATCAGACCGTTCTCTCCTCTCTCATTTTCGGGTGACACAATGGCAACCTTTTCTCGCGTAAAATTATCAGGCTCCACCGATGGCAAGATGATCAAGGTTGTGCAGACAGCAACACTTGGCACCACCATTCACGCCGCGCACGCGACCTCTCTGGACGAAGTGCATTTGTGGGCTGTGAACAGTGACACGACGGCACGTAAACTGACGATTGAGTTTGGCGGCGCGACATCGCCCGATTGCTTGATTGAGGTGACAATACCACCCGAGTCCGGTCTGATCCCGATCTGCCCCGGCCTCATTCTCTCCAACTCTCTTGCCGTGACGGCCTTCGCTGAAACGGCGAACGTCGTAATGGTTGGTGGCTTCATCAACAGGATCACCTAATGAGACAGAACTGGCAAGGCTGGGGTTGGCTCTACAATCTCCTGAACACCATGACGGCAGACGCAACGCCTGACCCGACGGCCGACCACGTGCTTTCACGCGACAATAGTACGGGGACAGTCAAGAAGGTGCTGCACCAATATATCGGTGTCGGCAAGCAGACGGTTTGGGTTCCGGCAGCGGCAATGGTGGCGCGCACCACGAACGGCGCAGCAACAGGCACGACCGAATCCACCACCAACAAGGTGATGAATAAGTCGCTGGACTTCGACACGACGACGCAAGAATTCGCGCAGTTCACTGTGGCGTTTCCCAAAGGTTGGAACGAAGGCACCGTTACGTTCATTCCTTACTGGACGGCTGCATCCGGGTCCGGCGGTGTGGTGTTTGGCTTGGCGGGTGTGGCGCTGTCGGATGACGATGCCATCGACACGGCCTATGGCACGGCGCAGACCTCGACCGATACATTGATCACCGCGCTCGACGTCCACGTCGGCCCGGAGAGTTCAGCCATCACAATTGCTGGAACGCCGGCGGTTGGCGACCTTACTTATTTCCAAATCAACCGCACAGTGTCGGATGGTTCAGACACCTTGGGTGTGGATGCGAAACTGCTTGGCATCAAATTGATCTATACCATCGACAGCACGGTGGACGATTAAGCGATGAGCCTTGGCGTCAACCAACTCATTGGTTTTTCGGGGGGGACGGCAGCGGCTTTTGTTCCTGTCACCAACACGTATAATTCAGGGTCAGCCACCGAGACGGCTCCGGCAGGCGCAACGTCCTGCACAATTACCAGTGATGGCGGTGGCGGCGGCGGCGACAAAGGCACGAACTCCACATCCTGTCGCGCAGGCGGCGGCAGCGCACGCTGCATCACCACTGTGACTGTCGGCGGTGGCGACCAGTTGACCTATTCGGTTGGTGCGGCAGGTGTCGGCAAAACAGGCGCGTCCGGCAACGGCACGAATGGCGGCACAACCACAACATCGGGCGGCACGGGCGGCTTTGCTGGAATCGCTCATTCAGCGGGCGGTGGCGGTGGTGCAACGACAGCGGCCAATGGTGCGGCTGGAACAGCGAGTGGCGGCACGACCAACACCAATGGCAACGCCGGAGCAAATACCTATGACACGCCTTTCGCGGGCGGCACAGCGGCGAGTGGCGCGTTGGGAGGAGACAATCGCGCGACAGGCGGCGGCGGTGCCACGGTAGGTGCGGCTCCTGGCGCGGGCGGTGGTGGCGGTGGTACAGCGGCAGCTGACACAGACGGTCAAGACGGCGGCGCCGGTCGCATCAGTTTTGCTTACACATGATTACCGTGTGCTGGGCCAATGACACGGAAGCCGAGCGGATACAAGAATTGCTGCGCGCCGACGGGCTATTCCTGGAGGGCGGGAATTGGACCGGTCTTGGCGGCACATGGTTGACCGCGCGTGAGAACGACAAGATCGTTGCGTGCATCGCCTATCACCCAGGACGCCCCTTTGCGCGCGTCGATTTTCTGTCGATCGACAAGGATGTCGAGGGTTTATCCAAAGCCCGTGTGGTTAGGAGTATTCTAGAGGCTGCATTTGCAGTCTGCGCCTTGCATGGGTCGAGTTTCGTAACCGGGGTGGTGCCGTACTATCTGCCTGAGTATGCGGAGTTTCTCAGAAAGCGCGGCGGGCGGCAAATCAATGAAGGGTTTTTATTCGTCGCGTCTCTTTCTGACGTGCTGAAAAGGCGGAACGAAATTTATGGGCGGCTCGAAAACCACAAGCACCACGACGGTCACGCAGACAGCCGAGGAAAAAGAATACACTAAACAGCAAATTGAACTCGCCAAGCAGCAACTCCAATTCTTGCAAGAGGAGCATGGCTGGCAAAGCGAAATCTACACGCTGACCAAGCCGCTTCTGCAAAAATACTCTCTGATGGTCGAGCAAGACTTCGCGGAGATGCAGACGCCTGAGTACCAGGCGATGAAGGCAAAACAGGCCCAACTCGATTCGCTCAATCTGGACTCGGCCCTGCGGCAAGTGCCGATCCAAGAAGAACTGCTTCAGCGGCAACTCGACGAGATTCGGCGTGGCGGTGCCGCAACTGACGAACAGAAAGCACTGATCAAGCAGATCGCCGACCGGGCTATCGAAACCGGGCAGGGCGACATCAACCGCTTCCTTGGGTCTGGCCTCGATCAAGTCCGCAATCAGATGGCGCCGGCGCGCGGCATGAGGCCTGACGACGGGCCAATGGTCGACGCGGCGCAGCGTGTGCTGGAAGAAGCGGTCAGATCGCAAGGCCAGTTATCGTCTCAGGTCCGCGGCGCGCAAGCCGATGCCGAACTGAACTTCCCCCTGAATGCCGGCAACATCACCAATGGCTGGAACCAATGGCAACAGACCTACAATCAGAACATGAACCAGTTCATGTCCGGGTTGAAGGACAAGGCAGTGCAAAATCGCACTGCACTGATGGGACAACTATTTGCTTCACCAATGACGGCAAGCGAGCGCGGCATGAACCTGATCAACGCCTCGCGCCCGAACCCGGTTGACTTCCCACGCAACACGACCACGACGCAGAAGCAGAGCGGCGGGTCCATTCTGGGTGGAATCGGCGGATTGCTGTCAGGGATTGGAAGTGTCGGCGCGATGTTCTCGTCGCGGCAAGGCAAGGAAAACATTCGGCCGATTGAGGCGCCGCCCGGACATTTGCTGTCTCCCGGCGCGTTGAAGCAGAACATCAACCCGATCATCGGTGCTGCGCCGATAGATACGACAGGCCCAATCATCGATCCGGCGGGGCCTGGAGCAAGACAGTCTCCAAGCACGGTTGGGCTACAGGGCCACGCAAGCCTCGCCGGCGGCTCATTCCAACCCCGCTATCCAGGCATGCCGCAGCCTATGGGGAACGCTCCGAAGCCACCACCGCAACCACCTCGCGACGACGAGGACGTTCTCGCGCGCCTCCGACAGATGCCGGTGTCCACGTGGCAGTACAAACCCGAGACAGGATTAGGCGGACCTACGCATGTCGGCCCGATGGCTGAAGACTTCAACACCATCATGATGGGTAAGGCGCCGGAACCGTTCATCAACACGGTCGATGCGGTCGGCTCATTGATGGCGGGCGTCAAGGCTCTCGATAGAAAGATTAGCGGGCTTGGCATGGCCAAACCGCGCCGCCGGCAATTCGCATTCCCAGGAGGTTGACATGGCAGAAGGACTAGGCATCGCAAAGCCGAGAAAGAAGTTGGCAAGCGGGGGTGGCGGCATGCGCAACAAATACACGCCGCGCCGCACGACTTATTACAACATGATGCAGAACATCAGCCCGAGTATGGGGGCCATGCGCCTCGATGGCGGACTCGGTGACACGTCGCGGTCAAAGATCAACAATGACAGCGGCACGGTGCCGTCGGCTTATTTGAACTATATCGAGCGGTGAGATGGCAGGTTTAGGCTTCGCAAACCCAGAGAAGCGTCGCGCGCAGATGTTGGCCTCGTTGCATGGGTCAACCTCTCCGATCGCGACATCGGCGGTCCCGATGGAAGGGCAGGGAAGAATTCCCCCGCCGCAACCACAGATGCCGCAAATGCCAAGCCCAGGAGCGCCGGCCCCTGGCAGCGTGCAGCCATTGCCGATGCCACCATACACGCCGCAGACACCTAATTCGCCGCCTGACCCCGGCCACGTGCAGCCATTGCCGATGCAACCGTTTCAACCGCAAGCCCAGGCACCGGCGCCGGATGTGGAAGAAGACGATGCCGACAAGCCACCTTGGTACAAAGTCGTTGGCGCGATCGGCCATGTCTTGCTTTCGGCTGATGCGGGATACCGCGGCGCCGCCATGCCGGAAAGTCCGTTCGAGGGCGAACAAGATCAGGAAATGCAGGTGCAGGAGTTTGTGTTCAACACAGCTGCCCGCGCCTGGGAAGCCATGCGCAATGCGCCGCCGGAAAATCGCGCGGCGATGATGGAGAAGTTTGGCGAGATCATTCGCAAGGTCGCCCCCGACTTTGACTTCACAACCTTCGCCGAGGGCATGATGTCTGACCCGGAGAAGGCAGACATGATTGCGCCAACAATGGCGGTGCTGTCGGAGGATGCCAAGTCGATGTTCATGGCGCGGCTGCGGCAAATGCCGGGTGATTCGTCGCAGAATGCCGCGACGTTGTTGCAAGACGATGAGTTCATGCAATCGCTGCAAGACTTTGACGACAAGCGCAATGGCGCAGTCTTGAACTTCAAGATGCAGAAGATCAGAGCGGTCATGGTGTCGATGCAAATGGACCCCAACACGTTCGAGGGAATGTCGCCTGAAGACTTCGCGCGCGTGAACGACCAATTGCCGGAAAAGTATCGCCTCACGCCATCCGAACTCGGCACCTTGCGGCGGCACCCCGAACACGGGTCGGTTATCGGCATGGGTGGCAGACCGTCCGGCAAAGACCCTGACCTTGATTCATCAACAGGATATCGTCCTCCAGGCCGCGTGCCGCCTCGCCCAAGCGCTGTGCTAGAGGATGACGACGAACCGACGGACGGTGACGAGGAAGATACTCCCGTCCCCAGAGCGCCATCCCCCAGACCAAGCGCTCCGCCCCGGTCAGGCCCCACCAAGCCGGGTGGTCCGTCGGCCCCACCACGTGCGCCCGCTGCACAACCCCCTGCGGGTGGAAACCCGTGGATGCGCCAAGCACAAGCGAAGGCTGGTCCTGCCCGCGCCCCCGCGCGACCACAGGCGCCTACTGCCCGCGCACCTGCACCGGTCAAGCCGAAAGCCCCGCTGCCATCCACGCCGCCAACGAGTGGTCCAGCGAGCGGCCCATATTACCCGCCGGGATGGAAGCCGCGCACGCCGAAGCCGCGCCAAGAGCCTGTCCCCGTGACGAAGGTGGAAGCCGTTGGGCATAGACCGAAGAAGCCAGCCGTCGCTGCCCGACCCGCCACGACGCCGGCACAACCGTCGCGAAGAACGGGCGAGGTCCGCAAGGTGTTTCCGAAGGACGTGACGATCCCAGGCTTTGGCCCGGTCAAGAAGGGTGAAGCGCTTGTCTATAACTACGAAACCGGTCAGTGGCGGAGGTCGAAGTAGTGGCAGACGCAAAAGCCAAAGGCGGCTACCGATGGGCGAAGGGTGGAACACCGAAACCGCCGCCACCACCTCCACCACCTCCACCACCATTGCCGGAAAGCCGGCAGGAAGAAACATTGCGCGAGCGCAAGCGATTGGTTCGCAGACAACCAGGCCTCATGCTTGGTGAGAAAAAAGGAACTGAACCGATGAAGTACGACAGCAAAATGAAACCAGGCGGCAAAGGTCTTGGCTTGTCGCAACCCGCTGAGAGATGGACGTCTGCGGTAGCACAGAAGGCCCGTACTGTTGTCAAGGACTCTCGCCTTCCATACTCGCCAGGACGCGATGGCCCGCCCGCCCCGCGTCCGAAGCCGGGTCAGCGCTTTGATGACGACACGTTTCAACCGATGGATTGGGACACTGGTCCGATGGACAGCGACCCGCCCTATGATCCGCCCGGTTACGACAAGACGTCGGAATATGTCCCCGACCGCGACGGCACCGCCGATGGCGACATCCCAAATTGGGAGGGCGGAGATGTCGGCGCCGAAGAGATGGGGAAGCAGGAAAATAACCAGAAATGGCGCTACAATAATTGGCGGTCGGAAAACGGAAACCCGATCCCGGAAGACCGGGCGCATATCTTCAACGAAATCTTCGACGAGGCGTCCCGCAAAATGCCGTCGATTGATGAGAACGACACCAACCCGACGGAGGTCGCGATGTGGGAGAGAAACGTTAGACGGCAAGCCGCAGAGGCCGGACTCTCGCGCGAAGAGACGGACAAACTGATTGAAGATTTGTTTGAACTGCACTGATGCCGGACACCACTACAAAGACACGGCAGAAGCGCCAACCGACACCGGAGGAACTCGGACTCTTTGATGAGCCTGAGGCTCCTCCTGCGCCGCCACCTGCGCGGGTCAACGCGCAGCGGCAACCGACCCCAGAGGAATTGGGTTTTGGTGATGACGAAGAAGAGGCCGCGCCTCCGTCAGGACGCCAGCCTACACCGGAAGAGTTGGGAATGCCGGTGCGTCCGCAAGGTCCGCCGCCACCTGCCCGCGATGATTCGTGGCAGTCGTGGTGGGATTGGTCGGCGAGCCAGGTAGAGGACGCGGGAGAAAGCGCGGAAGAAGGCATTACCTGGATGTTTGATGGCATCCGCGAATCCCTTGGTCTTGCCGATGCGACCAAGCCATACCCGCAAGACACGTCACGTCGCGTGCCGCACGAGAACATGACGGAGAGTAGCGGCATCTTTGAATGGCTCGTCGATTACGCTATCCCCGATCCCGTCTGGGACTTCCTGACAGGCGAGCGAACGCAGAAGAATTTGCGCGTCGGTGCGGATCAGACGATGGCGTCGCTGGTCACGCCGATGGCGAAGGGCCTTATTAAGACCGGGGCCGCGATCGAGCGCGGGTTAGACAGTGCAGGAATTGATCTCGACTACTGGGAGCGCTCAGACGAAGAGAAAGAGGCGCTCTGGCAAGACACGCTTGCATGGTGGGATACGCAAGGTACGCATTTCGGCGAACGTGCGGCTGAGAATAGATTGCCGGAAGACAAGCGCAACATCCTCGATGCTTTGACCGAAATGGCACCGATGATTCCGGTGATGTTGGTCGAGTACGGAACAGCCGGCGCCGTGCTTGGCAACGTCGGCGGCTTTGCTGCGATCGATGCCTTGCTCGCGGCCGGCAATGATGAAAGCCCTGACAATATCTTATTCGCCGCGATCAAGGGCGCTGCGATGGGTAAGGCTCTGGATTGGGCCAATATTCTCTCCAGGCCATTGCGCTCTGTTACTTTAGCCGCGGCCGGTGGCGGCATGGCGGCGGCTGAAGGCGCGAGCGATGTCGATATCATGGCGAACGCCATTGTGTTCCCGGTTCTCGGCCTTCCGGCAAAGAGTGGCCCGATGGGGGTCAAGTATTTCAAAGAACACGGCATCATGCCCGACTTGCGCGACCTTGGTGGCCATGCGCGCGATATGCTTACCGGTGGTAATGATATAGCGGCAAAGAAAGAAAGTGAGGCCGCAGATCATTCACTCAAACTAGTGCGCAGTCGTCATGCCATCGAATCAACTGAAGAGGCCTTGCAGTGGCAGTCGGATCTTGCCAAGGCGCGCGAGCCGCAGCCAGGTGATACACCAGAAGCGGTAGACACGCGCGTTGCCGCCGCCAATGAAGCCCATGAACTGCGCATGGAGGAGTACTCCAAGAAACATTACGAAGAGGAGTTGCCGCACCGGCAACGCGCTGATCATGCCAAGCGGCGCTACGATCGGGCCATGCATCCCTACACCATGTCGTGGATGGAAGCGCCATACATGCGCGCGTTGCACAGCCATGAGCGTGGTGTTGTGGTTGCCCACACACAGGGCATCAAAGACTTGCAGAAGTCGCAAGAGGAAAACGACGAGCGGTTCGCTTACGGCATGGCGCGTGCAGAGGAGATTCGCAAGCAAGCGGCAGAAGAAGCGGACCCGCAGATGCGGCGTAAGTTAGAGACGCTTGCCGATCACACCGAAGATGAAACGCTTCGCATCATTTACACGCGCAAGAACGATGCCGAAGAATTGGCCGAGTACCGCATCGAACTTGCAGAAGCGCACGCGTCGGCAGCGCGGTACGACTTAGCTAAAATTGTTGGGCGGCGCAACAAGGTGGATGGCCGGCGCGCTCTACAGTCAGCAACCGACCGCGACTTGCAAGATGCCTATAGGGCGGGCTTGCGCAAAGTCACACGGTCAAATCGCCGTGCGCGTGAGTTGTTGCGCCGAGGCGATGACTACGTTGCGCGCATCGACAAACGCTTGCGCGACGACGGCATCACGCCGGACAATCCTGAAACGTCGAAGACCTATGACCGGGTGATGGAAGAGGCGCACACGGTGCGCGATGGCTATCGCGACACGGCGGCGATGGAACTTTATGCCGGTCAATCCGGTGCCGATATGCGCATCACCTATGCCACTTACGCGCATGATGCGGCGATGAATCCGGTGTCGAAGCCAGGGTTGATCGAGTGGATCATGCATATTCTCGGCCTGAAGAAAATGAAGATGGTCGAGGAGTACGAACCATCAGCCGACACCTCGCCGAAGGACGCGAAGAAGCCGGACAAACCGGGGTGGGATGAACTCCCGGCAGACGACTACAAATTGCCCCCGAATTTCGAGCAGCGTTACAAGGCACTGATGATCCACGGGACGAAAGACCCGCATCTCGGTGGCATTCAAAACGATGTGGACATGGCCTTGAACATGATCGCCGACCCACGGCAAGTGTTCCCGGCCATCGCCTACATCGCCGAGAAGCATGGTTATGACCCGAAGTCACGACGCGGCAAGCAGACGGCGCAATTGCGGCGCGATGCGGCTGAGAAGTTGGGCATGACCTCGGACGAATTCCTCGACACGCCGCATGGCCGCGCCTTCAACGATGCCGAACTCGAGGCAATCATCATGATCGTCGATCGGCAATGGGCGCGCGTGCAAAAGGCCTACAAGATTTGGCGGCAGACCGGCTCGAACAACGCTTTTATGGCGTATCAGGCGGAACTCTATCGCTTCATGATGATCTGGGAGCGTGTGCGCGGGGCCGCAGCTGAGGCCGGACGTTCACTGCGCATGTTCCGTGAGTTCAAGGGACGCTACGGCCAGGTCGGCCGGCGCGGCGGCATGTCAGACATTGAGATGAAGATGATCATGGATGGCGACGGCGCCCATGCCATGAAGATGGTCGAGGCTAGAAACAAGCCAGGTGGCGGCGGCTTCTTCCATATGCTGATGGAATACTACATCAACGCACTCTTGTCGGGACCGCAGACCGCGTTGGTGAACATCCTGTCCGGCGTGCAGATGGTCTTCTATGGCGGCATCATCAAGCCATTCTTCGCAGCATCTGTCGGTCTTGTTAGAAAGGCGGCGGATTGGGTGTTATTCAAACCGGGGCGTCGCATCATTTCGAAAATGATCCGCGGGTTGATTAAAACTTTCGGCAGCGAAAAGGCCCGAAAAAACATCGAGATTCGCGAACAGACCGGAAAATATGATGGCATTGATGGAAACGATATTCGTTGGGATCACGCTCATCGCGTGCGCTTTGGTGAAGTCGGCGCGCGCTCTCGTGGCATTATAGAGTCGATCATCCCGGCGACGTTTCAGTTCTTCCGAACCTTCTTCACTGGCGAGCGTTATCTGGGTGAAGCAAATTTCGGTAAGGGGATGGGAGAGTTTATTCCGTGGTGGCTTGGCGGCACGATCATCAGATTGCCTGGTCGCCTGTTGCAAGCCATCGACGACTTCTTCAAAGTCATCATGTATCGCAGCGGCATCCGTGGCCATGCCTATCGCTTGGCAATGGCCGAGTACACCTATTCGGCACAAGGCTGGAAGGATTTGCGGGGGCGCCGCCAGCGTTACAAGGAATTGGTGAAGACTCCAACCGCTTACATCATGCACTTGGCCCGCAAAGAAGCGCTCGAGGCGACGTTCCAGCAACCATTGGCGGAAGGCTTCCGCGGCATCGACATCGCTTTGCAGACAACGCCGGCGCTGAAGTTCCTTGTCCCGTTCACGCGCACATTACTCAACTCCATCGAGATGATCCTGTCGGGGACACCGGCCTTCGTATTATTCAAGCGTGCGCGCGATGCGGTGATGGGACGCTATGGCCGCGCAGAGCAAGATATGGCCATTGCGCATATTCTGTTCACGACCGGCACGACTTACGCTTTGTTCCTTTGGGCACTCGGCGGCAACATCCAGGCCGGCTATCCAAAGGACGAGAAGGGCCGCACCATTCAGGGTATCAGCGGCGTGCCGCCTCTGTCCGCCAGGCTTCCAGGCTCAGACCACTGGATTCAGATCAACCGCGTTGACCCGATGGGTGCTCTTATTTCTCTCGCTTCGTCAGCTTCGGCGGCATGGAAATTGTCCAAGATCGAAGGCGATGAAGAGGGCGCGGAGCAAGCCTGGAACGTGTTGTTTGCCTCAGTTTTTTCAATGATCACCGACCGCTCTGGCTTCAAGGGATTACTTGACTTCTCGGAAGCGGCGAGCGGTGGGCAATCGGGGACAGACTACGATGCATGGTCGCGCTGGGCGAATAAAACAATGGCCGCGATCGTCGTGCCGAACGTGGTCGCATCATGGGCGCGCACGAAAGACCCGGTCTTGCGACGGGCCGATTCGTTGCTCGACGCCATCAAGAATAGAACCAACCGCCGCGTTGAGTTGCCCCCAGTGCGCAATCTATGGGGGGACATGATCATTGGTTATGACTCCTATGGCGACAATGACATTCTCGACTACATCATGCCCGTCTATTGGGGGAAGAAGGCAAACGACCCAGCGACCAAAGTGATCATGGACTTGTGGGACATCTACAAATGGGCGCCAGGACAACTGGATCGCAAGATCGCAGGACGCAAACTGACGCCGCAAGAATATGACTACTATCAGATGACGGTTGGAAAGCGTGCGCATGCTGCGATCACAGCGATCGCGGCCTCCCCTGAATGGAAAGAAGCGCAAGTTCTTGACGCGCAGAAGAAAGCCTTGCGCAAGAAAATATTCCGCGAGAAAGACCCTAAAGCGCAGAAGGCGTTGAAGAGGCAGTATGATGATGTCTCCGCGAAACTGAGCAAACTGCGCTACGAATTGTTGCAGCGCGTAAAAACCAGCGTCAGCAAGGCGCGCACAGAGGGACGCTATGACGTCACCGGGACATCGGACGGCAAGCGCAAGGGTGCCTTCCCCGATTTCTGGGAGCGCCAACGTGTGAAGGACGATACGGCAAACTCAGGTGAGACACCTGACTACATCCCGGAGTGGTTGCAAAAATGGTTCGACGGCGAGACGGAGCAGGACGATTGGGACGCGCGGGAAACCCACAACGCGGAAGAACACGAATCGCAAGACCCGGCCGAGATCGCCCGCCGGCGCAATGAGGCTTGGCAAAAGCGCAACGCGAAACAGATAGCCTATATCCGCCGCATGCAAAAAGAGAACGAGCAGCGCAAAGCGCGTGGGCTTCCACCACTTCCTGTCGCAGACCCAGGATTTGTACAATGACAAATGTTTGGCCCCTTCAATCCGGCACGCGGCACTTCTATGGCGACCCTGATCCAGACAGGGATGGTGTAGCGAACCGTTCGTGGGAGGATCACAACCTCGTCCTAATCACACCGCCTTACCGCATGGTCTTGGCATGGGATATCACCGCGCCCGTGCGCAAGATTCGGGTCCACCGTAAATGCGAAGACTCGCTGCTAGCAATTCTTAACAACATTGCTGACCATTTTGGCAGTGAACAGGAGATCGAATCCAACCGCTTGCATCTGTACGGTGGATGCTACAATTTCCGTCTCATGCGTGGCGGCACGTCGCTGTCGATGCATTCATTTGGTTGCGCTATAGATTTGGACCCGTCGCACAACCAACTAGGCAAGGCCTATAGCGAGAAGGATGGCATGATGCCGATGGCAGTCGTCAAAATCTTTGAGCGAGAAGGATGGGTGTGGGGTGGCCGCTGGCACCGGCCTGACTGTCAACACTTCCAGGCCGCGGTGCCGTGATGGTCCGGGAGATTATCGAGGCCGGCGTTGTGCTGGGCTTGGCAGTCGGCGGCGTCGCGTTGGCGATCTATGACCAAGGTGTCCCCCTGCCGCGCATCAAGCCACCCATTGAGGCCCCGGTTGCTCCGGTTCCTGCTCCGCCTCCGCCACCTCCGCCGCCGGTCGAAGAGTCGAAGAGCGAAGATGGGGAGATGCCGTTACAAGCCGCCCCTCGCGATCCGCAATTAATCGTGGTCCCGCCGCCGCGAGCCGAGCAAGCGCTCGACAAGATCGAAGACAAGTTACTGCGCATCCAAGAGCGAATTGACCGTATTGAAAAGAAAGCGGATGAGAAATGAACTGGAACGCCATCGTTGGGCCGGCAACATTCATCTACATGATTAGCATCACTGTTGGCGGCGTGTGGTGGGCGAGTGATCTCTCCGCACGCATGGCCACTCAAGAGCGTGTGCAACGCGAGGCCGCAGACACGACGAGTCGCCTTGTGCGGCTTGAGACTTTAGTCGGACGCATTGATACCCAGCTGGGTAGAATTGAAGGCAAAATCGATGACCGAAGATAGCACCTTTACAATGCTGCACTATGGCTTATTGGGCATGGTCGCAGTGAACATGATCCTGAACATCCTCACCTTCGATGGCGTCAACCGAAACCGCAGCATTGCGATTACCGCGGAGGCCTTCGCCAAGATCGCCGCGGAGGACAGAATCACCCCCAATGATCTCAAGAAAATGTTGGACGTCCGCGACGCGCAGATCAGGGAGTTGCAGGACCGGCTCGACAATTTGGATAAGACGCAATGAAGCGAAAACTGAACTGGAGGCCCGACCTTCCTGACCATCGCGACTTAGTCTTCTCCCCGAAAAGGGTATCGCTGACATCCTTGCCGGCAACGAAGGATTTGCGCGGCTGGTGTTCCGGCGTTGAGGATCAGGGCTATCTTGGCAGCTGCGTTGGGCAATCCGTCGTTGGCTGTCTCGAGTTACTCGACCGGCGCACGAAGTTTGACCGGGGACATAAAGACCTTTCGACCCTGTTCGTGTACTACTGCGCGCGGGAATACATCAATGAAGTTCGCAATGACTCTGGTGCGTATATCCGCGACGGCATTAAATCTATCCATAAGACAGGTGCGGCAAGCCAGGATATTTGGCCTTATATCACTTCGCGCTTCAACACCAAGCCACCAGCCACCGTCTACGCCGATGCCGCCACCCGCAAGTTCACAACCTACCAGCGCATCACATCACTCGCCGACATGATCCGCTGCTTGGCCGATGGCTACTCCTTCGTCTTTGGATTTACCGTCTATGATTCATTCATGTCGGACAAGGTGGCGAAGACAGGACGTGTGGATATGCCAACCTTGTCTGAGAAGGAACGTGGCGGGCATGCCGTCTTGGCTGTTGGATACAACATGAAATCCCGCCGCTTCATTGTGCGCAATTCATGGGGCGAACGGTGGGGGCGTAAGGGCTATTTCTCCATGCCATTCGAATACCTCGAAAGTAGAAATTTATCCGACGACTTCTGGACTGTGCGAGGATAGTGGCGTGCCTGTGCGCATCACAGGATCAAAGGAGTTGGCTACATGAACATCGGTGGAATCTTGACCTATCTGGTTGGGCTACTGGACTTCTGGCCAGGGTTAAAAACCAAGTTCGCCGCAGTGGCGTCGTTTGCGTTGGCAGTGGTGGCTGCATGGAATGAGTTGGCGCCAAACATTGCCCCGGACCTCGTGCTTGTGGTGCCTAACTACATCACGGCTTTCGTCATGGCCTTGCTTGGAATCGGCGCTGCCAATGCGCAAAAGCGGTTAAGCAAATGAAACGCGCATTCGCCACGCTGTGCATCGCGGTCGTACTGGCTGCTTGCACGTGGACGCAAACGCTTGTGGGAGAAGACGGCCGGCGCAATGCCAAGGTCGCCCTCACTGCGTATGAGGCCACACAACAAGCCATGCTGATCTATGGTCACCTCCCAGGCTGTGACGCTGAAGCCGGTGTCGTAGTCTTCTGCCGTGATCAAGCGGTGTGGGTCAAAATCAAAACGGCAGACAAGGTGGCAACGCTTGCGATCATGCAAGCGGCGCCAGTGCTGCAAGGCGAAGCGATCGATGCCGGCCAAGTGGTGAAAGCCTTGATCGCAATTCAGAACGTCAAAGTGGTATTGCAGGAAGCCCAAGCCAAACTGAAGGGTGGTATGCAATGAGTGCAGCTGCCGTCATCACGCTCATCACTCAGGTGATTGCCAATCTGCCGACGATCATCACGACGGGTGAGCAAGTCATTGCTCTCGTCAACCAGGCATTTGTTGCGCTGAAAGATGCGGTCGGCGACCGCGATGTAACCCCCGACGAAATCCGCGAGATCGTTGCTAAGATCATCGCGAACTCCGCCGAGATTCAGGCGATCGATTAACTCACAAGGGCAAGGCGATTGCGGTAGGCTTCAAGCTTGACCGCGCCTTGTTCTGCTACCACCGAATCGCGGTAGCGGTAATTCTCCAGGATCATGATGACCGAAGCCAATCCATGCCCCGTGCGTGTGGCGATCTCGGCCGGCGTTAACCCGGCCCTCTCCATGTAGATCACGCAGGAGTGCCTTAACTCCATCTCCCAGAGATCAGGGAAGCCTGCCGCGCGCGCAACGATCCTGAAGTCTCGGCTATACGCCGGCGCCTCAACCGCTGATCCATTCTTGTCAGCCACAAGCATGAGCTGGGTCGCTGGCAACGCGGCAAGGGCATCGCGCGTCTCCTGCAAGAAGGGCTTCAGCGTGACCACTTGATCCGTCTTGGCTTGCACGAAGTGGAACACGCCATTGCGGTAGTCCCGCGGCTTCTGGAGGCGCAACACATCCCCCTGGCGCTGCCCGAGGTCAAAGTGCAGAAGAGTTCCCATCGCGACGTGTGGCATGCCCATCTCGCGCGCTTTGTTGACGATGTTGAGCATCTGGTCGATGTCAACCACGCGAATCGGCTTCAATCGTTTCGCTCGTTTCAACCCCAGCTTGCGCGCGGGGTTGTTGTCGATCTTGCCAGTACGTCGGGCGAACTCAAAAATCACTGCGAGGTAGTTTGCGATGTGGTCACGCAGAGATGCCGTTGCCTCGAACCTGGACAGAAAATTCAGCACGATTGGCGTGGTGATTGTCTGGATATTTGGGTGTCCCTTCAAGGCCGACCACTGGATAACCCTGCGCGCCAACTGACGGTAATTATCCTTAGTCCTGTCCTTGAGTTGGCGAAAGTAGTGACTAGCCTCATACGCCTCGATCAGGACGGGCAGGGACTCGCTACTGCCGGCCATTGTGGCGCGATGGCTGTCTAGTTCAGCGTTCAGTGCTTTCGCCTGTGCGGCGCGCTCATGCGGGTCATCAGACAGGCGGGGCAGGGTGGTCGGAAACCAGGCACCGTCCTTGAGACGGACCCGGTTGCGCTTTGGCACTTGCCAGTAATAGGCGAGGCCGGCGGCTTGCTTACGAGCAACAACGTAGCGTGGTAAATTCATAGCATCATCTCCCAAGTGATGCGTGATATTTAATCACGGCCCGACGTTTGTCAAGGTGTACACATTTGGGTGCTGTTTCTTCAACTGATCCCAAAGGCCCTCCATTTCCTCGAACATGCGGGCGTTGATGCAAACACCCTTTGAGGTGTAGAGCGCTCCAAGAATGCGACCATACTTGTCTGATCGGTCCAGTTGCGTTTGGATCGTCAGGCCGGTCTTGTCGAGGACGTACCCTGTCAGCACCTCCTTGGCGATGATGCCGAGGTTCGCTTCCTCCGGTGTCTTCGCATGCGCCTTCATTTCCGGGGCGTTGTAGTGCAGCATCCTGACGATCGCGGTCATGCGGAGATGGAAGCCAAGATCGATCTCTGCCTCCACTGTGTCCCCGTCAACGATGCGGAGGATTTTTGTATTATAAACATATAGTCTCATTCTCAATCTCCTTGGTCACTCATGCTGCACCCTCATGATTGCCGGTCACTCATCCCCCTTCGCCGCTGCTCTGATGGCGGCTAGCCTTTCGTCCTCTAAAGCTTCACGCCCATCCTTCGGGGCAGTGCTTATGTCTTTCCACTCGCTCACTTCCCTTCCTCCCCTGCCGCCAGAAACCGATCCACGTACTCGCCTTCCATCCACTTGAACCAGTAGTCGTGATCCTTGATCTGGTTCCACATCGGGATCACTGTCTCCCTCACATACAGGCTTGTCCCGTCATGCCAGCACGGACCGCTGATCAGCCAACACTTCTCATATGGAGCCTGGTTCCTCATGTAATCAGGCGGCTGTCTGTAGTGGACCTCCAGACCTCCGTAACACTCACCGGACGGCGGTTCCGAGATGTGAAGGTGCAAAGCCCCCATCCGGCCAATGCACGTCCAGACGTGCTGCTTTGTGCCGCCACTGTTTTCGTACGTGTATTTGTTTCTGTACTTCATTTCTCCTCCCCTGCCGCGGCGCGAATGGCGGCTGCGATAGCGTCGAACGCCAACGCATCAAACGGTGTGTTTTTTTGCCTGACGGGCAAGTAGCCGCTGTCTCTGTAACTGCATCTCAGAGCGTCAACCATTCTCCCGTTGATGTTGTCTGCCAGATATAAAAGAGCCGCGCGCATTGCCTCTTGAGGCGGGTTTGCACATGGTGGAGTTATACTGTTTTCCCACTCGTGCATTGCCTTGCAGTAAACCCGCGCCATATTTTTCACAATGTCGGTCATCGCTTGTCGTCCTCTAGGGCTTTACGTGCGATGTGTTCGGCTTCGACCAAACTTTCCCGCGTCGGTTTTAGATTTGTCGCCACATCATCAGTCCACAGTTTTACGTAGGCGTGGAAATGCAAAGCAGTCTCCCGTAACCGCTCCGCGCGTGCTTCTGCGGCTTCGGCGCGTGCGGTTGTTTCCCGGCAACCAGACAGTGCTTCATCTAACTGCGCCTCCGCGAATTGCGCTCGCCTCAAGTTGTCGTCTCGGGCTTGAAGCCAGCCAGCAATGTTCTTGTTTGTCCCGGCAAGCTGGCCTTTCACAAAAGCCACCTCACCCTCAAGGGCTTCGACCTTCGCGTTCAGGCGGTTGATTTCCTGTTGGTCTGCAATATCGCTCATTGTGTATCCTCGCTTTGGTGGCGCTCGCCGGAGTGGATGCGCTGTATCGTGGCGCGGCTGACCCCGTACTTGTCCGCCAAATCCTTCTGGCTCAATTTCCTGTAGCTGGCTCGTATCCCTGACACATAGTCAGCCATCGTGTCACCGTGGCCAGTTGCAAAACTATTTGCGAGCATCCATCTTACCAGTGACGCCATTGCGTCAAGCTCTGCGGACTTAAATCCATCATCCCAGTCAGCGTTCATCGTGCTCCCCCAGTGCTCTGGCGACAATTGACAGTCGCTCATCTTGCGTCATTCCGGCCCGCGTTGAAAGTTGAGCTAGGAAACGTCGAAGCCGCGTGACTTCCGCCTCTGCGGCTTCGGCGCGTTCGAGTAATTCTTTCTGACTTGTCAGCATGGTTTCACCTCTGGACGATAGAAAACGTCCGTGTTGTAGTATTTGACTGAACATTCCTTGTGCTGCGTGAGCCATTTCACGGACGGGTGTAGGCCGAACTTGATCCGGCGCTTCGGGTCTGGCTTTTCGAAAAAGCCTTGTCCTGCCTCAACTGTTTTCCCGCAGCGATAGCACGGGCCTGCAAAGCGGTTTCTCATCGCGCCGCCTCCGATTTGAAACTGATTGGAAGGTTACAATTGGAGCAAGTAAGACCTCGCATCGGCGCTCTGAGCGTTTCGCGCCAGTCATGAGGATTGGCGTACCGCCTG
>ERZ1292632.83-Hain-H43-01um-R2-83-length-88573-cov-10_pt1 | contig 43988 bp, 79 predicted proteins | sample MGYA00564407_ERZ1292632 | MGnify/ENA primary metagenome ERZ1292632 (study PRJEB36523, sample SAMEA6512637) | groundwater metagenome | collected 2019-01-08 | study: AquaDiva: Metagenomics assemblies of 32 groundwater samples | reverse complement strand
CTGCGGGGCGCGGCCTTCTGCGTTTGTACCGCAACCCCGTCGGGCAGGTTAGGAGCTGGCGTCCATGACGGCCTCGACGAGCATCGCCTGGTATTCGTCGCGCTGCGCTGGGGTCAGTACCGCTACCCCGTCCGGCGGGCCGATCAGCACCACTCTGCGGTCGCCCGTGACCCCCACCCCGACCGTGACCTCACGGCCTTCGTGGTCTTGGCAGCGGAGGAACCTGCTGCGTCGAATCCTGGGGCTGCTCTCGTCGGAGGGGTGCATGGTGTGTGTAACGAACGAGGTCGGTTCGCGATTCGTCACCCGGCAACCACGGGGTGCTTGCCGGGGGCCTCTGCTCCACGTTTGCTCCACGCCGCGTCTGCTTGTCGACGTGGAGCCTGTTCCGCTGCTGGTCAGCGGTTTTCTGTGGGGCCGGAGAGACTCGAACTCTCACTGGCACGGACCTAGTTGCGGGCCCCGTAAGGCCACGTCGTGCGATGTAACAATTGGGTGGTTTCGGCTGGTCAGACGGCCTGCGCCGGAGGGTCCGCCGTCGCGCCGCGAACTGCCGCGTAACCGGCTCCTGCTCCACTTTCTGCTCCACGCCCGGCCGCCAGGTTCACGCTGATCGCGTCCCTCACCGAGTCGTATCCGGCGTCCGCCAGGTGCGCGTACCGACGCGACACCTCCCACGACGAGTGCCCCATCACGCGCGCCAACTCCGCGAACGTCACCCCGTTCTGGATCAACCACGACGCGTACGTGTGGCGCAGATCGTGCATCCGCACCCGCCCCTCGATCTTCGCGTCCGCCAACGCCCGACGCCACGGGCCGCGACCGAACGGGTCCGACTTCAGCACCCCGCCACGCGGGCCACGCAGGACGAGGCTGCCGCCGGGGCAGCGGCCAGCGAGGTGCGGGACCCCGCAGTCCTTCGTCTTCTTCAGGGTTGCGACGTGCGCCCGCAGTTGCCCCGCGATGTCGGCCGGAAGCGGGATGTACCGCTTCTCCTTGTCCTTCGGGACCGGCTTGATGACGTTGTCTTTCTGGTCGAACTGTTCGATCACATGAATGCCGTTGCGTTCGAAATCGATACGGGACGTGTGCAGCCCGGCAAGTTCGCCCATGCGCAACCCGGACGACACGGCGGTCCACACGATCAATGCGTTCGTCGGGTCCATGAAATGGGTGATTGCTTCCACTTCCGTCGGGGTGAGGAATCGTTCGGTCCCCGTCGGAAGATCAGGCCATTTCAATCCCTTGACCGGATTCACCGGGAGAATGTTGTCCTCCGGTGGTGTCGCCGCGTTCAGGCTGGCCGCGAAAACCTGTACCGAGATCCGGATCGTGTACGGCGACCTCTTCGCCTGCTTCGCCTGCCACAACCCCTTATGCAGCTTCTCGGGATTCTGTAGCGCCTTGACCCACGCCTTCCCGGTCATCAGCTTGATCTGGTCCAGGTTCACGTCCTCCCAGTACGGGAGGATGTGCAGCTTGGCGTTGGACCGGTATTCGCGTTCGGTCGACGTCTCGACCTGGTGGGAGTCGATCCACTGCGTGAACCACGTCCCGTAGGTGATGCGCCCGGCCTTCGGGTCCTTGGCGCCGGGCAGCCGCTGCTGCTCCTCGGCGGCACCCGCCTTACGTAAGGCGATGGCGCTGGTCGAGAACGTGCCCTCGACGTAGCCCAGATCGCCCTTCCAATCGCGGTAGCCACCCCGGTACCGGCCAGACGGGAGCTGCTCGACCCACGGCATCAGGCCACCTCGCCGATCGTCTTGGCTTGGTCGCGGCGGGCGAGGGCGACGGCGTGCCTGACGGTGTGGGCGGTGACCCCCAACTCGGCCGCGAGCCTAAGAACGTCGACGGCCTCAAACGCCGCCGGAAGGTACCTGCCAGGGACGAGCAACCGGGCCGTCTCGTCCACGACCTCGGCTTCGTCGGCGTCCTCATCGCCCACGTAGCACGCGCCGCGGCGCAGGTGCCGGATCTCGTGCATGAGGGTCACGGCGGCCTGCGGCACGGAGGCCTGGTCGGAGATCGTCACCGTCCTGGTCTCGAAATCCACGTAGCCGAACTCGTCGGGCGCAGTGCGTGCTCTGCGGAGCCCGAGATACGGGACGTGGTCGAGCAGGTCGAGTAGTTGGGTGAACAGCGTCGTATGTGCGGCGGTCATGAGCACCCTTGCGTCGGCGGCGTCACGTTTGTTAGCAACAGAATGTAAATACTGGCTGGTAATCACACGTCCGGTCGAACAGTGCGCCCCGACGTTAACGCGCTGTCTGGTCCATGTGGGCTACACGCTACTGGTTGTCGCCGTCCGTGTCCGCAGTCCGCTTGTGGGCGGCTCGGCGGACGCGGGCACGGTCCCGTTTGGGGGTACCGACGCGAAGTTCCGTCACGGTGGCGTCTTCCGACGGGGCCTCTACGGCCTCACCATCAGAGGCTGGGAGCCTGCCCGACGACGCCAGCACCGTGCGGATGACGTGCTTGACCATCGCCCGTTCGTCGCGGCTTAACTGGTCTGCATAGGACGGCAGGAGGAACGGCTCAGGCCGCAGCACCCCGACGAGCTCGACGAGCTTGTTCAACGGGGCGGGCAGCTTGGCCGCGACCTTCTCCAGGGTTTCCGCGTCTGGAACGGCGGTGCCGTGGAGCAGTCGGTGCGCGGTGGTCTGGGAGATGCCGCAACGGCTGGCGAACCCGCGGATGCTGAGTCCGTCGACGCGGGCTCGTTCGGAGAGGTACTCGCTGAGTGCGCTCACTGGAGGAGCCCTTCTGTGTCGGCTCGGGGGGCCGATACGTGTTACAGGCCTGCGAAAGTGTCGCATGTTCCGTGACGGTGTTGTCACTGGATCTCCCGGTTGAGACGGTCGGCGGCCTGCGTGACCGGTTCGTAACCGCCCACCGTTCCCGAACTACTTGCGGAACGGGGAACACTCACCTAGGTTAAGCGGACCAACCCCAACGACAAACAGGAAGGAGGCACAGCGTGAAACTCAGGCCCAGCAGCGCAGAACTAAAGTCCCACGAAGCCCTCGCCGAACGCATGGTCGAACGCGGCATCAGCGTCCGACCGCTGGCCAAACTGGTCAACCGAGGCGTCAGCACGATCGGCCGCCTCCGTAGCGGAACTCGCACGAAGTGCAGCCGCGAGGTCGCAGAAGCGATCGCCCAGGTGCTGAACGTGCCGCTCGACGACCTCTTTCGTTTGCCCGTAGTGCCCACCGTTCCGTGCCCATGCGCGGACCAGTGTGCGGGCCATGAGGTCGCGGCATGACCGCCACCGTGTGGCTCGACACCGCCGCGGTCGCCGCCCGCGCCGACCGCCACGAAGTCACCATCCGCAGGATCGCCGCGAGCGGACTCCTGCACAGCCACCAGATCGCCCAGCGTGGCCGCCGCCGATTCCACATCGACGCCGTCGACGCCTGGATCCGAGGTGGCAACGAACGCGCCCAGGAAGCGGCCTGCGGCTGCGTGCACCTCCGATCCGTCAACCGAAGGGGTGCCGCATGACCGAACTGATCCCGTTCGACCTAGGAGGAGCCGAAGTCCGCTTCGGCACCGACACCGAGGGCCGCCCGTGGGTTTCCGCCCAGGACTTCGCCGTCTCCCTCGGCTACCGCGACGCGGCGAACGCGCTCCGCAACGTCGACGAGTCCGAGAGGGGTACTCAGATTGTGAGTACCCCCGGCGGCAACCAGCGCATCTCGGTCCTCTTCGAGGAGGGCATCTGGGAACTGATCTTCCTGTCGCGTCGCCCGGAGGCCAAGGCCATCAAGGCCCGCGTCAAGGAGATCCTCAAGGAACTTCGCCGCACGGGCCGGTACGTCGTCCCCGGCAACTTCATCGAGGCGCTGGAGTTGGCCGCCGCGCAGGCCCGCCAGCTCGAAGCGAACGCGCCGAAGGTCGAGGCGTTCGACGCCTACATGGACGCCGACAACGGCCTGGCGATGGGTGCAGCGGCCAACCAGTTGGGCATCGGACGCAACACGATGATGCGGAAGCTGCGTGACGCCGGGGTCCTCCAGAAGGACAACCGCCCGTACCAGCAGTACGCGCACCACTTCAAGGTCGTCGCCACGACGTACGAGGCGCGCACCGAAACCCGAGCGACCTACACCACCTACGTCCGGCCGTCCGGGGTCGAGTTGATCCGGCGGGTGCTGTCCGGCGGTAAGGGGCTGCTCTCCATCGCTGGCGGTGCGGCATGACCCCCGCTGCCGTGGGGCTGGAGGTCTACACCCGCCAGCGCCGTGAGGACCAGCAGTTCGTCCTGCCGGGCGAGTTGACCGCGTCCGAGAAGTTGCGGGCCGCCATCGAGAACCCGCGCCGAGCCGCCGTAGCCCGCGCTGCCGAGCGCCGTACCGCCGCCTGACCCACCACATAAGTCGGGCCGCCCGAACCCGCTCAGCTCCCGAGGCCGAGCAGGCCGAACGGCCCATACACCGGAGGGATAGCTCCTGTGCAGAACCAGTCTTCCATCTCCAAGCCCGCGAGAGGCAAGCACCGCCAGGACGGGCCGGACAAGCTCGACGTCCTCACGCTCGGCGTGAACCTCGCCAACGGGCACACCCGCCACGACGGCACCCAGCGCACGCAGGCGGTGGCGTCATGAGCTGGCGCGACAAGGCCCGCGAAGCCGCCGAGCGGCTCGTCGTCGGCAGCAGCGAACTCGAACGGCAGAAGCTCGAACAGGCCGCCGAAGAACTCCTCCGCAAGGAGGCAGAGAAGTGAGCACCCGCACCCCCGGCCTGCACGACGTGATCCGCGTCCACCACGGCGTCATCACCCCCGACGGCCACGACCTGTCCGGGCAGCTGCTCACGGTGGTCGGCACGCACGTCGTGGTGTGCCTCGAACTTGACGCCACCTGCTCGACCGGTGCCCGGCCTGTCCACCTGTTGGCCGACCAGGTCGACGTCATCACCCCGAAGTGGAGCCCCCGCGCATGACCGCCGCACCAACGAAGACCTGGGCCGACGGTCCGATGGACCGTCTCGGTCGCCCGATACGGACCGCCGACCGGAACTCCAACTGGCGCGGCGGCAAAAGAAAGCACCCGCTCTACCACACCTACAACGCGATGGTGGCGCGCTGCGGTCGTTCGACTCACGTGCAGTGGGCGAACTACGGCGGCCGGGGCATCACGGTGTGCGACCGATGGCGCGGTGACTTCTGGGCCTTCGTGGCAGACATGGGCGAACGGCCCAGCGGACTGAGTCTCGACCGCACCGACAACGACGGGCCGTACTCCCCGGAGAACTGCCGCTGGGCGACCGGCAGCCAACAGTCCAAGAACCGCCGCCGCCACGGCTACGAGAGTCGCGAGCGCAACAAGGCCGGGCAGTTCGGCCCCAGCAAAGAGAAGGTGGCCTGAATGTCCTGGGCAAACGAACCTCTGGCCAGCTTTGATATCGAGTCAACTGGCATCGACGTGGAAACCGACCGCATCGTCACCGCGTCCGTCGTCACCATCGAAGACAGCACGCCGCGCGTCCGGTCCTGGCTCGCCAACCCCGGCATCGACATCCCGGAGAGCGCGACCGCCGTCCACAAGGTCACCACCGAGCACGCCAAAGCCCACGGCGACGACCCTCGCCGGGTGGTCAGCGAGATCACGCACGCTCTGATCGACGCGTGGTCCCTCGGGATGCCGGTCGTCATCTACCGCGCGCCGTTCGACCTGTCCATGGTCGACCGGGAGTTGCGTCGCTACGGCTATGACGGGCTCACGATCGGCGGCCTGGTCATCGACCCGCTCGTGCTCGACAAGGCGCTCGACAAGTACCGCAAGGGCAGCCGGAAGCTCGTCGACACCGCCCGCCACTACAGGATCACCCTCACCGACGACGACGCGCACACCAGCACTGGCGACTGCCTCGCCGCCGCGCGTGTCGCATGGAAGCTGACGCGCGTCTTCCCCGAGATCGGCGCAATGAGCGCCGCCGCCCTGATGGCCTTCCAAGCAGACGCGGCCCGCGAGCAAGCCCAGTCCCTCCAGGAACACCGCCGTCGTCAAGGCAAGCCCGAGTTCATCGACCCGTCGTGGCCGCTCTTCCCCTTCAACGCCACCGGAGCAGCAGCATGACCGCCGAACTCAGCCCCCTCGACCGTGCCGTGCTGCGCCTCGGCGTGCTCACCGTGCTCCAGACCCGCGTGGCGGAAGCAGTCGACAAGGCACGCAGCGAAGTGCACGGCGCGACCCGCAAGGGCGACAGCCTCACCGCCGTCCACCCGGACGACGACGAACGCGCCATCGCGAAGGTCACCCACTTCGCGCCGAAGAAGAAGGCCACCGTCGTGGACCGCGCCGCGGTCGACGCGTGGATCCTCGCGAACTACCCGGACAAGACGGAGACCAACACCAAGGTCATCGGGTCCCAAGCCGACGTGATGGACGTGTTGCGCGAACACGCCCCGTTCCTTCTCGAAGACGTCACCGAGGTCCGTGACTGGGCCCGCAACGAACTGTTGCTGAAGTCCGCCGCCGCTGGCGTCCCGACCGGGTTCGGCGGGGAGATCGACGAGCACGCCCCGCCCGGCATCCAGGTCACCAGCCCGGCGGGAGTGCTGCGCGTGACCGTGCAGCCGAACGCGGCCGAAGTGGTCGACGAACTGTGGCTCGACGGGCTCATCGACTTGGACGGCAACCTGCTCGAACTCCCCGCCGGAGGTGCGGAATGACGCTGCGTACGAGGAAGCCCACCGGCAAGCCGCCGTTCCCGCTGGTCCTGATCGAGGGCCCGGAGAAGTGCGGCAAGACGTGGACGGCGCTCCAGTTCTCCGGTGACGAGAGGGTCGGCCGCGCGTGGGCGCTCGACCTCGGCGAGGGAAGCCTCGACGAGTACGGTGCGATCCCCGGCGCGGACTACGAGATCATCGACCACGACGGCACGTGGAAGGACATCGTCGGCCAGCTCGAGGCGGCCCGCGAGGAAGCCCGCAAGGACCGCGACGCAGGCCTGCCGCCAGCGTTGCTGACCGTGGACTCGGGTTCCACCGAGTGGGAGATGCTCAAGGCGTGGGTCGACATCCGGGCCCGCCGTTCCCCGGCGAACGCGGCGAAGCTGCGCAAGGACCCGGACGCGGAGATCAAGGCCCCGCGCAACGTGTGGAACGACGTCGACGCGCGGCACCGCAAGTTCATGACCCTGCTGCTCACGTTCCCCGGCATCGTCGTGGTGACCGCACGCGGCAAGGAGATCGGCGCGACCGGCAAGGACGGGCAGCCGATCCCCGGCGAGAAGGACTACCGCGTCGAGGGCCACAAGAACCTCGGCTACGACGCCACCGCGTGGGTGCGCCTCTCGCGGACGGAGCCGCCGATCGTGGTGGGGCTGCGGTCCGTGGCGCACGGCGTCCGGCCGGGCATCGACCCCGTCGTGCCGTGGCGCGACTTCAGCCTCGGCGAGCTGGTGTTCGGCCTCATCGGCTGCGAACTGACCGGCGGCGTGGTGCGGAACGTCCGCGAGTTGGACGCCGACCAGGTGATGCCCGAGGAGGAGCCGCCCGCTGACGAGGAAGAGCAGCAGCAGGCACCTCCGGTTGCCGCCGAGCGTCCGCGTGCGGTGCGTGGCCCGTCGCAGCAGGACATCAACGCCCTCGCCGCGGCATACACGGACGAGTGGCTACAGGTCAAGACGAAGGCCGACGTCACCCCGCTGTGGACTCGCATGAAGAACGACGCGGGTGTTGCTGCTGGCGTCGATGTGTTGGGGCTGCTGTCACAGGAAGACCGCGAGTTCCTTGGCGTGCCCGACGACGAGCCGCTCACGTTGGCCACGTTCGCCACGAAGGCGGGCCAGTACGTCGTCAAGTTCGGCCGCGCTGTTCGGGCACCGCTCGACGCCTCCGCGAGCGCGGCGTGAAGGCCCTCGCGATCCCGTCCGAGGGAAGGGTGGTCACCGTTTGCTGCGGTGGCCACCGCCCTTCCTCGACGTGCACGTGCTGCGCGGAGTGCGTCACCAACTCCGACTTCGGCCGGATCGATCCCGCCATTCGGGCGGTCATCGCGGCCGACGACCGCGAGTACGACGCGATGCTGCGCCCCACCTACCGGCGTGTGCTCGACGTGCTGGCACGAGAAGGGTTCTGGGACGACCTGCGCACGTTGGGGCGGGTAACGCACGCCGCTGTGGCTGCGTGGTGCCTGACGTCCGGGCACGACGCCACGCCAGCCCGGTCCGCCCAGTCGTCCCGGTGGTTCTCCCGGGCGGGAGTGCTGTCGTGAGGTACCGCTGGTATCCGAGTGGGACGCGCTCGTCCTACTCGGCCCCAAGCCCTGGCGACCTCATCGCGTGGCACCACGCGGTCTGGCGCGTCCAATCGGTTGAGCAGATCCCTGAGGACCTGTGGACCGACGACGACCAGAGGCGCGCCCGCGTCTACAAGGCAGGCAAGGGCAGGCCGGTCATGGTCGTCGTCCGCCCGGCGCACATCACGAGCGACGACGTGCGGGCCCGCGACCACGACAAGCACCTGAAGAGTTCCGTCGGCAGCGAGTGGCACGTCTACCCCGACGAGCACTACCCGATCTGTGCGCAGTGCCTTGAGCCGTTGCCGTGCCGCGACGAGATCGGCCGCCGCGAGGCTGAACGGTCGATGAAGCACATGGAGCGGTACCTGTCGCCCGGCGTGTGCCCGTCGTGCGAGACGGTCATCACGACCCGTCAGAAGTCGTTGACGTTCGCCGAGAACCTGGAGATGCCGGGCGGGCCGCCGGTCACCTTCCATGTCGGCCGAAGCGACTGCCGCCGCGACGCTGCCCACTACGAGAAGCGGTGGGCCGCGCTCGACTCCGCCAACCGCCGCACGACCCTGAGCTGCTCAGGGTCGGTGGTCAACCACAACGACGGCACGTACGAGTGCAGCGCCTGGGCCAACTGCCCCGGACCGCTTGCGTTCCACCCGGACTACCGGATGTGCAACGACCGGGAGTGCCGAGCGAAGGGTGCGTTCGGGTGCACCCCGTGGCCGGACGCGAAGCTGCGGCAGGTGACGTCGTGAGGCGCGGCGGCGAACTCAAGCGCAACACCCCGCTGGCCCGTACCGGGTTCACCTCGCGGGGCAGCGCACTCGAACGGCAGGCGCCAACCAAACCACGCGCCAGCAAGCCCAAGCCCGCGGCCGTCGAGGTCTCGGAGTGGATCGGTGAGCGCCCTGCCCGCGACGCCGTGGAAGGCCGGTCAGGTGGCCTGTGTGAGATCCGGTTGCCCGGCTGCTTCGGCCGCGCGAAGGACTGGCACCACCGCCTCCTCAAGGGGCAGGGCGGGCTGTGGCAGGCCAGCAACGGGATCCACGCGTGCCGCTGGTGCCACGAAGCCGTGACCAATACCCGCGGGCACCGTGCCGAGTACGAGGAGAACGGGTGGCTGGTGCCGTCGCACGGCAACCCCGGCGAGGCGCGGGCGTGGATCCACACGGTGCGGTTCGGGCAGGCGTGGGTGCTGCTGCGGGATGACGGGGACGTGGTGCTCGCGCCGTTCCCGAAGGGCGCTCAAGACCACCCGGACGACCTGCCCGCGCGAGGTGTGGCATGACCGAGGTCGAACCGGGCGACCAGGTGGTGGCCGTCGCATCGCACCTCGTGTGGGCGGTGAGGGAGATGGACCGCGTCGAAGTCGGCGCGGTCCTGGCCGCCGCGGGCTGCTCCTGTGCGTGTGATCACACGCGTCTGCACGAGTTGGTCGTGATGTTGGCGGCGATGGTTCCGGACGATCTCGCGCCGTCTGCGCTGCTGGCGTGGCTTGAGGACCCGGTGGGGTATTTGCGGCTTCGGGAGCGCGGCGTGGGGGCGTTCAGGGCAATGAATGAGGTGCGCCTGAATCCGCGCGAAGTGGCCTGAACCGGACCGTCCGAAGTGGACGGTGACCCCGCTGAATCACCTGGGACAGAGCGAGATGAGTGCTAACATCACCACCACAAAGCCGAAGGCCAAGAGTGCTGGTAACACCCCTGGCCTTCTAACCACCTCATTCCGCGATTCCGGAACGGAAGGAGGGGCTGACAGATAATGCTGTCATATCCCCCCAGTGACGGCCAACCAGCCGCCCAGGTGATCCCCATCAACGCCCCGACCAGGGCAGAGCTATGGGCGCGCAACCAACTCGCCCTTGCCGTCCTCAGCCACGGGCGCATCGACCGCGCCGAGCTCATCGCCATTCTGTCTGGCGCGTCCATCACCGAACTGCTCCCCAGGTCGGTGAGCTAATGGACCGCATCTCCCTCGTGCCGTGCTCCCGCGTGGACATCTCGGCGTCCATCGAGAGGGCACGCGCCGCGGTGGCAGCCGCTACTCCCGACGACGGTCCCTACGCGGAACTGATGGCCACATACGTCGAGTTCGGAGAGCTGCTCGAAGCCTGGAACCGGCACGAGCTGAACGTGTCCGAGGACGAGTTCGAAGCGATGTGCGGCGAGCTTGTCGAGCGCACGCAGTCGCTGGGTTCCGAGCACGGGCGGTTTTGGAACCAGCGAGTCGTCGTGTGGATGGCGACGAGCACGACGCACGGACATGCCTCCCCCGGCTCCTACGCGGCGGGTCGGTACAGCGACCCGGACGAAAGGAACTACGAGCCTCAGGCCACGCCCGGCACCCGGTACTCCACGCTCACCGAGCTAGAGCACCGGCGGGCCGAGATCGGCCCTCACGCCCGCACGATCGACCCGGACGCGGTCGCCCGCTGGGTAGCCACCGGCAGCTCCGGGCCTCAGTCCGCCGACACCCCCGCAAACGCCCCCGCCGCGTTGCGCCTACTGGATGGGGGTGCCTGATGCGCATCCGCAGTATCAAGCCCGAGTTCTGGCGGTCCGAGTCGGTCAACCGTCTCAGCCGTGAGGTCAGGCTGCTGTTCATTGGACTGTGGTCCTACGTGGACGACAACGGTGTGGGCATCAACGACTACAGGCAGATCGCCGCTGATCTGTTCCCGCTCGACGACGACCCGACCGAGGTACGCGAGTTCGTTCGCGAGGGTCTCGCGAGACTCTCGCGAGAGGGTCGCATCACTTGCTACCACGTTTCCGGGAAGCCCTACCTGTACATCACCGGCTGGGAGCACCAACGGATCGACAAGCCGGGCAAGCCGCGTTACCCGAAACCGGATGCCGACGGGGCGACTCCTCTGGCCAGCGAGAACGCCGATGTTCGCGAGACTCTCGCGACATCCTCGCGAGAGTGTCGCGAGAGTCTCGCGCCTGGAACAGGGGAACAGGGGAACAGGGGAACAGTTCTTGAGAGGACTCCGTCCTCTCTTGCTCACCTCCCGGCGAGCGACGTGCAGCCCGGCACGCCCGAACCCGCCAAGCGGCCGAAGGGCGAGACGTACACGGCGGAGTTCGAGGCCTGGTGGGCGCACTACCCCCGCAAGGCCGACAAGTTCAAGGCGTCCAAGGCGTTCACCACGGCGCGCAAGGCGTGGCCGCTCGCCATGATCACTGATGGCGTCAAGCGCTACGCCGTCGAGGTGCAGGGCAAGGAAGCCGACCACATCAAGCACGGTGCGACTTGGCTTACCAACCGCTGCTGGGAGAACTACACCCCCGTAGCCCCAGGCGACGCCCGTGAAACCGCGCGCACATGGCTGCTCGGCGAGTACGACGCCGCTCGCGTCATGCCGATCCAGCAGAAGACCGGGCTCCGCTACGCCCCGCCGGACCTGCCGCTCGACGTGAGCGGCAAGGAAGCCGCCGAGCGCTTCCACCTGGACGCCGTACGGACCTGGATCAAGACCAACCACGACGTGATCATCGACCGTCTCACAATGAGGGCCGCACAGTGACTGAACCCGGCAACAACCCGATGAACCCCGACGACGCCGAGCTGTACCTGATCACGCTCTTGCAGCCGATCACCACCCGCCACCTCCGCGACGAAGCGCTGACGCTGGTCAAGCCGGACTACTTCGCAGACGGCATGTTTGCTGGCCTGTGGGAGGCAGCGCTCAGGCTGCGGGACACGGACAAGGCCATCAGCCGCCGCTCCTTGCTCGCCCAGCTCAAGGCCGACAACACCGCAGCGAACAGCGTCGAGCGCGCCGATCGGCTGCTGACCCGCTACAGCGGACACACCCCAGTCAGCGTCGACTTCCCCCACGCGGTCGCGGACGTCATCCGCTGCGGTCGACTGCGGGCATTGATGGACGCCTGCGACGGCATCAAGCACCGCGCCGCGGCGGCCGACGACCCGGCACAGGCGTTGACCATCGCGTACGACGAGCTGGCCAAGCTCGACAGCACGGCCACCGACCACGGCGACGTGCAGCGATACGGCGACCTGCTTGACCAGTTCATCGCCCAGCAGCGGAACCCGGACACCGCGCTGGTCATCCCCACCCCGTGGACGGAGGTCAACGACGCGCTCAACGGCGGCATCCGGGCCGGGCGCATGTACGTCATCGGCGCGCGCCCAGGCGACGGCAAGTCCATTTCCGCCCACCAGATCGCTCAGAGGGCCGCCGAGCTCGGATACCCAGCGCTTGTGTTCTCCGCCGAGATGGGCGCCAACGAGGTCACCGACCGAATGGTGTCCAGTGGCGCGCTGGTCGAGCAGTCGGACATCACCCGGCGCAGCCTGGACCACGCCTCCTGGGCGAAGGTCGATGAGTACGTCGAGCGTGCGCGGAGCTTCCCGATCTCCGTGGTCGACAAGTCCAACCTGACCCCTGCCTACATCAAGTCGGTGTGCCGCAACGAGAAGCGCAAGCACAACACCGCCGTCGTGGTTCTGGACTACCTCCAGTTGGTGGGAGGCGACGGCCGGTCCCAGCAGCGGGAGCAGGAAGTCTCGGCGATCAGCCGCCAGATCAAGCAGCTCGCCCGTGAACTGGACGTGGCGTTCATCGTCGCTGCCCAGCTGAACCGGGAGTCCGTGCGCCACAACCGCAAGCCTGCGATGGCGGACCTCCGCGAGTCGGGCGGGATCGAGGCGGACGCCGACGTGGTGCTGCTGCACTCCCGGCCGGTGATCGAGGAGGGCGAGCGGAAGGGCGAGCCTGGCTGGACGGTGTTGATGGACATCGTGAAGAACCGCCATGGGCGGCTCTGCGCGGTCGAGCTGGACTGGCGCGCCAACTACGCGACCATCGGCAGCTCCTCGCAGCAGGAAAACGCGACCCCGTTCCGCCCGCGAGTCGTGTCGTGACGGCCGCCCACTCGTCCCCTGATTTGCCCCCTGTCCGCCCCGCCACGGCTACGAGAGGCGTAACCCGATGACCGCCACCCCCGAACCCTTCCCGGGCACGCACAAGGCCGCTGAGGGCCGACCTCTTCCTGTCGAAGCCCTCACGGCCTTCGCCCACGAACTCCACGACCAGTTCGGCATCGACCCCGACCGGGTCCCGCTCGACATGGCCGTGGACCTGACGCACGGCGTGCTGGCCCGACACCTCCCGTACCTGGCCACCGACCTCGAAGCCGAGAACGCAGCCCTGCGCGCCGAGATGGAGCGGCTCCGGCGGGCGTTGGTCGACGCCTTCGGCGGTGAACTTCAGCCCGGCCTGATCTCGTTCGACAACGCCATCGGAACCGCCCGACACCTGTACCTGATGCGCCGCGCCGTGCACCTGGACGACAGCGCCGTGCCTCGTGACTGGCGTGCCGTTGACATCCTCCCCGGCACCCCGTACCCGGACGAGCCGTCCGAGACCGTGCCTCCCGGCTGGTACGTGATGGGCGGCCAGCCGGACGACGACGAGGCGACGCCGTACGTGCTGCGGGTCGAGCAGTCCCCGGACTCCGATGGTGCTGCGGCTGCTCGCGCGGTGGCGGCACGCCTGAACGGCGGCACGGCATGAGCGGCCCGGACCTGAGCGGCTTCAACCCGCTCGACGAGCAGTACCGCTACTGCGTGTACTGCCAAGCCGACTGCTGGCCAGAGCGCGAGAACCAGCAGCACAAGCCGGACTGCCCGTTCAACACCGGCATCTACCCGGTGCTCGAACAGGATCGCCACCCGTCCGGTGACCTCGGGTTGTGCTCCGCGTGCTCTTCGCCGTTCGCGCTGGGCGACATGTACGTGCACATCAGCGACGAGACCGGCATTCCCGTAACCAACCCTGCCGAGGGCAGCACCACGTGGATCGCGTGCATCACCTGCGGCATCACGCTGGCAGACCCGAGGCCAGTGGAGGGAGAGTCGTGAGCGCCCCTCAGCCGGGCGGCTACCCGGACGGCGCCCGCGTCCGCATCGGCCGATCCGTCGGCACCGTCGTCCCCCCAGCAATCCGTGTCCGTGTCGCGTTGGACGGGGCAGAGACCGTGGAGGTACCTGCCGTGTGCGTGCACCTGGTCGACGGGGAGACCGCGGTGGTGCCGGTGGTCGACGCGAACAGCGCGCTACGGGAGTTGCGCGCCGAGTACGACCAGGCGGCGGAGGACTGGGGACGCAGTGACGCCCAGGTGCTGGCCGAAAACCAGCGGCTCGCCGCCGAAAATGACCGTGCACGGAAAGCCCTCGTGCATGGTGACGCGCTGCTGGCACGGGTGTTCGAGTGGGTGTCCAACGGCATCACCAGTCACATGGGTGAGCCGGTCAGGCGCTCCCGCTGGCTCGACCAGTCCCACATCGACAAGACGTGGGAGCAGATCATCGCGTGGCGTGACTCGTGGGGATCGGTTGCTACTACTCCTGACGGCGCGGCGGACCTCGACGAGGTAGACGAACTGCGAGGCCTGGTCGAACTCCTCGCGGCCGAGCGCAGCCGCTACCGGAACGCGCTGGCCGACCTCGCCGAGGACTTCTGGCGGCGCGGCGAACGGACGCTGGCCGTCTTGGATGACGGCGATGAGCACGAGGACGACTGCGACTCGCCTGCCGAGTGCCACGCGTCCGCCACGCACTGGACGTGGAAGCTCGCGGCCAGCGCGGTCGACACGGCACTCGGCGGCGTGGCATGAGCGACGGACGCAAGGACTACGGGCCGACCGGGTGCGTGGGGAAGTCGTTCGTCCTGGTGGGCGCGCTGATCGCGGCTGCGGCCGTGGTGCTGGGAAGCGTCGGCTGGGCCGGTCGGATCGGCGGCAAGGCAGGGAGTGTCGGGTCATGAGCGACACGGTGTGGAAGTACACGCTCGGCGACACGGTCAACCACGTCTCGATGCCTGCGGGTGCGGAGGTGCTGACGGTCGCGGAGCAGTACGGGGAGATCGCGTTGTGGGCACGGGTTGACCCGAAGGCCGCGCCGGTGAGGCGCACGTTCTACGTGGTCGGCACCGGCACGCCCATCCCGGACGGCCCGACCACGTACCTCGGGACTGCGGTGACGTCGAACGGCACCCTCGTGTTCCACGTCTTCGAGCAGACCGGAGGCGGGCAGTGAGCGAGAGTCGACCCGTTAACGCCCTCGCCCCCGGCGACCAGATCGCCTGGGAGATCGAGCGCTTCGACCACCACCCGGTCCGTGTCCCGATGTGCGTGGTCAGCGTCCGCGAGGTCCCCGAATCCGAGCGGGTACCCGAGGATCGGAACTGCCCGGCCCCGCCCTGCTACCGGCTTGCGGGCCAGTGCTCCGTCCTTCAGGGCGGGGGCGAAGGCCCGCGCAGGGAGGGTCGCCAAGGCCCGAGCGGTGCTCTAACCCGGCGGTTGGTCGATCAGCTCGGCCATCGGCACCGGGACGAGTGCGGCGATGCGGCGGCCGTTATTGGTCACGTAGACGATCCGGCCGCGTACGGCCACGTCATTCAGCGTGCCAGCAAGTGTATTGCGCAGTTCGCGGACGCTGATCTCTGTCGTGTCGCTCATGCTCCCGAGGATACCCCCGTGTACACTCGTGTGTGTGCAGCTCCGTTACAACTTCCGTCTCTACCCGGACACCGCCCAGCGCGAGGCGCTGGCCCGGTCGTTCGGGTGCGCACGGGTGGTGTTCAACGACGCGCTGCGCCTGCGTCAGAAGGCACGCGAGAACGGCGAGGAGTACGTCGCGGCTGGCGACCTATCCAAGCAGGTCATCACACAGGCCAAGGGCACGCCGGAGCGGGAGTGGCTGGGCGAAGTCTCCTCGGTCGTGCTGCAACAGGCCCTGGCCGATCTGAACGTGGCGTACCGCAACTTCTTCGCCTCGATCACCGGGAAACGCAAGGGCCGCAAGGTCGCACCGCCCCGGTTCCGGTCACGCAAGGACAGCCGGCAGGCGATCCGGTTCACCAAGAACTCCCGGTTCAAGGTGTTGAACAACGGCCGACTCAGGTTGCCGAAGATCGGCGATCTGCCGGTCCGCTGGTCGCGCAGCCTTCCGGCGGACCCGTCATCCGTGACGGTGATCCGCGACGCGGCGGGCCGGTACTTCGCGTCGTTCGTCGTGCAGACTGCCGAGGACGAGACTCTGCCGCCAGTCGACTCCGAGATCGGTATCGACCTGGGCCTGACGCACTTCGCAGTCATGTCCGACGGCACGAAGGTGCCCGCACCGAGGTTCCTGCGGCAGGCGGCCCGCAAGCTCAAGCGACTGCAACAGGATCTCTCGCGCAAGCAGCGCGGAAGTCAGAACCGCAAGAAGGCCGTCGCGAAGGTCGCCAGGGCGCACGCCCAGGTGGCCGACACCCGGCGAGACTGGCAGCACAAACTGTCCACGGCGATCATCCGCGACAACCAAGCGGTGTACGTCGAGGACCTCTGTGTGGTCGGTCTCGGCCGGACCCGGCTTGCGAAGTCCGTGCACGATGCGGGTTGGGCATCCTTTACGGCGATGCTGGAGTACAAGGCCGCGAGGTACGGGCGCACGTTCATCCGGGTGGGCCGGTTCTTCCCGTCCACCCGGATGTGCTCGGACTGCGGCCGGATCACCGACAAGATGGCGCTCGACGTCCGATCATGGGACTGCCCGTGCGGCAGCACTCACGACCGGGACATCAACGCCGCCAGGAACATCAAGGCCGCCGGACAGGCGGACTTCAACGACCGTGGAGCGCAGGTAAGACCAGCATCCGTGCTGGCGCCGCGCCGCGAAACGGTAACCCACCCGGACGCCGCGCGATCAACGCGCAGCGTGGAGGGAATCTCCGTCCTTTAGGTCGGAGAGGATGTCAACTGGAGATCGTCGAGCAGTCGGGCGGCCGCCTTCACCTCCGCGTCCGTGGGGACTCCTGTTTTGCCTACCTCAAGCCTCACCACCCGCGCTGTGTCGACTGCGGCCAGTTGTGGCCGTGCAAGGACGAGCTGATCGACCAGCAGGTGGCGCGGGAACGGAACCGGCTCAACACCTCGTGCGTGGTCTGCTACCGGGCGGGCGGGTGGCGCATGGCCGAGGTCCGGGTGGAGACACCGGACGGGGTGGCGGTGCAGAAGTACCACACCCGCAAGGGCACGCCGTGCCGCACGGCCTACCTGCGGGCGGTCGCGAACGACCCTGTCGCGCTGGCGGCCGTCCGCCAGGACGACGCGACCTATTCCACGTCCGCCCGCCGAAACGGAGGCCGCTGATGTACGACCTGCGCCCGATCATCACCGCCCGGCCTGAGTCCGGCCAGTGTTGGATGTGCCACCGCCGCGACACCGTCCCCGCCGAACGCCGTGACCTGATCCCCGCCCTGTGCTCAACGCCATGCGAGGAAGGGTGGGCCGACCAGTACCGCATCGAACCCGAGGCAACCCACGTCGTGGCCGACGACGAGTGGGTGCCGATCGGTTCGGTGTCGGGGTTCGATGAACGGCTCAACGAGATCGCGGGCAAGCCCGCCGTGGACCAGGTGGTCGCCGAAGCGGGCCCGCCCGTCACCCCCGTCACTGCCGCCGAGCTGGAGGAGTTGCGCCGCCAGCAGCCCCCGGCTCGTCCGGTGCCGGGCGTGTGGCTCCGGAACGTCCTCAGCGGGGTATTCCGGTGAGCACCCCGGTGCCCCAGTGTGCCGCGAACCGGCCTACTCAAGGCGGGCTGGTTGTGCCGTGGGTTTCAGTCGAGCTCGCGGGAGGCAGCTACGACCTCGGCAACATGCACAACACCCGCGCCAACCGGTGCTTCGTCGAGCGCCGCTGCCAAATCTGCGGTGAGCGCATCGGCGACACGGTGGTGTTCTTCGTGGCCACAACCGGTTTGGTCGACATGGTCGCAGGCGAGCCGCCAGCACACCCGGAGTGCGCGGCGTACTCGAAGCGCGCCTGCCCCATGGTCGCCGGACGGATGGGCCACTACCGCAAGACACCCACCCGCACTGAGGGACACGCAGGCGAGGCGTGTCCCACTCCAGGTTGCGACTGTGGCGGGTGGGTTCCGACACCGGGCAACACGGACAACGCCGGGAGGGCGGCCGAACGGTGGCACATGGTGTGGTGCAACGAGTTTGACCTGACGGTCCCCGACGAGGCCACCAGCCAACTGGTGAGCCGTGGGCTTGTGCCTGCTGGCGTTCAGATCGGCGCGCGCATCGCCAAGCCGTTGAAGATCCGGCCGGTTGTCGCGCGCGAAGCCGAAGAAGCCAGCCGGTGACCACCATGCCGACGTGGATTGCGCAAGCCCTCATCGGCCTCGCAGCCTTCGGAGCCGGGTCCGCCGTCTGGTTCTTCCTGCCTGCGGTCGAAGCGCTGGAGAAAGCCCTGTATGCCCGCCGCGACTACTACGCCCGAAAGGCCGCCCAGATGACGAACCCCGCAGACCCGCCGCCCGAACCCGCCGAGGTCGGATCAGCCGAAGGGGCACACCGGCTACGCGCGGCGCTCGAAGACGCCGAAGCCGACACCCCACCGAAGTGACCGCACACGCAGAACGGGCCGCACCTTCGGAGCGGTGCGGCCCGTTCGTTTTCGGCGGCGGTTCAGTGCATGTCCGGTGCGGGCACTGGCGGACGGGCTGGCATCTTCGCGCCCGGCAACCGCATCCAGTACGCGAGCAGCGCCCCCAGCTCGCGCGGCAGGTTCTCCTTGCCGACGAAGTCCTCGTACGGCTTCCACTGTTCGTCGGAGATTCGGGCCCAGCGGGCGGGTTTGGCGCCTGTGGCTGGTCGCCCTGGCTGGCGTGGCGTGTCGGTCATCAGGCTCCTCATGTCCGCGTGTCGTCACGCGAGGGTACCGCATTTATGTAGACAAAAAAGCCTGCCGCACCCCTTGTGGTGTACCCCTACCGGATGCTAGTTTTTGTCTACACAAATTGCCACTGAGGAGACCGGATGACCACCGCTGCGGAGCACGTCGCGAAAGCCCCTCAGGACTTTGTCGTGTCCGGACTGTCCACCGTTACACCGGTACAGCGCGGAACGGTGGACACCCTCCCGCTGGTCGTGGTCGACGACCCCGCCTACGCCTGGGACTACAGCGACCAGGCCGCCGTCTACGCCCTCGAATCCGGGTTCGCCGACCGCTACAGCGACCTCCTCGCCAGCGCAGGCCGCGAGCTGATCCGCCCGTTCCTCGCCGCCGCATGGCGCGAGACCCACGGGCTGACGGTCCGGTTCGAGGACGGCAAGTTTCGGGCTGACTTCGGCAACGAGGTCGACCTCCCCAACGAGGCCTACTGGCCGGTGTGGCAGACCGCCGCCGACCAGGTCACCACCGAAGCGCTCCTCGTCGCCGCCGGGTTCGACCGCGACTACCTCCGCGCCTGACCCTCCGCGCCACCGCCGTCCCAGAGAGGACACCCCGATGACCAGCACGCTGGCCGACGTGATCACCGACCACCTCGACGAGATGCACTCCGGCCCCGACGGCTCCACCCAGGAGCAGCGAGTCGACGGGCTCCGCGCCCAGTTCGACACGCTCCTCGACACCGAAGCGGACCTCACCGCGTTCGCCGACGAGTTGGGCGTGGGCCTCGACACGGGAGAGTTGACCCCGAACCCCGCGACCCACATCGGGCTCTTGGCCGCCGACCGCCGAGCCGCGTTGGCAACTGCCCGCGAGTTGTCATTCGGTGCCGTGTCCGATGTCCGTACCGGGCGGGTGACGGTCTGATGAGCACCGACCTGCGACCCGGCGTCGCCACCAACCAGATGGTCGCGACAGGCGACCCCGACCGCCTCTACCAGGACGAAGAAGGCTTGCGCAGCCAGCGCGAGACCGTCCGCGCGAACCTCCGCACCCCGCCCTCGTTCGCGACGCACATGCACGCGGCGAAGGTCCGGTACGACCGGGACGAGGCGCTCGCGAAGATCGCAGAGTTGCAGGCCGAGGTCGAGCGGCTCCGCGCCGCGCTGGCAGCGCCCGTGGCGTTCCTCGCCGAAGAGGCCCGCTGCAAGCACATCGAGCGGGAGTGCATCAGCCGCGAGAAGGCCGACCCGCGCAAGCCGCTGTGGCACCGCGAGGCGTTGTCCAACGACGAGCACGACGCGGCGGTGGTCGAGCGGTACTTGGCTGGCCGTATCCGCGACCTCACCAAGGCCGGTGCCCGATGAGGCGCGACCCCTCGTTCTACGCGCACGCCAACCCCGACATCGCACGAGACCAAGCCGCCGCCCGCCTCAAGGCGCGTACCGCCGTGCATGACCAGCGCATCGTCTGGGCCCGCGCCACCACAACCCGGCAGGTGGGGTTCGCCTACAACCCCGCCAAGATTCGCCTCCGCACCGAGATGAGCACCGAACTCCGCCTCGCCCTGTGCGAGTTGCGGGCGGCTGGGGCCATCCAGGTGTTCGAGGACACCGGGACGGTCCGGATCACGCCGACGGTCACCCAGAACCAGATCAACGGCGGGACCCGCGAGGTCGTCCGATGACCGGGGCCGTGCTCGACCTCCGCATCTCTGACGACCACCACACCCGGATGCTCGCCGCCCAAGTCATTCAGTTGCAGCACCAGCTGGCGGCCGTGATGGACGCGTACGTCAACGAATCCGTCTTGGCCTGGTCCGTCCGCCGGCCTATCGCGCCGACTGACGACGAATTGGCCGCGAAAACCACCAAAGCCCGCCAGCACCTGATGCGGGTCGCGCTTCTCGCAACCCCGAAAGCAGGCCAACGATGATCGCCCTCGTCGCGTACGCGTTCGTCGAGCTGTGGGACGAGCTTCCCCGCCCCGCCAAGATCGCCGCCGTCTGCGTGCTCACCATCGCCGGGGTCGCACTGCTGGCCGGGTGCACGCCGACCGAGATCCCGGCCGAGCGCTACGCGGCGGTGACCCGATGAGCCTCTTCGTCACCATCGCCGCCTTCTGGGGCGTCGCCGCGATCATCGCCACCCCGTTCGTGCTCCGCCTGGTGCGCCACGCCCGCCAGAACACGTCCGGCCTCCCTTCCCGCGTCTGGGACCGGCACGGCGACGCGTGGGACCTCCAGCCCGACGGGACATACAACCTCCGCGCCGAGAACGCCGACGGGAACCTGCAGGGCTGGCTCCTCGAGGACCTCCTGCGCGAGTTCGCCCCGATCACGATCACCGCCCCCAAGCCCGCCACCGACACCCACGAGAACGGCGAGACCCTATGAACCACCACGACCTCCCCGACTTCCCCGACGTCGTCGAGCAGCACTTCCCCTACGACGGACCACACACCGACGACACGGTGCTGGACGCGCTACGCGGAGCCCAAAGCTTGATCCGCTACGCCAACAACGCCACCAGCAGGCGCGGTGTCCTGAACGGCCCGAGCGTCTACCGCTCCGCCAGCGCTGCCGCCGCGATGGCCCACGGCTTGGTCCAGTTGCTCGACCAGCTCGCCGACGCGGCCCGGCAGGTCGCCGAAGACCCCACCGCCTACGACGACCGCCGCGACCGGCCCGCGTCCCAGACCGCCATCGAGGTCGGGCTGCACCTGGACGTCGCCCGCGACAAGGTCGCCGCAGTGACCCGTCCGCTGGACCAGGCGGCGATCGTCGCCTCCCACATCGGCCATGACCGATGACGACGACCACCGCCCTGACGTTCTCCGAGCGGCAGACCGCCACCCTCGCCGCCGCAGGCCGCAGCAACACGCAGATCGCCCGCCTGCGCCACGTCAGCGTGTCCACGGTGGAGCAGCACCTCACCGCCACCTACCGGAAGTTGGGCTGCCGCCGGTCCGGGTTGGCCGCCGCACTCAACGACCAGGAGACCGCCGATGCCTGAGTTCACCGTCCACTTCAGCCTCGTCACCATCCAGGAAAGCACCGGCCCCGCCCAGTACCCCTGCGAGCACACCAACAACCCGGCCCTCGTCATCGCAGCCTGCGGCAGCGACAGCAACGGGCGTCCCGCGTTCGGCGCATGGCGGCTCGTTCACGTCCCCAGCGGCCTCACGCTCCCGATTCCCGTCCCGCACTGCGACGACATCGAAACCCTGCGGTGGATGGGCAACCAGTTGGCCAACGCAGACATCGACTGGACGGCTGACGCCGCCGTGCTGGCGAAGACTGCCGGTCCGATCGTCGCGGATCTGATCCGTCAGGCCGACGAGACGGACCAGGCGACCACTCCGCCCGGCGAGTTGGCGACGTCGACGCTGCGCCAGATCTGTGCGGCCAACGCCCGCGTGCTGGCAAAGGAGTCCAACGGTGGCTGACCAGACCGAGATCCCCGAGGCCGCCGCGTACGTGTCCCGCTGCATCGTGTGCGGCAAGCCCGGCAACCAACATTCCGACGGCCGCTGGTGCGGCTCCGAGCAGCGCGTGAACGGCGACTGGACCGACGTCCCGATCGTTGCCGACGTCGCCCGCGCCATCGGTGCCGCCTTCCACCGCGGGGACGACGCGTGGACGACCGAGGCGCTGGCCGCGATCGCTGCTGCCCGCCCTCACCTGACCGCCGAGTGGGGCACGGAGGTAGCCCGACTCCGCGCCGAGAACGAGCAACTGCACCACGACACCGGACTCGGCTGGGAAGCCCGCCACGCCGCCGAGGTCGACCTGGACCAGGTCATCGAAGCCCTCGGCCTCGACCCGGAGTCCGTGCAGTTGGAGGACGTCGTAGCCCGCGTCGAGACCCTCCGCGACGGCGTCAAGCAGATCGCGTGGGGTCTTGCGCTCGCCGCCAACGACTTCAACAAGGAATTCGGCACGGGCCCGTCTGACACCCGCGACGTTCTCAACAGGGTCTTGGACCTCGCGAGGACACTCGCCGACCCGCCGCTGCCCGCCGTGCTGGCCGAGCCCCCCACCACGACCACCGAGGAGGGCTGACATGAGCGACCAGACCCCGGATCAGGTCGTGCGCGGCATGTTCGACGGCATCGAGAAGTTCCTCGCCGAACGCGGAGAAGCCGCCGACGCCCGCCGCAAGGCCCGTCGCCAGCGCGCCGCCGAGGTGCGCCGCCGCGTCCGCGCGCTCACCCCGCCGGTCGTCGTCGAGCCCGACGAGGACAACCGCGACCCCGACCAGTGCACGTGCGACGTCACCGCGTTCCCGCCGTGCGCGCGCTGCGAGAACAGCCCCGAGGGAGACCAGACGTGAGCACCCCATCGCCCTACGCCCCCGTCGTCCTGCCCTTCGACGCCCGCGACCAGATCGAACGAGCACTCCTCGGCCGCACCAGCATCAGCGGGGCCTCAGCCGTCATGAGCCTGCTGATGCAGTGGCCCTGCATCGCGCCCCCGGCCACCGAGGACCCGGCACCCCGCGAACCCCGCGTGTGGCGGAAAGGCGACGACGAGCCGCCCGCTGGAGTGGACATCCTGTGGGACCCGATCTCCGAGGGCGAGGCCTACCTCTGTCGTCTGGACGACGGCACGTGGGAGTGGTTCGACAACCCCGAAGACCGCACGGGCGTCAGGTACGCCGCCCCGTGGAACGTGGCCATGCAGGACTCCGACGGCCCGCTGTCCGAGGTTCCCGCGTCCCCCGCGACAGGCGGCAAGACATGACCGCGCTCCGCATCGGTGGACTCTTCGAGGGCTACGGCGGGCTCACGATGGCCGTGCGCCAGGTGCTCGGCGGCGAGCTCGCCTGGGTGTCGGACAACCACCCCTCCGCGGTGAAGCTCCTCACCCACCACCACCCCGACGTGCCGAACCTCGGCGACATCACCGCCATCGACTGGGCCACCGTCCCGCCGATTGACGTGCTCGCCGCCGGGCTACCCATGCCAGCCGTTCAGCGCAGCAGGGCAGCGGCAAGGCGCACACGACGAGCGTCACCTGTGGCCTCACGTCGCGGAAGCCTTGGCCGTACTGCGACCGCGGTACTTCGTCGGAGAGAACGTCCGCGGGCACCTCACCCTCGGATTCGACACGGTCCTCTGCGACCTGAAAGACCTCGCCTACGACGTGCGCTGGATGGTCATCAAGGCCAGCGCTATCGGCGCCCCGCATCAGCGGGCCCGCCTATTCATGCTCGCGGAGGACCGCTATGGACGACAGCTACATGGCCGGAATCGTCGACGGGGAGGGCTGCATCCGTCTGTCCAGTTCAAGGAACGGCGTGGCCACGGTGCAGATGGAAGTGACCATGTCGTACAAGGCGCTCCCGCTGCTCAAGAAGATCCAGGCCACCTACGGCGGGAACTGCATTCGGATCAAGCGGGATCCTCGGCCGAGCCGAGCCACCACCCACTCGTGGCGGCTGATCGGCCGACCCTGCACGCCACTGCTCCAGCGCCTCCTGCCACACCTGCTCATCAAGCAGCCTCAGGCAGAGCTGGCCATCTGGTTCCAGGACAAGGTCGACTCGACCCCGCGGGGGCCAGGCAAGGGCGGCCCTTGGACGGAAGAGTTGCGGACCACCGCTGCACGGGCCCGTGCGCGGATGGCGGAGCTCAACCGGACCGGACCGGAGCGCCAGGGAATACCAGGGAAGACGCCGATGGCGTTCCTGGAGGGCTCTTCGTGGGTCAGCCCGCAGATGTCCCTGGATCCGCTGCCTGCTCCCTTCGACGGCCCTTGGCCAATGTCGGGTGCCGTCGTGGACGGAATGGCGTACGCGATGCCGTCGCCGAACTGGACAGAGCTGGCAGCTCCCCTGCTGGGGACGCCACGGTGCTCGGACGGCATGGCGCACCCGCTCCGGAGCGGGGTGGAGAACGCGCGGGGACGGCTGGAGGACCAGGTGTCGCTGCTGCCCACGCCGACAGCGCGGGACTGGAAGGGCGCGAACCAGCGCGGGGACACAAGCTGTCTACCGGGGGCCCTGCTGCCGACACCGCAAGCGCGGGACGGCGACAGCCGCGGGGCATCGCATCCGGACCGGCGCAAGGCGCTGAACTCGAAGCGGTCGGGCCAACTGGACGAGGTGGTGATTCACCTGCTGCCGACACCGACAGTTGGGGACAGCACCGGCGGAGGGGTCCACTCGACGGCGCGGGTGTCGACGGCGACCCGTCATGCCGGGGTGACGCTCCGGACGGCGCTGCTGGAGTTGTCGACTGGCGGAAGTTCGGTGCCGCGATCCGACGGTGGGAGCGCGTCCTCGGACGCTCAGCCCCGGCGCCCACCGAGCGCGGACGGCGTGGCGGAAACGTCTTGAGCCCCGCTTTCGTGGAGTGGCTGATGGGCCTGCCCGCAGGCCACGTCACCGACGTCCCTGGCCTGTCGCGCAACGACCAGCTCCGCCTGCTCGGCAACGGCGTCCTTCCTGCCCAGGGCGCTGCTGCTCTCCGCTACCTGCTCGCTTCCCTCGCCGCGGTTGCGGCATGACCCCCAAGGAGCACTGATGATCGAACCCATCCGCCCCCTCGTCGTCTGCCTGTGCGGCTCCATGCGCTTCGAGGAGCAGATGCGAGAGGCCGCTCGCGTCGAGTCCATCGCTGGCCGGATCGTCGTCGGCCCGATGGTGAACATGAAGCACCCGCATCCGCTGTGGGACGACTCCGCCGACGTCGAGCGGATCAAGACAGATCTCGACGCACTACACAAGCGGAAGATCGACCTGGCCGACGAGATCCTGGTCGTGTCGGACGAGACCGGCTACGTCGGCGACTCGACCCGCAGCGAGATCGAGTACGCGCGCACCCTTGGCAAGCCCGTCCGCGAACTGCGGCTGCCCGCCTCGGCGGTGGCCCGGTGACGCAGCCCGTAACCCAACCCGCGCTCGACGTGCTGGTGGACCGCATCCGCCAGTACGAGTTGTCCTGCCTGCCCGAAGACCACCCGTGGCGCTACCACTTCACCGTGCTGGTAAGCCGCCAACACGACGGCACCTGGATCGTGACCCACGACGACATGGTGTTGGTGGACGGCGACCGGTGGGAGCTGAAGGGCTGCCCGCCCAACGTGTCGCGTGAGGACTGGAAGGCCAGCACCTCGCACGTCGCGGCGACCGAGCAGATGGTGCACGCAGCCATGGAAGGCCTCCCGTTCCCCCGCCCCGTCTCCGAGAGGACCGACACGTGAGCACTTACCAGAACCCCGCCAGCCTCTACCAGACCGGCGACGTCGTCCGAGTCGGACGCGGCAGCGTCGAGTGGACGGTCACCGGAAAGGGTGCGACCTCGGGTCTGGCGCTGAGGAACGCGGCGGGCCGGAGGCGGTCGGCGCAGGCGTTCGAAGTCGCGTTGGTTCGACAAGCCCCCGCTCTGTCGTCCCCTCCCCGACAGGAGGGATGAGGTGACCCGCAAAACCCCGACCGGAGCCGCGTGGGCCAATGGCCTACCTGAGCGCCTCGTCCACGCCGCCGCGATGGCGCTCGTCGAGCACACCTCAGGCGACGACCACACCGACCCGGCTGCCCGAAAGGCGGTCGTGGCCGTGCTCCGTGAACTCACCCGCGCCGACTGCCCGAAGACCATCACCGCGCTCGACATCCGCTTCTGGGCCAACGACGTCGAGCGGTCCGTCCCGGACTCCCCTGTGGTGGGGTTCCAGTCACGCGAGGAGGCCATCGAGTGGCTGCGCTCGATCGTGGTCCCGGTATACGGCGATGTCCGATCACCTGGCGGGCTGCTGGCCGTCGCACACGACATCACGTCCCCCGCCCGGCATGGCGGCGACCGCACGCACAGGGACCGGTTGGACGCCGCGCGACGGCTGATTGATGCCCCCGCTCCCTCCTCTTCGGATGGGACCGAACCCAAGGAGAACGATTCCCCATGACCGCAGGCCTGTTCGCAGACACCATGGCCGACCCGTGGGCCGCCTACCCGCCCGCTCTCGTCCAGGACACCACCGAACACCGTGAGGTTCGCTACAGCCCGGTCGGCGAAGAGAACGAGCGGCTCGTGTTCCTCGGCCACCCCGACCCGAACGCGGTCATCAGGGCCGCCTGCCACTACCTCGCCGTCCTCGCCGACCCGAACGCACTCACCCCGGTCGAGCGCCACTTCGTCTACACGTGGGCCCGCGGGCTCACCTGCTGCCCCAGGCACAAGAACGCCAAGGACGGCTGCGAGCACTGCGGCATGGACTGGCTGGAGTTCGACTGGTACCTCGACTGGTCCGTCCCCAAAGGCAAGCCGCTCGACCACCACAAGGACACCGGCGGCTACTTCCCGGTCGTCCTGTGGGCGGTGCCCGCGTGACCGCCGACCGCGACGCCCTGATCGCCCAGGTGTCGCAGGCGCTCGCCGAGGTCCGTGTCCGGCCGGGCCACAACGCCCTGGCCCACCTCAACGGCGGTGGCGAGACCCTGTCGCTGTCCCTGTCCGAGAAACGCGAGATCGCCGAGCTCGCCGTGGACACCCTCATGCCCGCCCCGGCCACGCCCTGCAGGGACGACCCCAACCACAACGAGCTGACCGCCATCGCCCTGATCTCCCGAGGCCTCACCTACGAGGCGGTAGGCCGCGCCCTCTACATCTCGGAGGAGGCGGTCAAGTCTCGTATCCGCATCGCCCGCCGCCGGGTCAGCGCGAAAACCACCACTCACTTGATCGCCCTGTGCCTGTCCCGGCACCTGATCCCGCCACTGCGAGAGGACCACCCTTGAGTGACCAGCAGACCCGCCGCGAACACCTCGCGGCCGCCACGCGCATCGTCGTCGGCGCCCAGTTCGGCTCGGTAGCGACTGTGCAACGCAAGCTCGGCATCACCCACGCGGAGACCGTCAACCTGATGGTCGAGTTGGAGCGGTACGACATCGTCGGCCCCGTGGTCGGGACCAAGCCGCGCGCTGTGCTCGTCGCGCCGGACGGGCTGGCCGAGGTCCTCGACCAGATCCGGGGTGGCGCGTGAACGCCCCCGTCAGCCGCACCCGCGGGGCCCTGGTGGTCGCCGGGATGCCGGCCACGATCGTCCGCTGCACTGTGCTCGGCCACCTTCGCCGGATTGCTGGCCGGCGGTGACCGGCGCGCTGAAGCCCCACGACCGGCCGTGCGTCCGCTGCCCGTGGTCCCGGACCACCCCGCCGGGCGAGTTCCCCCTGGAGCGGTACGAGATCCTCCGCGACACCGTCGGCCAGCCGGGAGGTGAGGCCAGCATGTGCGCGCCGATGTTCGCCTGCCACAAGACGCCTGAGGGCAGGGAAGAGCCGTGCGCTGGGTGGCTGGCCGCGGTCGGCCGCGAGCACATCGGTGTCCGGCTCGCCGTGGCGCACGGCCGCCTCGACCCTGCAGCGCTGGACCCGAAGCCCGGTTGGCCGCCGCTGTTCGCCGACTACGACGACCTTGTGGAAACGCAGGCGGCACGTACGAGGGAGCACGCGTGACCGACACCCGTCAGGCTTACCGGCTCGTCCTGCCCCGCTACGACCTCGCCTGGGAGGTCGTCCGGGGCAAACGTAAACGGTTCGTGTGGGACACCCTGCGCGGCAACTCCCGGCCCCCGCACTGGGCCGTTCGCCACCGCGCGGTGAAGCAGGTCATCCACGACGTCGCCACCCTCGCCCGCGCCGCGAAGATCCCCGCCGGACACCACCTCACCGTCCAGCTCATCTGGGCGCCCGGTAACCGGCGCACCGCCGACGTCGACAACCTCGTGCCGCTACAGAAGGTCATGTGCGACGCGCTCGCCCGCGGTCGTAAAGACCTGCCGGGGCTGCACTTGGTGCCGGACGACAGGCCGGAGTTCATGACGAAGCGGATGCCGGACATCCTGCTGCCGCCTGTTGAGGGCTTGTGGCTGCTGGTCGAGGTGGCGTGATGGGGCGCGGCTACGACGGCTCCTCGCAAACCCAGATCCGGCCCGCCTCCGTCAACACCCCAGACGAGAAGACCCGCGAACGTGCCCGCCGCCACGCCGCTGTCCGGGTGGTCGCTACCCGCGCCACCGACGTGGACGACTTCCTGCGCCTGCTCGACCTGCTCGGCCTCAACCCCAGCGAAGGACGCGCCCCATGACCGTCTATGACTACGACTTGGAATTCCTCGAGGACGGAAGGTTCATCGACCTGATCTCGATCGGGATCGTCGCCGACGACGGCCGCGAGTTCTACGCGGTCAACGCCGACGCCACCCGTGAAGGGACTTGGTGGCGGCCGGGCTTGGCCCGCCGCATCCGCCAGCACCCGTGGCTGATGGCCAACGTCGTGCCCGGCCTGCCGAAGCCGCATGGCGACTGGAACCTGCACATGCCCCGGAAGTGGCTGTTCGACTACACCAACCCGCGCGTGCTGGAGCGCGAGGTGATCGCGGAGTCGGTGCGGCGGTTCCTGTTGTCCGCCGACGAGCCGGTGCTGTGGGCCGACTACGGCGCCTACGACCACGTGGCCCTCTGCCAGCTGTGGGGGCCGATGATCGACCTCCCCGCTGGGCTGCCGATGTTCACCAACGACATCCAGCAGGAAGCTGCCCGCCTCGGAGTCGCGTGGAACGAACTGCCGGAACAGCCGGACGGTCACCACAACGCGCTGGCCGACGCACGCCACAACCAGGTGAAGCGCGACTACCTGCGCACCATCGCGGCCGCGCGCACCCCGTGAACGGCGGAGGGCCCGACAACCGCGAGGTCGTCGGGCCCTCCCGGTCAGGGTCGGTTGTTAGTCCTGCGTCTTGCTCTCCTTGGCCCGGCGAAGGGCCCGCTTGGCGATGTAGTCGCGGAGCGCTTCCTTCACGATCGCGGTCACGGTGATGGCGTCCTCGCTGGCTGCGAGCTCGACCGGGTTCCAGATCTCGTCGCCGATTCGGATGTGGCGGATGGGGGTTTCGCCGGTCTTGGGGCGTGGCATCGGGGCTCTCCTGTCAACGTGACCGGTATCTGTGTGCACATTAACATGACCGCCCCCCTTGTGAGACTGCGAGTCGGTATGTGAAACTGTGTACACACAAACGGACCGCGGAGGACAAGATGAGCGCCACCACCACGTACTTCAACTCCGAGACCGAGGCCATCGCCTACCTCACCCAGCGCTTCACCGACGACAGCCCCGCCGAGATCGCCACCTACGTCACCGCCATCGAGACCGACCTGATCAACCAGGGCGAGAACCCTGACCTCTGGTGGGACGGCATCACCGGCGACGAGCTCGTTGAGTGGGTCTTCGACCTCTTCTAGCGCACCGGGCCCGGCGGCTCCGCCTCGACAGCCCGCCGCCGGGTCCGGTTCCACCCACGCCCCACCAAGGGAACGGAGCCCGACCATGCTCTCACTTGCCCGACGATCCCTCACGACCGTGCTGCGGTTCATCGCCACCTGCGCCGGCGGATGCGGCAACCAAGTCGACCCCGGTCAGGCCATGTGCAGCGACTGCGCACGCGGATGACCCCCGAAGCCACCGCCGGTCTCACCGCCGTACTCGCCTTCGCGGCCATGTTCGCCGTGCACGGCATCGGCGACCTGTGGGTCCAACGCGACGCGGACGCCACCGCCAAAGGTGCGATGAACCGGCACGGCCGGCTCGCGTGTGCCCGACACGTCACCACCTACACCCTGACCACCAGCCTCGCCGTCGGCCTGGTGCTGCTCCTGCCGTTCGGCGCCCACGTCAGCCCGCTCGGATTCGCCGCAGGGCAAGCTTTCTCCGCGATCACCCACTACGCCATCGACCGCCGATGGACGCTGCTGTGGCTCGCCAACCGCACCGGCAAGCGAACGCTGCACGACGTCGGCACGCCCCGACACCTCACCGTCGTCGCCCGCAAGCAGGTCCTCGTCGACACCCCAGCGGGCACCCAGCATGAGGAGACCGCCGAGGTGGAGGTGCCGCTGGACGCCCGCACGATGGGCACCGGTGCTTATTCGCTCGACCAGTCCCTGCACCTGCCCGCACTGTTCGTGTCCGCCCTGCTCACCGCACTGATCCACTGATCTGAAGGAGGACATCATGGACTGGCGCCATCGTGCGGCTTGCCGCGACGAAGACAGCGACCTGCACTTCCCGGTGGGCACCACGGGCCCCGCGCTTCGGCAGATCGCGGAGGCCAAGACGGTTTGCGCCCGCTGCCCGGTTGCCGAGGCCTGCCTGGTGTGGGCGATGGACAACCGGGTCGAGTTCGGTGTGTGGGGCGGCCAGTCGGAGACCGAGCGCGAGTCGATGCGCCGCCGCGAAGCCCGCCTTCGGCAGCGAAGCAACGCCTGACCCCCACCAAATCGAGGGCCCCGAACCAACCCGTTCGGGGCCCTCGGCGTCTGCTCACCTCAAGCAGCAACCACCGGCACCGCATCCACCGCCGACGACCACGCACCCGGCAACAACAGAATCGCCAGAAGAACGAACAGCGGGAACACAATCCGCAATTCCACCGCCCCGCCCGTCCTGAAACGCAGGAAACGCGGCGGCCGGATCTCGTACCACGTCTCGCCCGCGATCGGCAGCGGGAAAAGGAACGGGCAACCCGACAGCGTGAGCGCGTCGCCGAGGCAATGCACGACGCACCCGGTCCCCGCGGCGATCCCCAACCAGCCGCCGATCCCCGCCAGGTCCCCACCGAGATCCCCGCCCGCCGATCCCCACACCGCGAGCCCCGCGATCCCCACCAGCGGCAGCACCCAGTCCCCAAGCGCGTTCCCCGCCAGCAAGGTCCCCAGCAGCACGGTCCCCAGGACGAACCAGGTCCCCAGTCCCCAACTCCCCACCGCGACCAAGGTCCCCACGAGGAGCGCGAACAGCACCGTGTGGGTGGCGTGACGGTGCTCCCCGGAGTGCCGCTCGTCGCGGGGACCTTTCGTCCGCGCGTACAGCCACCTGGACCCCGCCCGCAGCCCGGTCGACAACACGCCGGTGACCGGGCCGAGCAACTTGGACGCGCGGGCACCGGGGTGGTCGAGGTCCGGGAGCAGCGCGAACCCTGCGGTGGTCGCGGCCACGACGACGGACGCGGCCACGGTGTCGACCACCATCGGCGCCAGCGCGAGTCCGGCGCACAGGCCGGAAAGAGCGTGGGTCTTGCCCATCATGGGAATCGTCTCCTTGGTCTGGGGATCGGACTGCGGTCGGGGATCAGGGATCGGTCCCGTGGGGATCGGAGGTCCCCGTCCTCACGGGGACCTAGCCGGGTCGCGGTCCCCAGCAGGTAGGGGTCGTGGCCGGGGACCCAAGGTCCCTGCGGTTCGTGGGGATCACCGCCAGCGGCGGGAGCGGGTCCCCGCGCAGTACGGGCACACCAGCAGGTCCCCATGGTTGCGCCATCCCCCGTACCGCAGGGACCCGATCCCCACGTCCGGGTCCCCAGCGTCGAGAATCCCCCGAGTCCCGCACCCCCGATCGCATTCCAGATGCACCTGACGCAATTCCGCCCCGGTGACATTGTGCGAATAGCAGAGGGTGAATCGTTCGTTCGATCCCCACCCGTTCTTCCGCATATCGCGGGTGTCCATTCCGGCGGTCTTGCGGTGGATGGACGCCGTCGGTACATGGCCGGGATGGTGGTCGAGGTGGCCGCATCGGGCCAGGACGTAGTCGACCTCCCGAAGCTCCGGCTCGGCCGCGGGGGCGACAGCCGTCGCAGCCTGTCCAGCCGGCGCGGTGGGCGTGGCGTCGTCCGGGCGCTGTCCGGGCGGGACCGGGCGCTGGTCGCTGTTGCGGTAGCGCCAGACCAGGAAGGCCACGACCGCGACCACGAGGGCCAGGGCGCCGCTGTCTTTCGGCACGTACTACTCCGATCGTCACTCTCAGTGTTCGAGAGGGTGGTTGGTGTTCAGGCGTCGTCGGGCCTGGAAGTGCATCAGTGCATCAGCGCGGCCCGCGTGCCCCGTCTCGGACTGTTTCCGCAGGTCGCGGCCTGATGCAGGACACAGCGGGCCGCGCTGATGCACTACGGGCCGCGTGATGCACTTCCGCAGGTCAGAGGCTTGCGGCTGATGCAGCCGCTGATGCATTCCTGATGCAGCCGCCACCGGGGTAGTGCATCAGGCGAGTGCATCAGGATCGGGCACAGCCGAAGGCCCCTCCCACTGAAGCGGGAGGGGCCGAAAGTGACACTGTGTAGCCGTCTAGGGGTCATTCGAGGGCGGCCCTGATCTCCGCCACCGTCGCCGACATGCCGTCTGCGCGCTTCTGCACCGGCAGCACCTTGCCTGCCTTGGCCAGCTCCACCGACAGGTCCTTCGCGCGCACCCGCACCAGCGTGGTGTCCGCGCCGTCGGCGACCCGCCCCAGCCGCTTCGCCAGCTCGCCCACGGTCAGCAGAACACCGGCGTCCAGCGGTCGGATCGCATCGAGCACCTGCTCCACGATGCCGCTCGGCGCGGCCACCATCTGCTCCAGCTCCATCACCGACGGGGTCCGCACCGGGGCGGGCCACGACATCACCGGCCGCGGCGCGGGCGAGGGTGGCGTAGACACCAGCCTGGGCGCGGCCTGGCCGTTGAGCTTGGCCCGCAACCGGGCGCGTGCGTCGTCCCGGTTGCGGAGTGCCGCGTCCGGGCCGCTCGACTTCAGGTGCCGGGCGGCGGCCATCGCGTCCAGCACGTACGCCACCCGCTTGGTCACCGCCTCGAACAGGTCCTCCGCGTACGGCCCGGCCACGACATCCGACTTAGACCGTCGAGGCAGCCAGTCGAGCACGACCTGCATCTGCCGTGACGCCTGTCCGCACATCAACCCTCGGCCGGAGATCTTGGGCAGCAGTTTCGGGCTGTACGGGAGACCGGGGATCAGCGTGCCGCTGACGTTGCTGGACACGTGCATGGCCAGCAGGTTCCGTACCGGCAGGTTCGAGCGCAGCAACTCCGACCCGCCGAACGTCTTCAAATCGGGGATCTGGGTGAACGCGTACATCGACATGCACAACTTGCGGATCCGCTTGGCCAGCGCGCCGAACCGGTCCGCGAGCTTCCTGGTGGTGCCCGCCTCCAACGCGTTGAACGCCTGGTCGCACTCGTCGAGGATGCTGACCAGCGGCGGCGGGACGACACCACCGCACGGGCAGTCCTCATCCGGGTGAGACCCGGTCGGCGCGCAGGGCGCCACCAGGTCGGGGTGGATCTCGCCGACGCCCTCGTGCGCGGCCATCCACGACTCGCGGGTATCCGCCGCGTCCTCAAGGAAGCACAGGAACCCCTCGATCGCGTCCATGCCCAGCGCCGGGAAGTGGGCGTGGGCGGCGAGCACCGGCGAGGACGCGCCCTGCTGCGGGTCGCAGTAGCCCAGCTCCCACCCGAACTGCAGCACGCGCAGCCCCAACTGCTCGGACACCGAGGACTTGCCCATGCCGGTTCCGGCGACGCCGACACCGGAGTAGGCGCCGTCGTGGTCGGCGAGGTCCCAGAACGCCGGGGCGCCGTCGTCGATGTAGCCGCCGATGCGCACGGAGTACCGGTTGCCCGGCGCGGACACGATCTCCTCGCCGACCCTGCTGCCCGCCGCGGCGACGGAGGCGAGGTTGATGATCTGCATCCGCAGTTGCGACTGGTCGGTGATCTCGTCGCCGCCGCGGTCGAACACCACGGTCTGGCCACCGCCCCCGGTGGGGTGGGGCAGCGCGAGCTTCAGTGAAGAGGCGATGCCTTCGCGCTTGGCGTTGGCCGCGTGCTCGGCGATGCCTCCCGGCCCGCCCTGGACCACGAACGACACCCGCCCGTCGGGCAACCGGCGTCCGAGGGTCAGCACCGAGCCTGCGAGATTGTCCTTCGCGACACCGTCTGCCCACCGCTGCACGTACACGGCAAGGTCTGCGGGGATGGCGGTGGTGACGATCTCGCCGTCGACCACGTCCTCCTTGCCGGTCGTGGCCAGCGTGCTGTCGGTGCGGGACTGCTCGAGGGCCGTCTCCTCGGCGAGGCGGCCACGCAGGCCCTTCACCGCGCGAAGCCGGTCCCGCAGCCAAGGCCAGGTGCCGATCAGGCCGGCGAGGTAGTAGCCGCCGACGATCAGCGGGTGCCCGCCGATCAACACCATCGCCGCACCGGACCCCGCCGACCCGAGCAGGATCCGCTTGAGCGGCGGCAGCCCTTCGAACGTGCCGGTGCGGGCCATCGCGAACAGGCCGACCCCGGTCGCGACGGTGGACGCGAGCACACCGCCGCCGAGGCCGACGAGCAGCATCTCCGGGCCGCCGACGGCGAGGCTGGCCATCATCTGCTCGTGCAGCGCGGTGCCGGCGACGACGCTGGTCGTGGTGACTGCGGGCGGGACCAGCAGGAGCTGCTTCTCGGTGCGCAGCCGCTTCTCCAGCGCGGCAGTGGTGTCGGAGCGGCGCTGCAGCGCACCCGAGCTGCTGGTGGTGGCCAGGTCGGTCATGGCGGTTCGCTCCCTTTCGGGTGTTTGGGCGGTGGTTGGTCCCTGCGCTCCGTCGTGAGCGGTCGCGCCCCCGGAGGGCGTGCGCAGGGTGTCGGGCTAGAGGGCGGTGACGGATTCCTTGGTGCCGGTGTGGGAGTTGGCGGCGTAGGAGTCGGCCACGGCGAGGGAGGACTCGAGTGCCGCGACGACCGCGGCGGCGGCTTCGCGGGCGTTGGCGAGCAGCTCCTGCACCTGCAGGCCGGAGTCGACCGGCTGGCCGGACCAGTCGTTGCCGGTCATATCGGCCAGCGTGGACTCGACCGTGTTCGCGCCCTGCTCGCAACCAGCGACGATGCTGTTCCAGAACTCGAGGTAGGAGCCGAGCCCGCCTTCACCGGCCGACGGCTGGCCGGTGGTGGCGGGGGTGTTGGGGTTGGTCATGGTTCCTCCAGTGGTGATGGCCGCAGGCTGCGGCCGGGCCAACTCGGGACGTCCCGGAGTTGGTTGGGGATCGGGAACGATCTCGGCGTCGAGCGCGAGCGGCTCCGACGGTGGGGCGGCGGGCTCCGTGGGCTGGTCGAGGCGTTCGGCTGTGGCCTTGATCGGCGCGCCGGGCTGGTCGCCGGTGGGCCACCGGGTCCAGTCCGGGCGCGCCTTGCTCCGGCTGGGCCGATCCGCGGTCGGCGTGCTGCCAGGCGCGGGGTCCTGTTGGCGTTGCTGGGCGGCTTTCGCGGCGGCCTGTGCGTCGACGAGGAGGAGCTGGAACCAGAGCAGGATCACCGTGCCGCCAGCCGCGGCGACGCCCCCGGCGGTGTCGAGCAGGTCTTGACCGGCCGCGGTGCGCGGCTGCAGCGGCGGGGGCCGGTCGCGGAGCCGGTCCGCCGCTGCCCGCGCCTTGTCACGGGCGACGGCCGCCGCCGACGGCGACCGCTCCGTCAGCCGGTCTGCGACGTTCGCCGTCGTGTCGGCCGCCCACGCCAGCCCACGGGAGGCGACGGTGCGGAAGTCGGACCCGGCCCGGTAGACCAGGAACCACGCGGCGATCCAGATGAGCACGAAAAGTCCCATGTCACGCCCCGAAGAACGTGGCGACGGGGCCGCCGACGCGGCCGACGACACCGGACAGCGCGGTCACCCAGGAGGCGAGGGTGCCGCCGGTGACGCAGCCGAGCACGATCGGCGCGGCCAGCGCGAGGAACGGCGTGGACTTCTTCGGCCGGCCCTTGCCCTTCTTCAGCGGGGCCTCCATCACCATCACCACGAACAGGGCGATACCGATGATGCCGAGGATGACGTTCGCGGTGACGCCGAACAGCGGGCCGCCCGCGTCACCGGCCTGGCGGAGCACGTCGCGCAGGGTGGCGATGATGCCGCCCGCGAGAGACAGGGACGCGAAGAACCACAGCCAGGTCACGACCTTGAGGTTCTTCTTCTTCCAGAACAGCAGGGCTCCGAGTACGAGCAGGGCCAGCCCGAGTGCGCTGGTGCTGACGATGGTGTTCACGGTGATCAGGTCCTTTCGCCCGGTCGGACTGGTTACTGGTTGACGGCGGTGGCGGGGTTCTCGTCGCGGTAGCGCGCACGGAACTCGGTGATCTTCTTGTTGAGGTAGGTGGTGCCGAACTGGTCGTTGAGGGCGGGTCCGTTGACGGCGGTGACGTCGCCGTTCGCGGCGTCGACCTGGGTGGCGAACCACTGGTAGGCGCGTTCGAGTTGGCTGGTGGTGTCCTTCGGTCGTATCGGGGTGACGTTGCCGGGGTCGGCGGGCTTGGGTCGGACGACGAGGGCCGTGGACTTCACGGTCGTGGTGGGCGCGGCAGCCTCGGGACTCGGGTTCACCGGGGCTGCCGCGTGCTTGGGGGTGGGCTGTGCTTTGAGGACGGTCGTTTCCGGCAGGGCCCGGCGAACTGCTGGGCGGGCAGGCGCGACCGGTGCCGGGGTGGCAGCTGCAGCGCGCGCAATGGCTTGGTCGTCCTCGCGCAGGTAGGCGGCGACTCGGATGTGGCCGTCGATGACGTGCAGCAGGAACCCGGCGAGGGTCGCACCGCCGAACGTGAACGCCAACGCTTTGTTGTCGTGCAGGAAGTGGAGCAAGTTCATGGCCGCGCCGTAGCAGGCGACCACGGTGGCCAGGCTGAGCAAGGACCTCCAGGCGCGGCGGTGCGCGCGGTGGTCCAACGACTTGTCGCCGGCGGCGGACATGACGACCTCGGCGAACGCGGCGAGCCCGATCGCGGCACCGTAGGACCAGGCCTTGCCGCCGAACTCGTGGCCGAGGAAAAGCACCTGCCCGAGGGCGCCGGTGCCCACGCTCATGGCGTAGGCGATCCAGCCGAGGTGCCGCATCCAGAACTCCGGCGCGTCGGGGCGACCGCTGTCGGCGGGCGGGTGGTCCACGGTGCTGTCCTTCCGGGCTGGGCGGGTTAGGGCTGGATGGGGAGCGGGGCGGAGTGGACGCCGCTGGGCCATGGCGCGTTGTCGATCCATTCGCCGGTCCTGTCGCACCAGGCCTGCGCAGCAGCGCGGGCGGCGTCGGTGTCGGGCTCGACGAGGACGGCTCGGTCGTTCATGTCGCACGAGGCGGCGTGGAACGTCCGGCCGTCGACGGTGCTGTCGGTGATGGTCTCGCTTGCGGTGTCGGAGGGTTCCATGCTTCCGAGGAGCACGACGGCGAGGATCAGAGCCGCGGCGCGCATCAGCGCTCGCCCGTCCCGTGGCTCTCGTGCTGGAGGTAGGCGACGACGACCCGTGCGGCGCGGCCCTCGTACTTGGCGCGGCCGTCCGGACCGAGGTTGTCGTAGTTGACGGGCTTGTTGAGCGTGTTCCGGTCGTGGCTGGCGAGCTCGCGCGCTGCCGCCTGAACCCGCTCCGGGGTGAGGGCGAGGGCGCCGGTGAGGAGCCACTCGGCGAAGCGTGCGACGTCCATCTCGGTGGCGTCGGGGAGCAAGGTGGAGGCCTGCTGGTAGGCGGTGAGGCGGTCTTCGACGGTGGTCATGGGGTGTCCTCTGCGTGGTTGATCGGATGCGGCGCGTGTCCGGATGATGCTACACGAAAGTGTAGGAGATGGGTTAAGGTTACCGCCATGCCACCCCCGATCGCGCTACAAGATCCACCGGTAGCGCCGCGTGGCGCACGACCCGGGGAATACTCCACGACCATGCAGAACGAACACCTGCCCGACGTCGCACTCCGAGACCTCGCTGACCAACTCGGACTCACCATGTCCGCGCTGCACCAGCAGGCACGCGCCGGAAAGATGCCGACGCACCGGGTGCGCAACGTGGTGTTCGTGACCGGGGGGATCGCGCAGCAGATCCGGGAGTGGCACATGGACAACCGCAACCGCACGTGGCCGGTCTTCACCGAGACGGAGCCACCCGAACCAGCGGACGAGCAGCCCGCAGACCTGGACGAGGAGGATGGCCGTGGATGACCTCGTGCCGTGGCTGCGCGCCCAGATCACCGAGCCAGCGCAGACCCGCGAGACGGACAGCGCCCGCGCCGCGCACGCCGCGGTCCTCGACGCGTACGTCACCAACCACGCCCGCATGGCCAACCACTCCCGCCAGCCCCTCACGAACCTCCCGCCCGCCGAGGTCCGGGAGCACGCCCGCCTGGGCTGGGTTTACGAGGGCCGTGACCAGGGGCTGCGGACGGCCGTGTGCCAGATCGCGGGCGCCTACCAGCACAACCCCGGATACCAGGCGGCATGGAAACAGTGACCCGGTAGACCTGCTGTTCCTGCCCGGCTACGGTCCGGTCGGGGAGCGACCCCGGCTCCTCATCCCCACTCGGCCCCGCCTCTGCTGCTACGAGGCGGGGCCGAACTACGTCTCGGGCCGTGTTCCCGGCGGGCAGTCAGCCGATCGAGTGGTAACGCGCGGCCCAGCACCATGCGACATTCCCACCATGCGCACCCCACTGCTCGCCATCGCCGCCACAGCGCTGCTGACCGCATGCTCAGGCAGTCCGGCACCAGTAGCCAGCACCGCGCCAGCGACCACCGCCACACCCAACCCGCTGGTGTGCCAGGAGGCGCTCGTCGAAGGCCGGCCAGCGCCCAAGGACGTGTGGCGCGACGGCTGCGTCGGCTGGGACGGCAAACGGCACATGGGGATCGTGGTGACCTGCACGAACGGCGCCGAACTCAAGGTGCTGGACCACTGGTTCGTAGTGGAGAAGCCGACCGAGAACAAGCCGGTGCAGGACGGCGGCGTCGATTCGCGGCTGTCCCCGTTCACGCAGTTGGAGGATGCACGCACGACCTGCCGCGGCGGACGCTAGACGGCCGTGTACTGGTCGGCGTAGTCGGCGGCAGGCATCACGGTGAACCCGGCGTTGATCGTGGACGCCCCGCGCATCGGCCCGTACACCACGACCTCGGTCACCTTGAGCGCGATCAACCCCACGTTCGGCGACGACCGCAGGAACAGCGCGCCGACCATCTCAGGGTCGCCGCCACTGGACTGCTCGTCGATGATCTGCGTCGTCCAGGTCGACGACGGAACCCACGTCTCGACGTAGGCCACCATCGCGGCCAGGTTGTCGCCCGTCCAGGCGATCTCTTCGAAGACCGGTTCGATTAGCTTGCAGGTCACGGCTGCTCCTATGCGGGTACGGGTGTCCAGGTGATCGAGCGGTAGTCGTAGGTGCCGGTACCGGCGTCGACCTTGTGGGTTGCGGTGATGGTCCCGGCAGACCCGGGCGTCAACCCGGTGACCGTGGTGGTCTTCTCGTGGGTGCCGTCGTCGGTGCCGAAATGGATGGCGGCGTTGTCGGTGAGGCTGTTCACCGTCCCCGCGGCGCCGGAGATCCGGAACGTCATGTACGTGTAGCTGCCTCCGCTGTTGTCCATCGCCGCACTGATCGTGACCACGATCGCTCCGGACGCGGGGACGACGAACGCCTGGGTGCACAGGCCGGCGCCGGACACGGCGTCGACGTACGAGGTGGACGTCGTCGTCGCGGTACCGACAACCGTGGTCTGCGCGTGCCCGACCGGCGCCTTGCTGTTCAGCGCGGCCGCGGTCAGCTGCTGGCCTGCTTGGAATGCCGCCATCGTTGCTCCTACAGGGCCAGTCGTGCGGGTTGGGCGACGTGGATCTCGGCGCCCACGGCGTGGGACTTCACGACCCCGTTCACGGCGCGGGTGACGGTCAGTTCTTGGACGCCGCGCAACGTCACGGCCCCGGTGCGGCTGATCTGCGACGTCCCGCCAGTGACAACGAACGACTCTCCCCACGGGGCGGTGGTGAGGCCGTCGCACATCTGGTAGTTCCAGGTCAGGCCTTGGTCGGAGCCGAGGGTGGAGAAGAACTCGGCGATCTCCGTCGCGCCGGTCAGCGCGGTGACGCTGGTCCAGTCGTCCTGTTTCCACCCGAACGCCACCACGGCCTGCAGCGGGCCCGAGCGGGTAGTGGACTGCAGGATCGCCATGTCCTGGCTTGCACCGTTGAGCGCCACCGCGTCGTCCACAGGCGCGGTCAGCGCAACCCGCTGGAACGCGGCCATCTGCACCGAGCAGGTAGCGCCTGCCGCGCCTCCCGTGAATGCCACGGTCGGAGCCGCCTCCGCGCCGTTGTCGACCTTCCCGAACAGGCGCACGTTGCTGCCGTCGGCGAGCAGCGTGTAGCCCGTGGGCGTGTTGACCGTGCCGGTGCCGGAGTTTCGGATCGCGGCCAGCACGACCAGGAGATCCCGCTCGGCGTGCCCCGCGGGCAGACCGGGCGCTACCGACGCGTTGTCGGCGTGCGTCGCCGTGCCGACCGACCGGAACGCGGGGTTCGCGACGGCGGTCACGGTCATCCGCTCGCCGCCAACCATGATCGGGAACGGGACGGTCGACGTGAACGACTCGGTCTCGGACACCACCCGCAGCACGGTGTCGTCCGAGTCGACCGCCTCGTGCAGCGTCGCCGTCTCCGCGTCCAGGTACCCGGCGCTGGCCGCGTCGTCCAGGACGGTGATCCGGTATGGCTCGTAGGGGCTGCAGTTGAACGCGAACGTGTGCTCCGTGCTCGACAGGGTCTCCTGGTAGCCGCGCACTACCTGGTCGATGTCGTCGTAGATCCGCGAGGTCTGGGCGTTGGTGATGGTGACCCGGTCGCCGATCCCGACGTCCAGCACTGCGGCTTGGAGTTCGGCGGCGACGACGTTCGGGTTGGCCAAGTCGACGGAGAGCGTCGGATACCGGTACTCGTCCACTGTGCCCAGCGCGAGCCGCCACCCGGCGATGTCCTGCAGTTGGTAGTCGGTTTCCGGGTTGACCCGGTAGGAGGTGCGGTAGCGGCCAACACCGCCTTCGACGACCGGCAGCACCGAGAGCGGCCCGGTCTCCAGGGTTGCGCGCGACTCCGACCCGTCCACCCGCTGCGCGGTGACGTCGTTGCGGATCAGCTGGTCGTCGTCGACCGGCTCCCACGGCGGCGCGACCTGCCCCAACGACATGTCCAGGGTGAGCACCGCGTCCTGGTCGTAGACAGCGGTACGGGTCCGGTACTCCAGCGACGGCCCGTCCGCAGTCGCGACGGCGCGCGAGTCGTAGAGGCTGCCCATGTCGGTGTCGGCTGCTTCGCGCAGCAGGTCGAGTACTTCGTCGATGCGCTGCGGGCCCATCGCTGCGGTGTCGGTGTCGTCCCCGACCCGGACGTCCGCGACCCCGTTCTCGGAGCACAGGCGCGCGATGCGGGCACCTGCGGTCTCGCCCGCCCACGCATTGATTTTGTCCAGGAAGTTACCGATGGGCGTGGTGTCGGACTGCACGGAGACGTGCCCGATCGCCGTATCCCCGGCATTCTCGAACGGGTCGAAGTCGATGTACGTGGCTTGCAGGATGGTGCGGGAGTTCAGGGTGCCCGTGACGGACGCGACCCCGGTCGCGTTCTGCTCGTACACCCGCAGCGCCCAGTCCACGTTGGCACCGTTCTGCTCCAGCTCGAGGCTGGTCCACAACAACTTGCCGTTGACCGCCGCGCCGAGTGACGCGCCGACCAGCGGCAGGGTCGCGACCGACCGGTTGTAGGCCTCGAGGTACAGGGTTCCGCTGCCGGCGGTGTCGTAGAGGATCTGCCACAGCCGGGCCGTCCCGGTGCCCCAGATGCGGGCAATCACCGCGTTGAGGGTGGTCCCGGCGTCGGGGATCTTCAGCAGGAACCTGAACTGGGTTTTCGTGTTGATCGTCGCGTCGTAGGTCGGGATCATCCCGCCGACGATGGCGTTGTCCAGCACCGGGATCGGGGCCGACGCGTCGAAGTCGGAGTTGGCGGCGAACCGCGGCGGCTCGGCGGACTGCACCTCGAGCGGTGTACCGCCAGGAATCGCGGACTCGAAGCGGGTGGCTTCGCTGCCTTCTTCCATGGGCCAGTAGGCGACGACGTCCGCCTCGAGCGGGATGGAGCGGCGTAGAGCGGACTGGACGGGGTCTTGCCCTTGGGAGAGCCGCCGAAGTGTCCCGCCTGCGCCGATAGTGACAAAGCTGGCGTTGCCGGTGGTGTCGCGGGAGGGCCGGTAGGCGCTGATCTCGCCCTGGAACCGCGGGCTGCGGACCCTGTAGTTGGTGTAAGTGATGACCAGGGGCCCGTTGGTGGAGCCGGTGCCGAGCGCCGTCCTCAACCCCACCCAACCCTTGTATTTGGGGGTGGAGGTCATGATGGCGCTGGTGTGCCAGTCGATGGGCTCGCCTTGGTCGGTGCGCCACACCCGCGCGTACACGGACTGCTCCGACGCCAGAGCACGCACGGTGTACTGGACGTTTTGGGCGTAGGTGACGTTGGGGACGGTCACCAAGGGAGCGACGATGTTGTTGCCGTCGTCCACGATGGAGAGAGTCATGGTGTTGTCGGTCAGCACCGACACCCGCGCGTAGAGGAAGTCCGTCAGCGACACCCCCCGGAAGATCAGCCCGCCTGCCAGCACCGAGCCGCCCGTGATGGTCGCGGCGGGCAGGCTGAACGTAATCTCCACATCGACGTTCGCGTGGACCGAGTCCGCGAGGTAGGCGATCCGGATGTTCGTCGCCGCCGGGATGTTCACGGTGCCCGCGCTACCGGTCTTGTCGAAGTCGGCGGCGGTGCCGTCCAACGTCCACGTCCGGCCCGACGTGGTGGTGCCCCACCCGTTGACCACGGTCGCGCCGAACAGGTCCCGATCCAATCCGGTGCGCACCCGCAGCGGGGTGTTCCGCCCAAGGAACCCGTAGAACGGGCTCAACGGGTTGCGGGGTGAGTAGTCGCCGTCCAGATCCTTCAACACCAGCGCACACCGGGCGGGCGAGGCGCTGGAGTCCTCGTCGGCGCTGCCGTGCGCGATGACGACCTGGCCGTCACGCATCACCGACGCGGCGATGTCCCGCCATTTCACGCCGGGGTCGGTAGTGGAGTCGCAGTAGATGTCCACCGCGACCTCGTTGATCACCTCAGGGAAGCGCGTCATGTCACCCCGGCCCCAGGAACGAGGGGTCGCCGCCGACCTCGCGGACGTAGGCCTTGAGCCCGGACAGGAACCGGTTCTCGTTGCCCATCTCGATGACCACCCGGATCACCTGCTCGCCGCCACCCGATCCGCCACCGCCACCGCCACCGCCAGCCATGGCCGGTGCCCGGCGTTGCGAGGGGGCACGGCCCGCGTACTCCTCCATCACCGCAGATCCGCCAGCGCCCTTGTTGATCGCCATCAACAGCGGCAGGTTCTCGCGCGTCGCCTCACGGTTCA
>ERZ1292632.443-Hain-H43-01um-R2-443-length-44024-cov-7_pt1 | contig 44024 bp, 67 predicted proteins | sample MGYA00564407_ERZ1292632 | MGnify/ENA primary metagenome ERZ1292632 (study PRJEB36523, sample SAMEA6512637) | groundwater metagenome | collected 2019-01-08 | study: AquaDiva: Metagenomics assemblies of 32 groundwater samples | reverse complement strand
AATTCAAATATACCTTTAACTTGATTCTTATTCTTAACCCATGAAGGTAATGATATATCACTACTATCCACCGCATAGATAACTATTTCATCCCACAGAGTTGTTTTAGTATCTTCCTGAGTTATTAATCGTAATTGCATTTGATAACAAGTAGATGGAGCAGTTATTTCAAAATCAATACGTACCGGAATTTGGTGGATAGATGTTTTTGAATCTATCGAAGCACTGTTTGTTATATCATAGGCTTGTAATTCACAAGTTGTAGATACTGCCGAAGGTTTAGCAATAGCACTAATATGATACCTTTTACCGGGTTCTACTTTAAAAGTAGTTGTTCTAGCATAACCATTTGCTGCGGTTGCTAATACTGATAACCAACGTTTACCGTCAAGGACTGGTTCAGTTCCTGTTATTTTAGTTACTGTAGCACTTACGCCTGTCCAATCGGTAGTATTATTCGCTTCCATGTCAAAATCTGGAAGTTCGCTAAGGATTGACCAGCAGGGTAAATAAATATCATTTTGTAAACATTGGTCAAGAAAGTCTTTTGTTATACTAGGTGATGGAAATCGCCATAATTCATATTCATCACCTACTGCTACTGCGGCTGTCATTACAGGCTCAAATGTAATTCTACCATTAGTTGTAGGGTCATAAGTAGTAATAGGGCTAATTTCACCTTCGGGTGCAGCAGCCGCCCCACCAGCATCTTTTGATATACGTGCCCAACCGCCTACCCAATCACTAGAAGTAAGTTGTGCAGATTTTAATCTAGTGGTATCGTTGATAGTAGAAGTTGAACCTGTAGTAGCAACTCCTGTAGCACCTAATCCAGTTTCTCGTAATAATCGTTTGAATAAGGTGTTACGAGTAACACCTTCTACTTGTGCAACTGTCTGAGTAACTTCTATTAATGCCATAATTATCGACTCTCAAAAAATGCAGGTAAAGTTATAACGTTTGCATCTTTACCATTTATTAATGCTGTGGGTTTACTTGCGAGAGATAATTGTTTAATCTGGTCGAGCGTCGGGATAATCCCCGCAGCGCGCCACGTCTCCATGCGGGCGATGTCGGCGTTAGACGGGATGCCCTTCCCGACGAGTTCACACAGCACCTCGCCGTTGATCTGGCGGCTGGCGACGGTACTGTCGTAGCCGATCTCCAACGACGTACCGAGGGACGCGGGGATTTCGGTGCGCGACCCCATCATCGTAGGGACTGCCCCGTTGATGCTCAGGCCGAAGTTGCCCGACTGCCACTGACTCACAACAAGGTAGAGGTCACCGCTCGTCACCGTCCCGGCGACCGTTACTGACTGTGCTGCCACACCGCCGGACTCGTCGTTGTCCATCTCCCACACGTTCGACCCGCCAACATACAGCGTGGTAATTCCCCCGCCGCCACCAGTCCAGTTCTGGATTCGTGGGTTTGGGGGCTCAGCCGTGTTCGACCAGCGGGGGCGACACCACGTCGCGCGCCAGCCCTGCGTCGCGGTGAGCAGCCCGGCAGCCGTCAACTGCACCGTGCCCGCGACCCGCGTGTTAGCCGGATCGAACGGCAGCGCCACCGGGCCGTTGTCGAACTGCACGCCGTCTATGTTGTACGTCGCGGCGGTGGCGGCAAGATTGATCACGCCGATTTTCGCATGAACACCAAGCGCGGGAGCCGTGCCGGTCAGGACATACCGTTGCCACACTGATGTGATCGTGATATCTGATATGGTGCTGGAAATAATCACGTCCAACACCGTGTACCACTCGATCTGCACGCGGATCGCCGTCGCGCCGCTCACCGACCTGATGTGCAGCCCCGCGGTGTAGACGTTGCCTGCAGTCAAGCCCGTGAGGGCGTCGGTAACCGGCCCTTGATTCGCCCCGGTGCCGTCATTGACCGTCTGGATGCACGCCGAGCCGAACTTCGCGTCGGTCGTGATGCGCGAGATCACGCCACCAGCGGCGTTGTTTGTCCAACCAGTCGTGTTCGTCTCGAAGTCGCCGTTGAGTGTCGCGTCAAGAATAGCAGCATTAGCCGCAGGATAAATAGATAATCCACTACCTACGGCTAAACCATCACCTTGTATTGCTAATTGACGCTCAACATCAGTACCTACTCCTGCACTTAAAGTCATATTCTTTAAGCCGACAGGATAATGTTTTTCTATTTGTCTGTAAGGTAAAGTTACTCTAGGCATAATAAATTAAGCCTCAGTAAATTTAAACTTAAGATTAATTCCACCCACTGCATAAGTAGGAGCACCGCGAGTTACTAATAAACCATATAATGCTGATTCATTATCTCGCGTTTTTACTGCTAAAGCGGAACCTTTAGATTCTCCTATTGAGTTAACCGCAGTAGCAGCATAATCTACTATACGTACAAAACCAATACAGGCTCTACGCATTAAAGCGTCGGTGATACTAACCGCAGAATTATCGGCTACCGCATTAACTACACCCTCATCAAATATAAACAAATCGGCAGCAAGAGAGTTTGTGGTAGTTTCAAATAGAACAACAGTATCTAACCAACCTTCAAATCCAGTAGTTAGAGGAATGGGAAACATTTCTCCAACTTGATCATTAGCAGTATACGCTGCGGCTGCTAATACACCGGGAACATCTACTTCAATAGAAAATATTTTACCTTTTACTGGTAAAGATCTAATCGCTTGGATTAACTGACCTTTACCATCCCCAATAGGATGAGGCATACGTAAAGTATTCGGATCAACTACCATCATAGCAGGAGAATTTATATCAGCCATTTAATCAATCGCCTTTCTAGGCTTCATATTCGCAGCAAGGCTTTAAGTAACCTATCGCGGAGCCACCAAAATTGCTATCTTAAATCTAGCACTACCTGTAGTACAGATTTGATCTACATCATAAGAAAGAATATCGCCTACTGAGAGGCTTATTATTTCTAAAACACCTGTAGTAAACTGGCCTGTGTCTAGATAAAGTAATGTAGGCCGTCTGGATTGTGTAGTGAATATAGTAGTACCATTTTTATTTACATCAATAATATCACTTGTTCCGCCAGTAACACCAGCAGTTTCACTATCACAAATAACTGATAGTATTTGACAGTTGAAGGGAACAATCCACTCACATTTTTCAGTACCTGTAGTTAGAGCACCATTAACATAATGTGAAAATACATCCACTCTGGATACATCACTAGTTTGAATATTGCCTATAGGAAAGTCAGTCATTTTATCTCCTTAGAGATATGGGGTATGCCAGCCTAACTGAATACATACCCCACAGGACGCTAGTAGTCAATAAATAAACTGGCGGGGATACGCCTACTTATTAACTATTAACGAGTTCTTTTTCTTCTTCATAACTTCCAATCAATATAAACAGAACCTTCTCCATCAAATAAACCAGAATAATAGGCTATAAGTTTTTCTGGCATTAGTCCTTGATTTAATAAAGATGGAGAAGATTCCATTATAAACCTTAAGAGTTAACCAATTCGCTTTTATCGAGTTCAGCCCAGACTATTTCATACAGACACTCTAGAGCGCCTGTAAGAATACCCTGAATTTGCCAACTAGACAAACCATGAATCATCACCATCGGATCGCCCTTAAGGATATTGTATTCATAGTCTGCAAATAGACCACCAGTCTTGAAAAACTTACTACCAAACTGGCGAGGATTAACTAATGCGGCTTCAGTTAATGCACTATCACCATCAAATACATTAGTACAACTAGAAGTAGCTGAGTTAATAGCACTATCGGCGGCTGCTAATACAGTTAAATTATTAACCTGTGGTGCAGCACCGCCAGAAGTATAAGTATCACCCTCACTTGTGGTCATAAATATAGCATCACCTGTAACTTTAACAGCCACAGTTGAAATATTTACATAAATAGGTACTACAATTTTACTAGAAGGAACAGTTAACCTAAATAAAGGTTCTGTAAGGTCTACTGTAGCATTAGCCTCAATTGTACTAGTACCACCTTCAGTAGCAAAGTGGGCACTAAATACTTTACCACCACGTAACCATTGATCATACATAGCCGCAGGATCAGTAGTAACTACTCCACCGCTACGGTTCATCGCAATAGTACGAGTTGAAGCATCTGGTGTAGTGTCATAACCTTGCTGTTTAACGTTGCCGGCCATTTCAGTCATTTGAATTCAATCCTTAACTAGAGGGTTACTAACCCCGTCTCCGTTTTATCTAGCGACAGTAATAACACAAACCTCAACAAGCGCGCTACCTGTAGTAGATATTTGGTCAATATCTACTGTTAGTACATCACCGGGGACTAGGACTGTAATTTCAGGCTCACCTGCTTCAGTCCATAATCCAGTATCGGCTTGTAACAACGTTGGTCTATTAGCCTGCGTGGTGTAAATAGTAGTGCCATTAAGGTGAATATCAATAATGTCACTAGTACCACCAGAACCCGCAGTAATAGAATCTACGATTATATCAGTAATACGAGAATGTCGAGTTACAGTCCAACGCCATTTATCTGTGCCTGTAGTAATAGCCGCAATATTGACAAACCGTAATACTTCCACCATTTGACCACGAGGCGTTTTTAAAGTAATTGCCGTATCAGCCATTATTTATTCCTTCAAGCAACTCAGCGGATAGTTAACTAAACTAACGGTTTACCCGCAGCCTGTAAACTATTTGCTGGAATATTCTTCATCGCCAAACTAATGGCGATAGCAATTTTTGTTAGAGTTTCAGTATCTAATGTAGCCGATTGACTATTGGTAATCATAGCCTCTTTGAATTGGCGACCAATAGATTCTGATTGAATAATATCCTTATGCATTACTGAACAGTGAGATTGATAACCAATAGAATTACCATCAGCCGTTTGAATAAACTTACGATTTACACAACCATGCTGACAACTAATTTCTTTTATATTGGCTAATTCAGGTCTAACTGTTACCATTACAGGATAACGATGCCAATTATATTCTATCATTTGTTCTAGAGGGAATTCGTTGATTCCACCTAATTCAATAATAGCCTGAAATTTAACCGCAGGATTAGTTAAATCATACTTCTGTCCTGCTACTTTACCCACCGTATATTTACCATATTGAGTTAATGGAGTAGCATGTTTATTAGATTGAAACTCACTAAACTCTACAGCAGTACGCGGACTCATAGCAGGGCCAACAGTTACGTAACTTAAATCTTTAGTATGGTAATTACAACCGGTACATTTCTTCCAATATTGTACTTCCTTGATTCGTTTAGCCGAACCTTCAGTACCTATATTTTCATAAACAGTACCTTGCATACCTGCTAAAATATCAGAACCAGTAACCATTTTACTTCGCCTTTGCTGCTTCAGCTATATTGTAACCAAAAATATTGTATGGATTAACTAAACCGTCAGTAACATCTTTATCATTTACTTCAGGTTTAATTACCTCCACACGAAATTTCGGAACTACAAACCATAGTTTCACAACGTAGGCTACTTTGCCTTTCTCATCTATCAAAGAACCTTGATTTACGCCAACGTGGTCTATATTACGACTGGAACGGAATATATCTAAATCATACTGTGCTTGACTTTCATCAAGTTGAATTGGTTTTTTGTCATAGAATTTCCAATGACGTAACCGTTCGTATGTATAGATAGCGTGCTTTGCGGTTTGAGTAGCCATTACTTTGATTAAATTGTAATAGTTTTGTTGACCTTGTAGAGTTTTTGGCTCTAAGTAGGGTACTTCAAACCGCTCAGATACTTCCATTAAATCATACTCTTTATCAGGTTGTACTTTAAGTACAAATTGTCCTGTTGTAGGAGTATTAAATATATGAATTCCACCAGCCATTATATTACCTTAAGATACAGTCTTTAAAAGTACCGCCCACGTATCAGTTGCAGTTACGTTACCGGCAGCCTCACCATAACGGTCAATTTCAGCAGCGCCATAAACTTGATGGCCTACAACAACATTAGCCAGCGACTTGGCTAAATATTCAGTAACAACCTTAGGCTCTTGTGCCATAATAAGACCAATAGCACGTTGATCCTGTAGCCATGAATCTGACTGATTAGCCGCTGCCGCACGAGTTAGATTCGATACAATAACAGGAGCACCAAAAATATTACCAACAGTGGCTTGCTCTACAGCACGTCCACCACCGTTTGAATTGTATAATTGGTTAATAAAAATTTCCTGCTTAAGTAAACCAGCCTTAGCCGCAGCAGAAAGGAACCATGTGCAGTTAGATGCAACATTAATACCAGCACGAGTAAGATCTAACCAAGCAGAAATAAAGTTATCATAAGTTAATTCAGCCGTATACGAGCCGTAGATTTGGCTAAAGTTTTGTGGGTATGTAGCAAGTTGAACATCTAATGCACGACCTAGAGCATAACCAATCTTACGCTTCATTTCCATCGCAAGGTCAGTGTTAGAAAGTAGTGCTACAATATCTTCCTGCTCAAATCCTGCGGCTTGATGGATATTGATTGTAACAGTTTGTTCTGTGTCAGTATAAGTCCGCATAGTAACATCTGTACTAGCAGACTTAGTTTCAGCCTCAATGTTAGGAATACGAGGAATGTGGTATACATCACCAAATCCCGCAAACTTCCACTTACGATAAACACGAGGCGCAATTTCTAAAGCGAATTCTTCCGCACGGATTACGTCCTGCGGCCAAACTTCACCAATATGTTTCTCGGCTGTGGTAACAGTCATTAAACCAGTAGCCATTATATTCTCTTTCTAAATTCCTTCTAGTACAATTTCACCGGAAGCAACGGCTTCTTCAATACCATTCTCACCGGGAAATCGTTTAATTTTTTCTTCTATACCCATGTTACGTACTTGAGTCATTGTGAATGTTTGGCGAGTATTTCCACGACTACCACCATTAGACATATCAGGATTGGCAGTATCTTGACGAACAATAGGTTGAGTTGCAACTACAGGCTTAACTTCAGTTTGAGTAACTATTGGAGTTGTACTCTTTCTAGTTAAACCAACTATATGGGCCTGTAATTTATCTGCACCTTCTCGCCAAGAATTGAGTGGAATAATCTCGCCAGCATCATCAACATCAAATTTACCTGTCGCTACATCATTGTGGAGGACTTGATATTCTTCGGGTGTTAGTAAGCCTTTAGCAAAATCCATCATGCTATTAACACGATTAGCAGCCTCGGCTAATATAGCACCGTCATTATTAGTCTCTACAACTGGTGCAGGAGCATGAATTACTCTAGCATAATCTTTAGCAAATTCAGGATCAGAAGCAAACTTACTATTTACTTCTTCTTGTGTTAATCCCGAATATTCACCACGTTTTACTGCTATAGTAAGGGCTTCGTTTTGACGAGTAAGTCTTTCAATTTCTGGTTTATAACGTTGTGCGGCTTTGACGCCTATATCACGACTATAAACCTGACCGAAATCCTTATCTTCGAGACGTAGTCTTTCAATCTCTTTGACAATATCCTTACGAGAGATTTTGATAAAATCAGCATCTTCGTTTGGAGTAACAATTGGATCTACAATTACTTCATCAATCTTAGAAGTTGAATTATCCTTAGGAGTACCATCAGGATTTAAAGTTGAATCCTCAAATAACTTTGATTCATCAAAATAACCTTCAGGCATAGAAGGATTATCACTACCTAAAACAGAAGAAGATTTACTATCTGTAGTCATTATACTTCCTAGTATACATACTGTGTGGACTAGTCAAGATGTAATAGAGTAGGGGTTAGCCTATACTATCTACTTGCTATTGTTACACCTTGTGGTTGCTGCTGGTTGGCTACCTGACTGATTGTAGGTATTCCTACACTTACACCTACAGGACGTTTGTTCTTGTTTGTTAATAAAGTCTCTCTTGTAGTCCATGTGGCATTAGGATTGAACCAAACGAATAACTCAGGATTATTTTTCTTTATAGAACTAATCGTAGGATTAGCATAAATATCCTGACCCGCCATTGTTATTGAATTTATTTGACTACCACTAATAACTTTACCTAAAACTAATCTAGCGGCAGCATTGAATGGTAACGATGCCAATGTTGAATTAGCACTTCTAGCAGCACTTACCATATCACGATAGGATTGAATTTGATGATCGTCAAGTCCTGAAGAATATATATTAGGTCTATACTTAGGAGTATTGAAGTAGTTTAGATCGTGTAGTTTCTTCATATCATTGAGATAAATCAAATCAGTTGGAGTTTTATTAACTAATAGATAACTTTGAAGATAATCATAGGCTTGTTGTCCATTAGTTGAAATCCAGTTGGATTGTAATTCGTCTAATTGTGATGGATTAACATCATGAGTTATTGGATCTTTGGCTGCATCAAATAAGGAATAATATGATTGAATCCATTGTCGTTTAGTCGTGTCTGCTTTAAAGTTATTATCTTTTAATAGCACTTCTAACTTATTACGTTGTTCACGTTGTAATATAGTACGGTTGCTTCTAAATTGAACTAAAGTTTGATTATTAGTTACTGTCTTTTCATTATTTAATTCTGCTCTAGAACGAATATCTTGTTGAACTTCATTAACTTCTTTTTGAGACTTACTATATAGAACCTTTTGTTCAGGGTTTTCTGCTAAGTATTCGCGTATAGCCAATGGGTCTGTAGGGTCTAAACCCAAATTAGCCATATTTGCTTCACGTACTTCTTTGGCCGATTGGGGTGAAGATTTAACTCCTAGTAGACCTATACCAAATCCTGTCCAAGTTTCTCGCCCAAAGTTTTGGAATCCAAAGGGTAATAGTAATGATTTTGCTACAACAGCAGGATTATTGAAATCTTCGCCTAAATAAGTAGTACCACGTAAAGTATTGATTCCAATAGTTACTAGAGGACTAGCCTTAGTTTGGGCATAAGCAAAATCACCAGTACCTAGATGCATTGTTAACTTAACTAACGAATCCCACGGGCCAAATACTGATATATCTTGACCACCAATATTTCTAATACGCATGAAATTAGGACTTGTTGGATTGAATTGATCAGTATCAGTATAACCACGAAGGTAATTAGATGCTACAGTTAACGATGCTCCTGTACCTATCATTGTAAGGAATTGGCGACGTGCTAATGAACCTTCTATTGAACCATCGGTTAGTGCGTGTGCAACACTTTCTAATTGTGATTGAAAGAATCGTGGCGCAAACATAGCGAATGTACCAATTTGTCCACCAAAAGCATGTTCGGCTACACCTGTTGAACGGTTAACTGCATTGATTAGACCTTTAAGTTCTTCACCTGTAGGCTTACCATAACGTGCCCATTCATTGTAGAATGTAGATATACGCATCGCATCGCCATAAGCATTGAAAGCAGCATCAGGTTGTAAGTGGCCTCCTGTTACTCGGTCTAATAATCGCATATCAAAATCACCAACACGTTCAAGGAAATTGACTTTCAATCCATTATGTGCAAGTACAGTTAACGACGGTGCGTCGGCAGGTAATGTTTCAAGTTGATGAATTAAAAACTCACCAAACGCTTTTTTGGAACCTACTAATGTAGCCATTGAAGCATAAAAAGCACCGCCAGCATCGGCTAAATTACCTGTTGCAATCATTCGTGGGATAGTCATTAGACCTTGAATACCCATCCACGATGCGTCAGCAGTAGCCCATAATCCACGGAATATGGAATTTGCGCGTCCTAATACTGTAGGATCAACTCGGGCTTTATCGTCTAGGTGGTTAAGGAATAGATTAATTAATTCATCGTGTACTGCTTGTGGTGGTACTCGGTTGCCCATTAACTTCAACACTAATACATCAGCACGGGCTTTATTGAAAATATCTAAAGTTTCTGGCCCTGCTACTATTGAATAATCATAACCTACATCACTGGCTATTTGTTGCGGTGTTTGTGGAGGAATCTTATCTTCAGGTAAATCGCTCAACGGTCGGCTATCAGTTGGTGGTTTAATTGGAGGTATAATATCTCCTGCACCACCAGCCTCACCTGTAATACCTTTGGTTATATTAGCAACTATGTCATTATCAGGTAAAGCATTTCTAGATACTGGAATCATAGGCTTGCCTTCAAATGCTTTGGGTAATTTATTACCACCTGAAGGTAAATCTGAACCGTTGATACCTACACGCTGACCGGGGCCAAACATACCAGCAAATTTGTTTGAAGGTTGTCTAGCATATTCATAAGTATAATCATTTGCTCGTGCAAATTTACTAGCAATTTCTTCAATTTGTAAATGCATGGCAATAGTGCCATCTTTTTTATACACGTTAAATAAATCTTCACCACGAGCGTTAGTTATAACTTCATCTTTATTTATGATATTAGATTGTTTTGTAATATTAACCTGTGGATCATATCCACGAGAAACTTGCTGATAATCTAAATTAGTATCAACCGGCCCACCAACTGTTTTAATATCATAAAAACCTACAGAACCCGGTTTATCACTTTCTAATATATTAATAGATATAGAGGCATCGACTTTACTAGTGAATACACCGTGTTTTCGTTCGCCCCCAATACCTGTTTCAACAACTTGGTAATAATAAGGAGTGTTACTTTTAATAACATTTTTAGTCGCTTCGATAGCCTCGGCTTCAGTATCAACATACTTAACAATAACGCCATCAACAGGATTAAATACCTGATAAACTTTAGTACCTAGTGGGGCATTTTTATCTACACCCGTAAGTTTCTTCCATCTAGCGTCACTAATTTGGGTTTTGTCTAAAACTATATATTCGTGTTCTTTACTACCACGACCAAATGCCCCCATTATAGAGTCATTATCCACCCAACGTCCATGAATAAAACGTACTTGTTCCTTTTGGCCGGTATCAGGGTTGTATATTTGTTTACCATTAGTAAAACTTTGCGCCGTATTAGGATCACTTGTATAACTAGAAGCAACAAGGTCTTTTTCGTTCAGCGGTGGATATTCATCTTGAATTGAATATTGACCTACTTTATTATTATCTAATTCGTGTTGAACCCTAAAAACATCGGCTTCTTCATAAGTTTTAAATCTACCTAACTCATTATCATTTTCATCAACTACAGACTTAACTGTACTATTCTCACCGCGATACAAGAAAGTCTTATTACCATGAGAAAAAGGAGTATCTAGATTACTTAACGGTATTCTAGCGGTGATTTCACCTTCACTATATAAAGCCATCGCTATTTCATCAAAATCTTTTTCACTATCACCTAACAACGCTTGACGAATAACATACCCCGCACTTTCAGGATCATTTGGATCGCCTGTATGTTGAATCCAATTAGACTTAGCCTTATAAGCCCTCGGTTGGGTGAATTGATTTTCGCCAAAACCTCGGGTGTTTATTTCATGTTGGGCATCTAGTAATTCATCTATAGGCGCTCGGTCGGCAGGTATAACCATTACATTACGATCAATTAACTCAGCATCTTTACCTATTGGGATATTCATTTCAGGGAATGTATTAGCCGCTATCATATTCTTTAGACCATTGACGGATACTAAAGAATAATCAATACCTACTTTCGGGCCTACTAGTAAAGCCCTACCATTTAAAGGATCTTTCATTAATGCGGCACTTAAGGCTTCTTCACGAGTAGAATAAATATTACTATCTAGAACTTGATTATTATACCTCGCTGATACCCAACCTTTTGGTTGACCATTATCTATATTATTCAATGCCCAAGAATAGGCATCTTGGATCGTAGAACCTATGTATAATATCTTACCTTGTTTATCTTTAACATGTAATCCATCATTCGCAGTAACAGTATCTATGTAAGTGAAATAGTCACTTCCAGAAGGGTCAACTATTGATTCTTCAATTGAATATCTAGCCGCTTCATCAGGTGCGTCTAATTGGTAAACCTTCAAATCTGCTTTGGCTTCGGCTAGATTATCATAAGTATCTTTTCGCTCTATACCATTATCACCAGCACGTACAACTGTATACTGCTTTTTAAACTGACTCTCAACCATACGGGATTTACCAGCGACATTTACACCAAAAGGTCTAGAAGCGGTTACTGCTCCTGCTAAACCAGCACCTACAACTAACGGAGTCTTTATATAACCAGGTAAATTAGTCTTATCTAATCCTGCTGTCGCTAATTCACTACTAACTCTAGCACCAGCGCCCATAGCATAGTTAGCGGCTACTCTACTTAAAGCACCGGCTGATTCATTAACAGGTAATACTAACTTACTTATAACCCCTACTTTACTCAACGCTCTAACAGGAGCAGCGGCTAATAAGTTTAATGGATCGGCGGCTACATCAACCGCTGCACCAACAACATTACGTAAGCGTTCATTTTGGATGTTTTGAATACCAAGAACATCCCTACCTTGGTATTCATTGGGATTTTTAAATCCTTCTAAAGGATTCTGTAACTTTAACGCTGCGATTGCTGCACCACGAGGTCTATCTAGGGTTCGTAGTGCGCTACTAATTACTCCACCTATAGCATCTTTAGTGTCTTGAAAGTCAAAATTTAAGTAATTAGATACCATTCTAAGTCCTAACAGTACGTGCTAAAGTACCTTGACCGGGTGCTAATCTTTTAGCCCTAGCAGCCTCAGAATCGAGGTTTCTAGAACCTGACCTATATAAACTAGATAGTAACCCATAAGTAGTAGGATCACTACGATTATCTAGATAACGACCATAATTAATAGCATTACCTTCAGGTAATTGGGTTCCAAAAGCACCTTCGGTTGTACGACTCAATGGGCCTCGATTGAACGATTCATTAGTACCTGATAAGTAGCCTAACGATGGTAAACCTGCAATATCTTCAGATGGCGTAGGACTAAATCCATACTTTTCTCGTAAAGCCTTAGAAGTATAATCGGCAGTACCATAAGCAAATTTCGGTGGCATACCTTCACTTGCATCCACAGCACTACTCATTGCACCCTTATTACCCGCCATCATAGAAGTGCCTTCTACATCACTTCCATTACCTAGTTTAGTAAGTAGGATTTTGCCAATTTCATAGGCTACTTCATCATCTTCACCCGGTTTAATCATCTTACTAATTAAACCCATTATCTTACTAACAGTACCAACCATATCAGCAGCAGGGTTTTCTTCTTTAGGTGCAGCAGCAGGTTTATCCTGCGCGCTCATAGCACCACTAATAGCACCGTCTGGTGGAATACCTTGTTGTTGCTGTTGTGCATCACTCATAGGCTGAACACTAATCGGTGCACCTGTTGGATTATTAATTAATTCAGGATTACCAGTAACTTGTCCAGCCTGCGGGTCGCCTGTAATCATTTGTGGTGCTGTAGTCATACCACCGTGGGCCAATTGTGGAGTACCTTCTGTACCACCACTACGAATAAATCTGTCTAAAGGACTATTAGGCATAACAGTTTGTGGACTTGGAGCAGTACCATTATTAATAGCCGCTGACATTTCTAATGCTCTAGCCATAGCACCTTGTTGAGCAACACTCATAACAGGTTGCTGTATTACAGGTGGACTATAAGTACCACTTTCAACTATACCGCTAGGTCTTAAAGCACCGGCTAAAGTATATTCACGTTGAACAAATTTACCGGGGTCTGCTTGCATTGAGGCGATAGTATTAGCCTCAGTTTGAGCCTGCTGTTCTCTAATTTGCTGCTCATTAACCTGATTACGTCTAACAGTTTCGGCTAATGTTCCAGCGGCTAAACCTTCACTTACTCGATTGCTACGTGCAGTTTCACCAGATACTTCTTTATTATGGCGAATAATCTCACCAAGTTTAGCATCTTCTTGTGCATTAGTAGCAAGGTTAATAGTTTTGCCTTCACTATTAACCGTATAGCCTGTAGGCTTACCATCAATAATTAACGGAGTATACTTAGTCTTATCACTACTATCAACTAAAGTATCTGTACCGTTGATACGGTACATATTACCATTACCTAATCCCGGCATATGAATTAACGCACCACCGCCGGGAATAGTTAATTCATTAATTTGTCCTGCTCGGGCTATATCTAACGGTGACGGTGGAGCGAAACCTTTATCACCACCACTACCTTTACTATCAGGAGGAATTAAACCATAAGCCTGTAAAGTATTTTGTGCGTTGGTATTTCCTGCGTTAGATGCGGCTACAATAGCCATAGCATCATCTTCACTCATAGGTATACCGGCAGCGTTAGCACGTTTTGCTAATTCAGCGGCTAAACCAGTACCGCCAGTAACAGACGTAGGAACAGGTGCAGTATTAGTCTTTTGTTCATTAGGTGCTACAGTAAATCCTGCATCTACCGAACCGGCTTGGTTCTTATTATAATCTGCTACAGCCTTATCTGACGCCTTAGAAGCCTTAGCACGCTCACTGATAAGGTTACGTAAATATAAACTGCCAGCCATCACATTACCGGCAGTTACCCCCACAATTTCAGGGCCAGTAATACCTGCATCTAAGGCAATTGCTACTTGGCTACTTATATTAAACCAATTAGCACCCATACCCCAATCAGGATCTTGTTTAATTAATTCATTTTTAACTGCTTGGATAGTTTCAGGCTTAGCCATATTATATTATCCTCTTAGCGAGTTCTTTTTCCATCGTAGCACTATAAAACAACATCATACCTGTGGCTATCTTGGTAAGATCAAGAGCCGATAAAGTATCCTGACCCACTCCACTATTGACCAACGTATTTTGTATCTCCAAAGACTTTTGTTGTACCCAAAAGACCCATTGATCAGGATCATTACGGATTTTCCTATAATCGACAAGTTTTTGTTCTATATCTATTTTTTCTTGACCGTAACCTCTACCATCGTTACTTAGCGTGGTAACAACGTGTCTAATAGTAGCGATACCCCAACTAGATACTTCATCAACTACACGTTCTAATTCATCAACAAAAGTTTGAGGCATTTAATAAACTACCATTCCTAACAAAGATAACCTTAAAGATTTATCTTCATTAGTATGACCATCCCAAACAACAGTCTCACTTCTAGTTATATCTTCAATTAAATCTAAATCTGTAGGACTAAAATGATAAGAAACTTGACCTGAAGGAAGTTGAATATATAATACAGGCCAATCAGGTTCTTCAGGATCAATACCTATACAAGAAGGAAATAATCTTGCTAATGCAGCCGCTAATTCATTTCGTTGTCGATAAATTTCATCCATTACCATATAGCCTTAATTAATCTATAACTATCTGCATCGGTTATAAATATCTCAGCCTCATAAGGAACATCATCAGTTCTTAAAAACTCTAAACCCATCATTAACTCATTTAGAGTTTTTAATACCTGCACACACTCACTATTATCGTGTTTATATATAAGATTAGGCGTAACTACCATAGTCATCTACCCCATTCCCATAGCAGCGGTTATTTGATTACCAATAACTTGTTCAGGTTGTGATTGGCCTGCTGGCATACCTGTTTGTAGTGGAGTATCTGAAGGTACTACTGGTGTTGTTGGTACACCCGGCGTACCTTGACCTTGTAGTCTAGTTGCCGCTTCCATAGCCATAGGAGCAGCATCATTAATAACATTAGGATCAGGAACGTTTTGAGCCACTAACTTCAAATTCAACGCTTCCATAACTTTTTGACCAATGACACCTGACGCAATTAACTTACCCTTTTCAGTCTCGACTAATATCTTGTGTTGTTCAATATCAGGAGCCTGAATGTTGAGTATGTCCTGTCTAACAGTATCATCACTCATTAGTGGGCCTTTACCACCACGATCATCAGTCGCTTCTCTAGCCGCACGAATACTCGCCATAAAATCAACAGGACGTGGCGGACGAATCTGTGCATCCATAATAGGCATAGGCGACAAACTTTTAGGATCGATAGAATAATACTTACCATATTTATGATCTCCTACCATTTCAGTAGTATGAACATAAACTTCGCCTAAATTACCCATCGCTTTAATATGCTTAAGCATCAAAGTAACACGACGAACTGCGGCTATAGACAAATGTTGTTCGATCTTTTCATCTAAATGTTCTGCTTGGGTAATTTGTAAATTCTGCTGATAACCAGTCTCTACACCCGGTTGACGTTGACCAAATAATGCAGGACTTCCTGCTAATTTACTCATTTGGTCGTTGATTTTATCCATAAACCACGGAATCATAGGATCATCAACTGGTTTAAATAAAGGCTCTACACTTTCACCTTTGTAAATAACCAAATCTTGACCTTCAGGTACTACTAATTTCTTAGGCGTACTACTACCCGGCGAATAACCGCGCATTTCAGGATCAACAGATTGTAGCAGCGTCGGCCAGTATTTAGCCCTGATGTTAGTAAATACCTGACTGGTTACTTCATCCGAAGCACTATTTAATTCAAGTAAACCTTTAGCAATACCTTCAATTCGATTAGTTGAGGTTTTCCAACCACCAAATCTACCGGGGATAAAGTTATAAGGCACTTCACCCACATTATGCTTATAAGCATGAAGAAATACAGGACTACCTACTGTTAATAACCCTGCTTGTGTTAGTAAAGGAAACGAAGTAGAAGTATCTACGAATGTGGTAGAAGGAGTTAGCGCATAATAAGCGTGCCATTTAGCATTAGTATAATGAATAATGGTAATCTTAGTACGTAGACCTTCTCTAGAACCTGTAGAAGCGTTCTTTATTATGTCTGCCGCACCACTAAATAAAGGATTCCTAACAACATCACGAATAGTTCTTACTTCTACTTCATAATGCTCAACACAAGTTGGGCCTTCGTAAATAGGATATGAATTTTCTAATGGCACATAGATAGACCGTAGCGGTATACCATACTGTTTCTTATACTGCTTAATAGCAGCCATTGATAATTCATCTTCAAATGGAAGTGTTGCTTTACCATCTATAATAGTAATAACTTCCGGCCAAAAGGCTGCGGGTGCTCGTTCTATTCGCTCAACACCTTCGTCTAGACATATGGCATCAACTACAGCGCGACTCCATACATCACCGTCGCTTCTACGTTCCATTTCCTGAACCGCTACATTAATAGCAAGTTCTAGTTGAGACGATTCTTCGCGTGAATCTAATTCTTCACTTCGCGGAATTACTTGAATAGTAGGAAGATGTGAGAATCTTGCACTTTTTTCATTAACTATTGAAGCCAGCGCATAAGTATGAAGGGTTTTAATCTTATATGAAGTATTTTGTGGGGCTTCTATTTTATTATTACCCGCTAACATAACCCTAACATCTTCAATAAACTTATTCCTGGGTGCCCAGAATTCATAAGCGTATTGTAAACCTTCACGAATAGCCTCATCGTCAGGTAAATCGGTAATGTAACTCATTATCGTACTGCTCTTAATATACCACCAGCATAATTTACCATAGGATCACCCATTACATGACCATCTAAACGTTCTACTAAGTACCTAATCGCATCATCAAGATCATCATTTACCTTCACAGGATTATCCCTTTGCGGAACATCTCCTTCTTTGGGTTCGTAGTAATGATATGTTTCCATATGTTCGGGAAACTTAGTTAAATGTGGCAGATAATATAACCTTGGTTTACCATTACGTAAGGCTAATCTTGTAGCAACTAAATCAATACCTGCTTGAACACTACCTGCTCCACCCTTTGAGGGAATTATTCTATACCCATATGTACGAAGAATATCCAAAAACTTCATCTGACTACGGTCGCCTGCCCAAAATACTGGAACTTGACTTAATCTATCTCTACGGTGTTTCATTGTTAAATTTGCTTCAACCGAACCTATCCAGTTAATTTGATTCTCAGTAACATTAGGCCCGGCTTCTTCAAATTCATCTATAACTATTAATTCTTCATTTTTGGTTAAACCTGCAACCACTCCTGCCGATTTGTGGCTACCGATACTATTACCACCGAAGTCAATCCCGCCATAATATGCAATAAATTCAGGTAACTCTTTAATACCCCAACAATGCACATCGCGGTTAAACTCATAAACTAAGTATTGTGAGGCACCAATCTCAGCAAGAATTTCCTGCCTATACTTATCTAACCGTCCCGCATATTCTAACTCAATCTCAGCGCGTTCTTCTTCGTTAATATAAGGGTTATCCCAAGTAGTCTTGCTCCATGAGGCCCAATTAGCAAAAGCCCCACTCTCAGCACGAGCATATAACTTGGTAAACCAATTTAGACCTTTAGGAGTACCAATAAAGTCCGCCCAACCACGCTTATCAATTAACGCAGGACGTAATTCTTCAATCCAAAGGTTCTCTCTATGACTCGCCGCTTCGTCAATAACAACACCATCTAATCCAGCACCACGACAAGAACCTTCAACATCACTAGTTCTAACTTCAACTAATCCACCATTCGGAAAGACTAACTGTTTGTCGCTTTCACGAATCTCAACCTCTAATCCCGCCTCAATCATTTGGTAGGCGAGTTTTTTAAGTTCTACCCAACCCTCGTTGGCAATTTTATATGTAGGCGCTACCCACCAGACTCGTTTACCTTCTAAACCGGCTCTAACACACTTCCAAACGCCATACATCGTTTTGCCCCACCGACGACCGCATTTAATTACCTTAAATCTAGCCGGATGATTAGCAATAGCAACTTGACCACCAGTACCATCTTTACCTTCATGTAACGGCGGAAGGGTAATTTTTATAACTTTACCCACACTACTAGTTGCCATCTAAACCTCGAATAAAACAATCTATACAAACTAAATTGTTTGTTTGATTAATATTCATCAAACATTCATCAAACAACAATCCACAATCTTTGCAAGGTTTATAAATCTTCCTCATCTTCGGTAGATAAATCAATACTATCTCCTTCTAACACATTAGAAGTTAGTTGTGGAAGGTTATTTTCCAATCCTACTCTTGAACCCCAAGTTAATTGAATAACTATCGGCCCATTATCACGGTGTTTCTCAGGATTCAAAATCTTCTCTAACGCCAACATATCCGAAGGAGTATAAAATCTTCGTAGATTCTTAAACAACTCATACTCTCGCGGACTCAATCCTTCACTAGTGCCATTACCAATATTTACATTTACCATAGCCTTTGATATTAACTGCATATCAAAGTTTAACAACAATCTCATATTACGTAGAAATTCAAACTTTATAACATCATTCCCAATAGTATCTTGTAAATATTTTAGTTGGGTAGTTTCAAACTTACGAAAAGTAGGATCAACCTTACGCCAATGCGTAACAATATGCCTTTTGATCTTAACCAAATCACAAGATTGGTTTATAGTAAAACCGCACGACCTATAAGCGAGATAGGCCATTTTTTTACTGCTACCAGTAAGAAGTGGAATTCTAGCCAGTAGGGTAGTTTCTTCGCTAGATAAACCTTCTTCTTCAGAAGGTAACTTCTTAACTTCTTCTACAGCCAAATCAACCATTCAGTTATCCTTACAATTATAAATTGCCTAGTATTAAGATAGCCCCACCTGTCAATGTGCAAGAATACTATCGTGGTTATAAGCACTATCACTCAGATGTGGAAAGTTACTCTTTAGAACGATTGTGCTTATCCCACCTTCAACTTAGGACACGATAAGGAGGAACCATCAACTGACGTTTCTCGTACACATGTAGCACATCGGAGTCAAACAGATGTGCTACTACTAGGTCAATAATCGAACGTTTGTTCTGTAGACAAGCGTTCGAGTAGTAACTAAGATGTGGAGAGTGATAGTTCCCCTTTACCCTGACCTAAGTTCGAAGTAGACTATCGCACACCTGTTCTAATCAACTTAAGGATAAAATAATGCCAATTCCGTATGGTAGATTGTATTTAATCCGATCTATCAAAGAAAGAAACTGTACATTGTGTGAAGAACCTATAGATGTAGGTTCACTATATGCAAAACGTGTTGGTAAAATAGGTAAAATGTTTACTACCCAAAAGTATCATATGATTTGTGTAAAAACAACTATTGATCTTTTGGCTGCTAAATGGGCCGAAAGTAATTATGATAGACGTACTACATACAAACATAAACAGTATCGTTTAGGTAATATTCCCGAAGAAACTAAACTTCGTCGTCGCCAACTGTTAATGTACCTAAACACTCGCGGCCGTAACGGACTAATCAAAGCCTATAAAAATAAATCTACTTTCCGTGTTTATAAAGTAATGGCTAATATAAACAAATGGTTAGTAGAATTAGAAGAAATGAATATAGAATTTCCTAGAACCTTTATCAACAAAGAGGGCGAATGTAAACAACTGATAGAACTTTATGATAAAATATGGTATACTCGTCTTATAAATGAAGATTACAACAAAACAAAATGGGCTATGTTTATTCGTAGCCGCGATGAAGGGCCACAACCTAATTGGTATGCGGATGGATTTTATACCCCACCTATTGCTGAAAGAGAAAAACTGGCTTTAGTTGAGAGTAAATTATAATGACTAATACTCACATTTATTCAATTATAAGAAAATACTGCCCTCATTATATAGAAATAGAAAATAGTCCAACAAATTTAACTTATATAGTAAAACACAACAAAACAATATTTGAATTAGAAATATTTAGTATAAATGAAAATATAATAAAAAAACTATTTTATGAAATACACAAAAAAGAAAATACTTTAAATAATTCAGGAATGTCTTTATTTGGACTCCCTATACTAATAGACAACAATCTCCAAGATTCTACTTTCTATCTAACAATGAATCAACAAACGGCCTTAGATTTACAGGCTGATATGTTAAATGTACCCTTCAATGGTGGATTATCGGCTAATCCCAAAGTGGTAGAATTAATCCAATTAGCCCAATATCTTAAAGAGAGAGGAATTAACTTTGACCCCCCAACGACACCCTAACAATTTAGTAATTATTTGTAAAGGATTATTTAATGTTAACTCCTGAATATGTAGCGGGTTTTTTCGATGGGGAAGGATGTGTTTATGTAGATAATACAAAAGAAAAAGTGTATGTATTAAAAATAACTCTTGCTCAAAATACAAAATTAATCTTAGAAAAAATAAAAGAAATTTATGGAGGAAATATTTATACTAGACAACCTACATCAACTAAACAATATGAAGTATATCAATGGACAGCATCGGGACAAGAAGCCTTTAATTTTATTTTAAGTATTATTCCTCACAGTATAGTAAAACAACAAGAACTTCTTAGGGCCATACAATTTCCTCTTAAAATAATTGGAGTAAATCCTTCGCCTGAAATAATAGAACAAAGAAAAAATATTCGTGAGGATTTGCAAAAATTTAAAAAATTATACAAAATTCAGCCAAATTTATAAAATTTGATTTAAACCTCCCCCCCTACCCCCCCATTCGCATTGGCTCCAAACACGAAGCCTTAGAATCTATCTATATCTAGGTATTTCTCTGGACTTTTAGGTAGGATTATCTTTTGTCAAGGGATTGACAGTGGAGATATACATAGATTTGAGCAGGTTTGGTAGATATGCCCGTTATTTATTTTGTCAAGTCGTTGACTTTTAGATTTGTATACATATACGCAGATATGCGCGATTATGAATAGACAAAAAGATACCTCCATATTTCAGGAGGTATCTAATTGTTAACTTAAGTTAACGAATTACTTTGCAGCGTTCGCGTTCGTGAGACCTTCACCACTAGAAATAGCGGTCGCAAGTGCAACACGCTCACTGGTGGAGAGATCATCCCAATTCTTCGTTTGACCGTACTTCACACCAAACAGGCTGATCAGAACCTTGGTAGAAACAGCCTCGGTCAGATTCCCACCAGTCCACGATGCACGGGGGCGCTTGGTTCCAACTGCGCCAGACTTGAATCCGCCCACAGTACCGCAGGAAACGTACTTACCGGCGTCAAACGTGAGTTTGATCGCTTTGAGAGACGGAACTAGCGTGAGCAGCCGCTTGACTTCATCGTTTGATTCAACAAAAAGCGCAATTGCCGCGTATGCTTCCGTTCGGGCGCTGATTCGCGTCTTAATGTCAACGCCACCAGAGCCGTTTTCAGCACGATTGATTCGACCGGCCAACTTATCGCGTTTAACGGCGATCGATGCCATTTCAGCACCAAGCCGCTGCATTTCAGCGATATTGGCGTTTTGACCCGCAGCGACCAAATCGCCCATCATCGAATCGTAGGAAACTGAAAGCGATTCCAGTTCTGCCCTACCAGCCTCGATGTTGAATGGAACCTTTGCAGCCTCAACAGTTTCAGTCGTCATTTTCTCGAAACTTCCTAAAATTGCGACCCAAGCGATTTTTGGGCCTGAAAAGAGTTTACCACAGTCAAGCGAAAAAAGGTGAAAATCGAGGCAATATCGAGGAATATTTTCTATAAAGATTTTGGTGGAGATTTGCGCGATTTGGGGGATACCTGACGTGTGTGTCAGGGTGTCGCAAAATATCACAATCTTTATGGGTCTGGTTGACATAAAATAGGTGACAAATGTCACCCCTAGGTGTAGAATGGTCGCAGGGCCAATTTATAGGCTGAAATTGAATTGTCTGGTGCATGATTGAAAGGAATGGCTAAAATGTCCAATTGTCCTTTTTGTGAACACAAACTTATAAAGAGGTGTTATTGTTCTCACTTAATGTCGAGACACACTAAATATCCAGACGGTAGAGGTAACTGCCATGTAAAAGATTGTGATTGTTCTCGCTATGAATCCATTTTAAGAGAGTATAAGATTAATGGCAATACGTACCACTATAAGAATAGTCATGTTTATTTGACAGTGGACGAATCGGAGTAAATGATGAAGTGTAGAATTGATCGTTATGGACGTTGTATGTGTAAGGGAAAGACTCATCCCCGCGTGTAAATAGCCAGCAAATAGTGGAGAGGTTGAAATATATCTCTCCATTTATTGCTTGCGATTTGCAAGTTTGATGTGTTCATAGTGAAATAGTATCACATTCGCTTCGGCTATAAATTGAAGGTGCAACTCCTTCTGAACGCATTAAGTTAATCCATAGTTGAAAGGCATAATCTACATAAATGTTAGATAAATATATTTTAGAACAAATTGAAGAGATTAAAAAGATTGAACTAGAAATAGAAATAATTAAAACAGAAAATACTATTCTTAGAAATGAAATTAATAGTCTTATTGAAAGTACAAGATGCCTACGTAAATCTTATCCAAGAACATCTTGTAGATACTAATGTATCTTATCAGTCCTTTTAGTAACAATGGTAAATCAATCGCTGAGAATTGTGAGTTGAATATACTGAAATGTAATTTGTTGATTTTGGCAATTCGGAAATCGAAGAATAGTGTTGAGTTGTGGCCGGAGTGGTAAATAATGGCGTATACATCTCCTGTAGAAAAACCCAACTGTTTTAACTGTTCCAAAAAAGCAACAATCTATGTTTACAATAGATTTAATGCTAGAAATGGTGCATATTGTACTAAATGTGGTGAAAAATACTGCAAAGAATTGAATCTGCGTGAAAAGGAACATGGAAACTAATATGCAAACTACTAATACAATCAATCGGATTTATACGTGCAAGGGTAGTAATCATCCTACTACGCACGTTCGGATTGACTATCGGGTGATTATTAATTGGAGTGATGAAGATGCTAGTGGGGCGTCTTATCCGATTAGTAGTGAGTTTCAATCACTGGATGGGTCGATTGTTTACGTTCCGTGGAATGTAGATAACAAACGCTGCGATTCATGTGGCTACGGCATGGAGAGTGTAGACGTTATCGCAATTCATAACCCCGAAGGTAAATGCGACTTTAGGTGCATGAACGCTCACGGGCCGTTGTGTGTCTGTAGTTGCGGAGGCCCGAATCACGGTAAGGGATGGATTAAGTAAATGCCAAATGTTATTCTTGAAGGTTTAACAAAAGAAAAGCGTTTTGCAGTTAAACTTCATGATAGTTTTTGTGGTAGTAACCATACAGATGCTTGTGGTTGGTATTATGAAGTAAAGCAAATTCCAATTATGGGTGGATATGCTTATGATGAACCTAATGCAGAGTGGAACCAATATGCTCATAAAAGATGGCTTGAAAAGGCTATTTGGGCTATTAAAGAAGTAGAAGGTAATTGACTCCTTTGCCTAGTCCTACTAATAGAGTCCTAGAAATTATCAACAATCTACAAAAACAAGGCGTCACTGTTCGGAAGAATGGTGGGGGCCATTATATTTGTAGATTTCCTAATGGTAATAGTGTGACTATTAGTACCTCACCGGGTAAAGGTGTTGATCAGGCTATTAAGCGGATTAATGCTGATATTCGTAGAGCATGGATTGATTAAATGAATTTTATTGAGGTTTGGTTTTTTCAACGAATCATTAGAAAAGAAGTAAGGCAAGGTTTTCATAAACAACGTATTATTAAAATGTATAAAACAATTGCTAACGCCACAAAGGAGGAGTTTACTGAAGATAATAAGGCATCATTATCTTCCTTTCTTCGAGAATGTTTTGATGAATCTTCTAATTAAGTCATGAAGAATAAATTAATACATCTAACTGTGAAATTACCTCGTAAAGTTGGAGTAACTAATAGGTGGGTATTTAATTCTTGGTTACATTTATTTGATAGGCGTTTTAATTTAACAATTCGTATTTGGCAAGAACGTCCCGGTGAATGTAATGGTTGTGGTTTTAAAGATACACGTAAACAAGGTCATACTTGTAAATAAGTGTAAGTCATGGCTTTAATTACTCTAGCCAACGGGACACCTATATCTCGTAACTGTGCAAGTAAAATGCACAATCAATGTGTAGATGTAGGTTGTCAATGTGCTTGTGGTTGTAATGTAGGAAGCCCTTTAAGTAATATGTCAGCACGACGTTCTACACCATGCGCTCGTGGTAATCATATAAATTGTAACAAACAATCTGGTGCGGCTTGTCCGTGCTATTGTCACGAACCGCCTAAAATGAATATTTATAGTGGTACTATGAGTTCTTCTGGAAATTGTCGTAACGGTTATCATAAGACCTGTATTTATACGACAGATTGTGGTTGTTATTGTCATATAAGCAATAGGGGAGGTACTAATTCTCCTGTATCTGCGCCTATTAACATACCTCCTGTAAGTGCTACAACTATTCCAGAACCTAATGCACCAAATTATTTTATTGCTTCTATTAGTTCAAACATGAATTACAAAACTGCTTCGGCTAAGTTAACTCCTATCGCCACTGAAATTAAGAAACAAATGTTTCTTGATGTTGATATTAAATTTGATTTCGTAGGAGAAACTGTTCGGGATGCGTTGTTTGGGAGTATAGTTAATAAATATGTAATAGATTATGCAACGAATCCTATCGCTAAGATATTTATTGAAAAGAGTTTAGAGCAGTTTAAAGGTGTAGGGAATGATTACTACAAACTAATTACGCCATTTGGTGATATTAAGGTATCATTTCTAAAAGACACCGATGAACCTTATTGGTGGTCATGTGATTGGTATAGGTTTAGTTTAACTAGTGGAATTACACAGGCTACTAGTAAGTTGGCAATATTAGAGTCAAATAAAGTTCTAGCGTTGAGTGGAGATATTAGTAAGTGTAATAATCCCCAAGAAATACTAGAACAAGGTGTTAAATATGCCCAACAATACGGTTGGACTTTTGAACAGGATAGTATTGATAAACTTGCTAACGCAATTAAGAAGAATCAACCTTTAGAAAATACGCATGAATTAGTTATTGGGTTTAGAGCATATAATTTAACTACCGATAGTTATACTACAAATAATTATTTACTTAAGGGCAACTATGGTAAACCCTGGGAAACTGAATCACTAGTCGTAGATTGTGCTGACTTTAAGCAGCATGTTAGTGATGTAGATGCTGATTGGCGTGGTAGACCGGGCGCTGATAGTAGTGGCGCTGATGGTAAGCATGATTGCGGTATTTATATCTACAAAGACCCTAGTGAATGTTTATATCATTACGGTAAAACAGAAGGAACAAATGGGGCTATTGCTTTGGTTTACGGTTGGGGTGTAATTGCTGAATTTGAAAAAGGTTATCGAGCAGAAAAATGCAAAATTTCTAGGCTATGGATTTGGGATAAGAATAAGAGGTTAAAGGATACTTATAAATTAGATCAAGTTGTAAGTGGTGCTAAGTTTACAGACTTTTTGTATGATCCTGAAGTAATGCAATTTGCAGGACGAAGTGAAGGAACGTAAATAATATGGCTGATTTAGGTAAGAAGATTCGTACATTTGAAACAGATGAACCTATTCGGGCACCAAGTTATATTCCTAAGAAGGTAGAAACTGTGGAAACAACGCCCGAATATGTACCTGTTAGAACAGTTGAAAAGGTTAACTAATGATTGATTTTTTTCAATCGATGGCTATTATAATTTTAGCGATAGCAATAATGTTTAATACTAATTCAATTAATAGGATGAAATAATGAATGAAGAATTCTTTATTGAATGTACAAATTGTGGCGATGATACTACAGGAGATAAAAGTATTGTATTGAAGTGGATTAATAGCCACGAATGTACAAATGAAGGTGAAGATGATGTAGATATGGATGAAGATGAGGATGATGAATAAATGAAACAACGTAATGCTGATAAGAAATACCAAAAACGTGTCGCAGGTTATGAGTTGAGTAAACGAGAGTCTAAGAATAGTGCGGGGTTGAATAAGCCCGGTAGTAGAAAAAGTGATTAATTAAACTCTAGGTGCCAGCGAATAGTTGCGTCAGCGTTGGTAAATGGTTATAGTGTGGACAAGTTGGGCTACACTCGCAATTAACCAGCCTAGATTAGAATTTGAGGTAGAACATATGCCATCGGCATCACAAATACGGGAGAGTATATTATCGGGTAAAGGTCTAAGAGTTTTAAAAATTGGACTTACTGATAAGGCTATGCTTCCTGTTGATCATACTGGCTGTAAGTCGTTATTGATGCGACATATAGAAGCAAGACACGTAATGAAAATAGAAGATTTAATATGGAGTGATAGCAAAGATAATTTAGCGGTTAAGTTGGAAGTACCAGTTAGAACAATAAGTAGATGGCGTGTGAAATTTCCTGAAGGTAAAAATAAATGATTTATGATTACCTAAAAGAAAAAGTAGAATCTTGTAACGATGAAATGTGTTGGGAATGGCCTTACGGTAAAGATGGTCATGGTTATGGTAGAGTATATGTAAAAGGCAGAACAACAAATGCTCATCAAGCCGCATATAGATTAAAATTCGGTGATTATGACTCTATTAATTTTGATTTAGACCATCTTTGTAGGAATGTTTGGTGCTGGAACCCTAATCATTTAGAAAAAATTACACACCAAGAAAATATTTCAAGAGGTTATGCAGTAAGAACAATTTGTAAATATGGTCACCCTTTAGACGGTTTAAGAAATAATGGTAGACATAGATTTTGTAAAACTTGTAAAAAATTTTTAGACAGTCAAAGAATTATGATTAATGGGATTAGAAAATATGTGTAAAACTATTATTACTCATTTTTATGAATGTGATAAAGTACAAGTAGGTGATAATCCTATCCAATCGTTAATTGAAACTACTAATCCTATACATCACCACTCAATTCACTGTTACGAACAAATTGATTCAGCCGAACCGTCATGTGGTAAACTTAATGAATTAGATATTGAGTTGTTAAGAGAAGAATTAAATTAAACAAACCTTCGTCTAAGAAAGACTAAGGAGAAAGGTGACGGAACCTCTTGAATTAGATGATTTTCTTAGATGGCAACCTCCCAAATTAGTCCCCATCATCGACAAGGGGTTGATGTATAGCGGCTCAAGAGTTATCATCTATGGGAAATACAAGTCCCTGAAATCAATGCTTGCAATTAGATTTTGTGCTAATATAACTAGAGGTTTACCGTGGTTGGGGTTTGCTACTGTTAAATCGTCGGTAATGTATTTGCAGTTGGAATTACCCAACCAAATGCTACAGCGACGCATTAAAAAGATGATTGGGTTGAATGAGAAACATTCACCTTTGTTTATATGGACAGAACCTAGTATTAAGATTGATTTGCAGGACGGTTATGATAGGATTGAGAAACAAGTAAAGAAATTCAAGCCTGATATATTAGTTATTGACCCGATATATAAAATTATGTCGGGCGATATGCTAGATACTCGTCATGTGCAGAATTTAGTGGATATGATTGACCGATTGATTACTGAATGTAATATCAGTGTTATGATGGTACATCATACTAGAAAAGGTACATACGAGGAATCTGGTAGTGATGATATGTTGGGTAGCGTTATTTTTAGCGCGTGGGCAGATAGTGTTATTAAGGTAGAACGAAAAAAAGACAAAGAAATTATTGTTAAATTTGAAGTTGTAAGACACGCTGAAGAAGAACTTAGACCGAAAGTGATGAGTGTTGACTTAGATAAGTTAGACTTCATTTCTACGGGAAGAAGTGTTTAAGATGGGTAATTGGTTTAGAGATTTATTTTTAGGGAAGAAAAAATATGTTGGTATAGATCCTGCCAATATAAATTTAAATCTAGATAATTGGGTTTGGAGTTGGGCAGATGAAAAAGATATAATCCACATCGGCCCAAATCAAATTCCAGATATTTGGAATCGAGTTATTATTCCTACTATAAGTTCAGACAATTTTGATAATGTAATTCTTGATCAACCTTTGAAGATTCTTCAGCCTGAAGAACTTAGGGATTATTTAGCAAAGAAAGGTATTGAGTTATAATGGATATGAGTGAGTTTGAGACACTACGTAATAGAAGTTCAAAGGTTTCTTTTTGGGCTGGGTTTGTTAATGCTTTACCGTTGAATAGTCCTACAATGGTTAATATTGATGGTAAAAAGATTGAAAGTGTGATGGGTGCTATTCAATCTGCTGGACGTAGACTAAGTAAAAGTATCCAAACGGTTAACTTTAACGATCAACTGTGGGTCGCATATGTTGGCCCGTATGTTAAGAAAGAAAAGAAAGCAAAGGTAGTAGCACAAGCACCAGTAGTTGACACACGACCACAAGCGCCACGTCAAGTTTAGGTATTAATTATGGAAAAAATTCTTCTTGTTGAGGGTTTGAAAGAATTTAGAGTTAAAATTCCTGAGGGTGCAAAGATTACTTTTGGCCCTTTTAGTCCTCCTAGTGGTAAGGCTACTAATTATGGAGGCGATGTAGAATCTCGTAAAGGTACTCTAAGGATTTACGAAAATCATACTAGTGGCGCTTCTATTATTGCTGTATTTAGTGGAGTAACTGCATTTAGGGACGTTACTCTTGAATATAGTGAAAAAGTAGCAGTAGAAGAAGGTGCTAGTATTTGGAAGAGTGACCAAAACGGTTATGAACGCGAAGATAAAAAGTCAGTTAAACATGATTGGGTTGACCCTCTAGCCAAGACTCCACAACTTATTGCACCAAAAACTGTTGCTACTAAAGTAGTTTCTAAGAAGAAAGTTAAATAAAATGCCTCTATTTGAGTATGCTATCATTGTTAATGAAAAACGAGATAAGGATAACAATATTGTAGAAGATGCTAAAATTGCAGTAGGCGTAACTCCTGTAGTTGCACGAGATATTCAACAGGCTACCATGTTAGCGTCTAGACAAATTCCAGAAGCCTATACTTCTGCTGATGCTTTAGATAGAGTAGTGGTTGCTGTCCGTCCTTTTTAGTTATGCAGGCTGAAATTAATAAAACGCAAGAGGCTTTAAAACTTAAAACAACAGTAGATCGTCTTATTGATAACAGACCTGCATTACCTGTTGGTATGGTATTTGGTTCTATTACAGGAGCCAACACAAATTATGTTTCTGGTTCTATTGCAAAAGGAATGAATTAATTTGCCTCTAGGTACTGAACGAACAACTGATGCTGCTACTGATAATCGTCACCCGCTAAGTGATTTTTGGGGCGATTTGGCCGATATTAGTGATTATTCTAAGCCTCGTGCGGGGGATGCAAGTAAGTTTAATACTTTTATCAAGTTTGATTTCGCTGGAATCGATGTTATTGCTTCTAAGGAACCATATAACTTCCCGGTAACTAGTGTTGAGATTCTTGAATTGAATATGCCTAATAGTCCGTGGGAGGTTTTTAAGGCATCACTTCGTAATTGTGGATTTACTGGTGATTTGAATGGACTTATTGGTAAACGACTGAGGATGAAGTATACAGATGCTATCCTTAGTCAACGTAAGCCTAACCCTGAGGCTGCCGGTAAATTTATTTATAGTAATGAACCTGGTAGTTGTTGGCAAGTTGTTGAAATTGAAGGTGTAGAAAATACTTCCAGTAGACTTCTAGATGCTACTATTGCATTGGCTGACGGCGTGAATGATTCTACGTTTAAGACAGCCTTTATGAGTGATGGTAGTATCCGCACTATGACTGGCTATGCGGAAATGTTGGTAGGGGTTAGCCAGAATCAAACACTACCGATGCTAATTGCTGCTGGTAAGTTAACGGTTGATGGTAGTGGTATTTATCACAAGGTAGGATAGATAATGGATGCCAGCGAAATTGTTAAACGTTTCTCTTTTCATCTTGCTACAGAAGTAACAGGGCCACAACACTATGTAATTCGTGCTAGGTGTATGGAATTGGCTTATAGTTTAAATGACTTACTTCCTGATAGTAGAGAAAAGTCAGAAGCGTTTACACATTTAGAAGATGTAATGATGTGGTCTAATGCTTGTATTGCGAGAAACTAATGATTGACGTATCCCTAACTACAGAAGAAGCAGACTTACTTCTAGAACTTCTTGTAGATAAGCCTGAAACTAGTCCATTGAGTAATGTTTATAATAACGTGTTGAATAAGCGTATCAACGATGGTATGCTTTGGGCGCATGTTAAGAAACATTTGATTAAGTAGTTAAATAGTTGGTGCCTAGTGATAACTCTGTGGCTAGGTAGTGTGGACTATATAGACTAAACATGGTGGCTCGGGGGAGTAAATTATGTTTAGATATATGAGAATGTTCCAGCCAATTATTTGAAGGAAGGATGAAAATGCCAAAAATTACTTTTAGTGTAATATTGGGCGAGGGTTTTAGTTCTTCAGATAAAACAGAATTTGTAGTATTGATTCCTGATGATGCTTTAGCCGAAGGTATTTACGAAGCATTGTGTGATGATTTTGTTGTATATAATAAAAAAATCAGGGCTAAGGTAAATGAACAAGATTCTGCTACTATTGAGTTAGTTAGTAAGTTATTTAGTAAGTAATATTTAGACTCCCGTAGTTCAACGGTAGAACGCGGTTCTTATAAAACCGAGGTAGTGGGGTCAGTACCCACCGGGAGTACCAAATAAAGGTAATAATTATGTCTTTTGCTGCTAATGATAAACATATTCATTTTAATGATCAAGATAACCCTAAAAATTATTCAACAGTTCTTTTGAATAAATATTGGTGTGCATTTGAAGGTAAACCTATTACTTATCAAATGAATTTAAAAGAAAATTATTTTAGTCCTCAATGTAATAGTAAAAAAGAAATAGTTGAAATGGTGTGTGCTAGATTATACCCTTGGGCTGAAGTAATATTTATAGAAAAAGCTTTAGTTTATTTGGGTGATAGTGTGTGAAAATAAATATACTTTGTATTATCTTCAGTCATATTTGGTGGCCGTGGCAACAAGGATTAGGTTATTATTCTGTACGAGATTGTAAAAGATGTGGCTATGTTCAATACAGTAATGAATAAATGTGATAATTGTAGTAAAATAGAAAGATTAATTCCTTTTGATAATAGAAAAAATTATTGTTTGGAATGTGCCGAAGAAGTAGAAACGATGGGTTGGGCTAAAAGAATTAAGGATACTAATTAATATGCAACGATTATACGATTTACATTATCTTTTTATTGGGATTATTGCTGCACATAGTCTTTTGGAATCAACAATTGGATTGAGTGCTAGAGGTTTAGTTGTTGAGGCTTTGGTTGGATTGACTAGTCTTGTCACTTTTGCTTGGATTGATTTTAGCGGTTATGCTTGGCGTTGGCCATTGAGTAGACGTAACAATTATGTCGAATAATATTTGTTGGGAATGTTTATGGATTTACCTAACTGATCCTTTTGGTGCTTATAGACGTGGTGCTAGATTATGGTGGAAATAATGCCTAAAATTACTGCTTTTGAGTGTAACCGTTGTGGCGTAATTAAAAAAGAAATGACTGATGTAACAATCAAAATATTTTCAAAACCTCAACAAACTCGTAATTTTTGTGATAATTGCTTAGAACATTTTTACTTTAGTATGCAAAGAATAAGAAATGAATAGAATAACTAAATTTCTACAGATTGCTAACAAAGTTCGGAATGAGTCGTTGATGGGTATTAAGGTAGGCGCTGTAGTAGTTAAAGGAAGTAGGGCTATTAAGGCGGCCTGTAATGCAACAGGTAAGCCTAAATTTATAGGCTCATGGAGTAGACACGCAGAAGTTAGGGCTACATTAAACATCAACGTAAAAGATGCTGATGTATATGTGTATAGAGAACATGGAATTGAAAAGTCTCCATTACTTGCTAAGCCTTGTAATCATTGCATTGAATGGTTGCAGTTTGTAGGTGTTAAACGAGTAGTGTATAGTATTAGCGAGTATCCATATTTCGAAGAAATGAGTTTATAATGATTATATCTATTCAATCAGAAAATGCTACTTTTGGCGGCCTTAAAGAAATTATTGCCCAAATGGAATTACTTGGTATTAAAAATGAAACAATGATTGAATCTCTTAACAATCAAAAAGATCGTATAAATTCTTATACAACACCGCCTGAACCAGTTAAGGCTTATATAGTAGTAGAAGTAAAACAAGAAACGGTTATATAGTTTAGAGTTACTTGCCGCTGTGGTGGAATGGCAGACACGTAGGACTTAAAATCCTTTGCTAGAAATAGCGTGCGAGTTCGAATCTCGCCAGCGGCACCAATAATTATGAAACTATTAAAATGTGCAGTTTGTAATACGCTAAGCGAAATTGGTGCAGACCATATCTGTACTAAACAAAAATGTAAATGCTATGTGGGAGTATTTGGTAAAGTTAGTTGTAAAATACATTGGGAAGATGATTTTTGGGAAGAACAAAATAGGTATGGTTCATCATGAAGATAAAACATTATGACAATATCTGCGAATGTTCACATCGGCATGAAAGACGAGAGCAATATTCTTTGACTAGGGGTGATTATGTGTTGATTCAACAGAAATGTTATAATTGTTCTTGCAGGGAATTTAGGAAAATAAATGACTAATACGCCAATGCCTGCAACTATTACTGATGGGGGAAGTATTAATCCTCCTAATAGACCTACTGCTGTAGGAACTAATCCTGAACCGCTAATTCCACTACAACGCGGTGAACAGGAAGAATTACCTAATAGAATAAAAAGCGAAAATTTAAAAATAAAAATAGGAGGACAAACTATTTATATTACTTTTGGTAATTATCCTGATGGTAGATTGGCTGAAGTATGGATTAAAGCCGCTAGAATTGGTACATTCACTAGAGGTATGTTAGATAGTTTTGGATTACAAACTGCTAAGGCATTACAGTTTGGTATGCCAGTGGAGGAATTTATTAAAAGTTTTAGATATAGTCAATTTGACCCGCAAGGTATGGTTGCTGGTGATGAACAAATTAGTGAAGCAAGTAGTATTTTAGATTATATAGCACATAGAATAGAATTGGATTATATTAAGTGAAAAAGATATATATAGAAACTACTATTACGATGGGCACGCTCGCTGAGTACAAGGGAGACCGTGATGCCTGAACTCACACACGACGAATTGAACCGCGCGATTGCGGAGGCGATGGGGTGGCACGATGAAATGTAAGTTATGTGGGATAGCAACTACAGACTTGATTAGTGGCAACTGTCGCTTACGAGAACCGTGCGACCGGCGACGGCAAGAACAAGTATGGGACACACGCCCGCACCTTGCCCCTGAGGGGTGGCGTGGCGGCTCCGAAATGAGACGGAGTGTGAGTAGCCGATGGTAAACGAGCGCACCACGATGGGCGGCGCAGGCATCGCCCCGCCGCCCTGCGTCCCGAGAGTGCCGCTACCGAAGGAGAAATTAAAAATTGAAACTAACTCGTAATGAACAACTTGAAACAGAATTGTTAAAAGAAATTGACGACTCTATGGTTGACGATGATAGAAGTCAACCATCAGTTTCAGGAATGATTTATTGTCTAACTAAGACTTACAACGAAAACAATTTAGTTCTACCTGATGAAAATGGCAAGAAAGATAGTAGGCATACTAAAGAACAGACTTTACTATTTATCACTGGTTTAGGTTTAGAGCGAGTAATTCTATCAGGTAGACAAATTGCTGAGAAGGGTTCTACTGAGGGTATTCAGTGGCATGTTGACCATTTGAATACTGATACTGATAAATTTATTGAAGTTAAATCTACTAGAGGTAGTAGTAAGAAAAGTGATGATATTAGTGAAGGTTGGCGTAAGCAGATATTGGCTTACTTTTATGTAAGTGGTATAACTGAAGGCGATTTAGCCATTCTTCATTTAATGGGTGCCTATAGTCCCCCATTTCCTGAATTTATTGTTTGGCATATAGAAGCAACACAACAAGAAGTTGATGAAAATTGGGCATGGATTAAGAACCGTGCGGAGATATATGAATCGGCTGTTAATAGTGGAGTAGCACCTACACCTTTTAAGTATAATATGGATTGGGAGTGTCGTAATTGCTCGTGGAAGTCTTTATGTGATGCTAAAAGTATTTTAGGTGGAATGGGAAGTAAAGTAATTTAATGCTTTTGTCTATCGAAGGTGAAGAAAAAACTGCCAAAACTACCACCGCACTTACAGCACCCTTACCTATTGTCGCCTTTACATTTGACATTGGAAGTCAACGAGCAATTTATGGATCAAAATTCGATACCTACTTCAAAGACCTTAAAATTGAAACCATACGATACGATAGAATCAAAAAAGATAACAATGTATTGGATATGGTTAACCCTCCGTGGATTAATAATGATATTACTATCTTTGAGTTACCGCAGCCTATACAACTTGACAGTAAAAGGCATGAAGGATACATCGATCTTTGGGATTATTTCATTAGCCGTCTTGGTTTGGCTGCTGGTGATGATAGGGTTAGTAGTATTGTCATTGATACTGCTACTATCGCTAGAAGGATTAAGACTGATGCTTACCTAGAAGAATTGAATGTAATTGCGGTACGTGAAGGTAAGGCCATTAGAAAGCAGTTACTTCAAATTGAGTATGGTCACGCCAATGATGCTATGAGAAATATCTATTCATTAATGGCTAGTATAAATAAAAACTTCATTGCCATACATCATTTGACTGATGAATATAAGCCACAACAAGCATCTAGTGGTGCAGTTGAATCTATGCCTACAGGTAAAAGAATTCTTGAAGGCTTGACTGGAAGTGCTAGATACTTTGATGTTTGTATTAGAAACGACAAAAATAATAATGGATTAATTACTGGTAAGATATTGACTTGTGGGTATAACTTATCACTTGAAGGTATGCCGGTGGTTCCTACATTAGATTGGAATTCGTTGGCTAGATTAATTATGGGATCACTAGATAACAGAATACAAATTGATTTAAGATGATTCATAATTATGATCCTTTAATAGGATTACTTCTTCTTTTAACTTCTGGTCATGTTACTTTTGAATCTATAGATAGTGGTTCGTATATTTACTGCAAAACTTACAGCGAAGAAAAATGTTCTTTGTGGGTAATTAAGTTAGGCAAAAATTTAAATAATGAATATCAGCCTCACAGATCAGTAATTGTTCACGAATTGGCTCATGCTTATGACGGATTAGATGATGGTATTATTAACGGTTCACCGGGACATTTTACAAATAATATAAGTATTCTTCATACTGGCACACCTTACGAAAAATATTGTTTCTCTTCTAAAATTGAACATTATGCTTGTGAAGTAGTAAGAACAGGACTTCTGAAATAATGAAAATAGGGTGTAAGCATATTTTTCATTACTGTATTTACTCTGACTGTCATGGTACTACTAAAGATGTAATTAGATTACCTTATTTTGGAACATTGTCCAAATGCAACTCCAAAAACACCAAATGCCAACGCTGGCAATTATGTAATGAGGACTAGTTAATGGACGAATGGTATAGAGTTTCACAAGTTGCGGAATTATTGCACGTAGATAGAGCCACTGTTTATAGATGGATTAAAGAACGCAAGATACTTCAAAAATGGATTAGAACATTACCTAACGGCATGATTGCAGTGAATGGTAAAGGAATTACTAAACGACCACGACCTAAAAAGAAACGGTTGCCTGATAGAACAATGCCACCGGAGGATGAAGTAAATGGTTGACCAAGACCCATTTGAAAATACTCTATCTAAAAATATTCCGTTAGATGAATTGATTATTCAACTAAGACAAAACAACTTTGGCATCTTAATTACAACACATGTATGGTCGCCTAGTATTATTAAAGTTTCTAGCCCTAATTGGAATATAAGCGAAAAATTTGAATTACCAGATGGTGTTCCTTTTAGTGGTGGCATTGAATCTATGGCTAACAAGTTATATAGAGATTGTATGATTAGATACTTTTCTGAAGGTGGTGGTATCGTTAGCACAGGTTGGAAAAAATCATTCTAATGAATAGTAATAATATTTATGAATATGATGTTAACGAACCTAAAGAAATGATACCGTGGTTATCTCAATCGGTTCCTTTAACTATTCAACCTTTAAATGTTAGAGGTTTTGCTGATAATAAGTGGAGAAAGTTTAATGGCAAAGAAAGACAGGTAGAGCGTAAAACTTGGGGTGAATTGTTAGGTAATTTAGATCGAGTTGAAGAACAACTTAATAGACACCTGACAAAAAACCCTGATATTGAATTGGTTTTTATGTTAGAAGGTATGGTTGTTCAAACAGAACTTGGCGCGACTATCCTTACTGGTACAAATAATAATCGTATATTTACTCTTGGTCATAGATACGCTTCTAGACTCAGTGGTATTTATTCTTGGTTGTTTGAAATTAGCAATTACCTTACTGTTGTTCAAACTTCTGGACTCAAAGAATCAAGTGTGGCTTTGGCAAGTATGTATCACCACGATCAAAAGGAACTTCATAGTACTTTTAGACGACATATTAAACAAATTGCTTTTAATCCAAATCCTATGGTCACAACTTTAATGGGAGCAAGTCCGGGGTTAGGGGATAAAAGAGCAACACAGTTAGTTACTGCTGCCGGTACGCCATGGTCGATATGGTCGGCAGGATTCTGCGAACATATGCAATATAAAAATAAATATGAACTTACCTCGTTAGATGGAATAGGTAAAGGAATCCTAGACACTGTTTATAGAAGTATTGGAAGGCCAGATAGTTGATAATTAAAACTGATGGAAGACCTTGCCATTTAGATTTTGTGGCAAAATGGGTAGATGAATGAAATTCATATATCATGGTACTAACCCTGACGCTCCTGATATTATTGATCGTCTATTACACCCTAGTACAAATATTATTGCAGTTGATGTTGAAACAGTGTCACTTGTCGATAAAACAATTATTGGTATTGGTGTCGCTATCAGTCCTACAGATAGTTACTATTGTCCTATTTATCCTATTACTAGTGAGATTATTAATCAAGTCTACCTTCTAACTACCCGTAGTGATATTACTAAGATTTTCCACAATGGCAACTTTGATATAGAAGGGCTACGACAATATGCTATTTCTCATAGCCTACCTGAGCCTGATATTTGGAATATCGCTGATACTAACCTCATGGCTAATAACGCTGCCTTACCCCCTGATCTACATTCGTTGGGTAGGGATTTGCTTAGTGATTATTCACTTTTTACTATTTCTAGTTTACTTACAGAAGCCAGAACTTTATTACAAAAACGTAATGTAACAATGTTAGATGTGGAATTAGAAAAAGTTGCATTGAAATGCTGCAACGATGTTAGAACTACGTTTCGGTTGTACGAAGAAATACCAAAACACCCACACTGGAATGATAGAGTTGCGGAATGTTATAAGGTTGATTTAGAACTAACTAGTTGGCTGAAGGTTATCCAGCGTAAAGGGTTCAAGTTAGATAAAGCCGAAGTTAATAGGCAGTATAATGATTTGATTTTAAAGGCTGAGATATTGGAAGATTGGGGTGAAGAAGAAGGTTTTAGTATTAGTAGTAACCAGCAAGTTGGTATGGCGCTGGCTAATAGCGGAATTGTATTACCACTAACTGCTTCGGGTAGACAACTAGATACTAGCGAAGAAGTGTTGGAAAAGGTAGACCATAAGTTTGCTAGAGAGACATTAGAATATCGAGGCATTAGAAAAACTCTGTCTACATATATTGAACCTTACCTTAATAGCGACCGCGCTTATACTAATTTTAGGCTTGACTTATCTACGGGTAGGCTGGCCTCCTTTGATAGAAACCTTCAAAACATTCCTCCTACTTTACGTAGTATTTTCAGTCCTGATAATAATATATTTAGTTACGGTGATATGAGTCAGGCTGAAATGAGAACGTTTGCTTTCATTACACAAGACCCTGTAATGGTTAAAGCATATGAAGATGGTATATCTATTCACGAAGTTACTTTTCGTGGAATCTTCCCTAATAAAGTATACGACAAATCTACAGCCGATTACGTGACCGCTAAAAGTTTCAACTTTGCCATGATTTTCAACGCAGCCGATGGAACTTTATCGCAGCGATTTAAGATTGAACAAAAACTTGCCAGTCAAATTAAGCGCGACTGGTTGGCGTTGTATAACACCGGCCACCGTTGGATGCTACATACTATTAATACAAATTTTCATTGTTCGTGCGGTTGTGGGTTGAGTTACGTTGAAGATATTTTTGGCCGCAAGATGTTACTACCTGATTTATTTAGAGGCCAGAAACATATTGATACTTGTAAGATAAGTTATACTATTCAAGGGTCTGTTGCAAGTGCTAATAAGCGGGCGCTTTTGTACACTATGAAAACAGATAATCCAGATATGCGTCTCCAAGTCCACGACGAGTTCATTGTAGATGGTGATTATGAATTCAGAAAAGAATTGGACGAACTTTATAGTGGCCTCTATATTCCTTTCGAAAACAAAAAGGCTGCGAAATGGTCGTAGGGGTAGGGGGCTGATGTGGGCGGATTGGCCGGAGCGAGGGTAGGGGTAGTGACGGACTGGTAACGTTACCTACCCGTTGTAACCTACTAGGCTGAACACGGGTGCCAACTGAGGTCGAGGATGCAAAGGTCTAGATGTGACTAACGGACAGGTAACGCAATATGCAACAATGCCTGATGTGTACCAACACATTCGAACCAAAACGAAACAGACATTATTACTGCTCAAACAGTTGTCGCCAAAAAGCGTATCGTAAAATACACGATTTATATGAACCAAGAGAGCCTATGTTTGAATGTCCGATTTGTAGTATGATAGTAACTAGACGAAAATTAACCCAAAAGTATTGCTCAAATAAATGTAGGCAAAAGAGTTTTAAGGATAAAAAACTTGCAGGAACTTAATGGTGATATTTGGTCTGATAAATCCCTTGATGTTATATGTATCTTAACCAATGGTACAATAAAATCTAATGGTGAAAATATAATGGGTGGAGGTATAGCATTAGAAGCCGCTATTCGTATGCCGTACCTACCTAAACATTATGGGTCGATGATCAAGTCTTATGGGTTGCATTTGCAAGCGGCAGCAGTATATAATAATAATGGAAAACAACAAACTATTCTAGCCTTTCCTACCAAGTATCATATTAGTTTTAATGCAGATACTAAATTAATAATGCAATCATTTGCTGAATTACAAACTTTTTGTAATATTTTTCCAATGTATAAAGTTGGATTGCCTAGACCCGGTAGTGGTTTGGGTGGATTGGAGTGGGATAAAGTTAAAGATATACTCCAATATATGTGGGATGATAAACAAGAGTATAGATTGGTAATTTACAATTATGCAAATAAATAAGTATGTCAAAAATCCGGTAGAAATTGAAGCAGTGTTAGTTGAATTACAATGGTTCCCTAATATAGCCTTTTGGTGCGGTGGTAAGATTAGTCAATATTACGATAAAATGAATAATCCTGTAGATTGTATTGAAATTAAAACACTTGAAGGTACAATGACCGCACAAATTGGGGATTATATTATCAAGGGTGTGAAGGGTGAATTCTATCCTATAAAAGATGAAATTTTCAAGTATACATATACACTAATCAACTAGACACAATAATGCCCGGTAGGTTATTAAGCCTCCGAGCATTATTTTATGCGGATATAATCATCTACTTAGGATCAACACTTTCTACCATAGAAACATTATCTCGTAAGTATCTATACGCTGCTAACGCTATTGCTGATACTATTGGGATATATTCTTTAGGTAAACCATAACCTGAAACGTTTTCACTGAAGTATAATAATCCTGCACTTGCAGTGACTACTAATAAGTCACGTAAGCCTTTACGTAGATTACGCATAGTACCTCTCTATCTTATTGGAAGAACACCAAAGTAATTAGTAATAAAATAAATTGCTGTAGGTATTCCTGTCCATGCTAAAACTTTCGCAGCGCCTTTAAATTGCTCTATAAATATAGTATGCATTTTTAATTGCATATCGTGAGATTCTAACCACTTTTCATGTTCATCTAACTGTCTTTGAAAACCCTGATTCACGGTTTACTCATTAATTTGACAAGAACATCAAGTTGTACTTGTATTGCTTGTAATTTATCAAGAATTTCAAAGTTTATTTTATTCAATATTTCTTCAGATTTAGTAATTGATTCTATAGGAATATTACCTTTTACATCTCCCATAACCATATTATCCTACCAATCCTAAAAGTTTCAAATCTTGAATTAATGTATAAAGAATATCCGCTAACTCATTAGTACTAGAAGCATCAGCATCATAAGTTCTATCAGTAGTACCGTTAGTTATTGTATAAGTAACATCTACGTGCATATTACCGTGAGGTAATAAACTTGTACCTAAAGCCTGTTGTTGACCTAGATGCGAAGCGTATAGTCTTTCTAGCAGATTTAATCTTTCTTCTATACTAGACATTATACAGAGTCCCTGCAAAATCATCTCGTGCTAGGGTTACTATAATAACCTTAACTTCTAAATCTATACCATCAGTACCTTTTTCAATGAAAACTTCTTCATCTTCGATTGCTATTACTCTACCACGAGTTGTTCTTGATTCTTCATAATCAGGTAATTCAAAAGTTAAGGTAGTTTGATCACGTAACCATCGTTTAAATTGTGCGGCTGTATATCCAGCGGAGTCACCTGAACGCATACCTAAACCTGTAATAGCATTAGCCTCGGCATATATTGGTATTTTAATATGATCTATATAATATAAATGTGAATAACCAAAAGCGTAAGCCTCACGAATTTCAGGTCGGTCAGTACCTAAAGCCGCATCACTCATAGAACCGGCTAATTTGAAACTAAAGAATTGTCCTTGATTTGTGGTTTTATCTGCGTAGCGAGTAACTGATGCATAACCAGAAGTATCGGTAATAGGCATAGCGCCACCACCACTTTCCTGATTATCTAACATATTAACGTAAGAGCCATTTTCAATTTTATATTGAATAGTATCTATTGTTTCGGTAGAGTCCTGATCAGTTACTATTTGAATACCAATTAATCCATTAGCCAAACTCATATCTTTGGATGGACTAATGAATCCTGTTTCTATTTCCCAAGATAATCCATAACCGTAGAGAGCGTCGTCTATTTCTCTACCACCACCACGACCTAATTTAATATATTTTACGGCAGTACCATGACCGAGTATTAAAGAAGGATTAGTTGGATAGATTGAAACACCTATAGCCCCTGCTTCAGTAGTAGAACCTAATCGTGCCCATTCGTGATAAACATATTCACCACTATTATCGAAGGTATTTTCAACCATTTTGATGATTACAGTTTGTTCAACAGCCGCATGGTCATGGCATAATAGATATATAGCCCCTGACCATTCAACTCCACTGTGAATATGAAATCTAAAGGCTGGACGATTAGATAATTCAGGGCCGCGAATTAAAGACTCACCTGTAGTTATACGTAGTAATCCTGATAGTGATGGACACCATAAGTAACCTTTGGCTACAAATGAACCTTTACAATTATCTGTATCAGGCCATTGAAGTAATTGCGGTGTTTGATTCCAAAAGTTTGTATTAACATCTGGCGCATAAAAGCCATTTTGTTTACCTACCCATAATGTACCGTTATAAGCAATTAGAATATTGATTGCCCACGATGTATCACCTACAGTATAATCAGTACCCCAATTGGCTAAGGTTAATGGTGTAGTTAAACAACTAGATACTGCTACGTTTGAAGTAGACCGCCAGAGATTCTTACCTACTACTACCAACTTGATAGCGTAGGTATTATCTGTTGCTTGGGTTATTACTTCAGGTGTAGCAGCGGTTGCTTTATATATTTTTGTACTGGCACCTTGACCTATTATTAACTCATTATTAAATACTACTAAATCTGTAATAGTACCCAATACTGCTTCAATAGTTAAAGTATAAGAAGAATTAATTGATAGTAATAGTGTTCCACTGTAAGTCCAAGATTTAGAATTAAAATTCACTGCTGGCGCAATACCTGAAACAAAAGTAAAGGATGCTTTATTTAAAGCAACTATTCCTGTAGCACCAGCAGCGTCGCTTCCTGTAAATACTATACTAGCAGTTACAGCAGCCGCCGTAGTTTGTAATTTGTCAAAAGAATAAACTGTACCAGAAGCATTGTTTGAAGCACCACGAGTAGTAAAACCACTAGCAGAACCTACGCCTGCGGCTATTTTACCACCAAAAGACACAATCATACAGTTGTCACTACTAGGAGTTATGGATGCAGTATCATAAGGGCTAGTAGAATCAGTGTTTATTCCTGATTGATTTATTGGAGTAGTATTATCTACATTTCTATAAACAACCATAACCCCAATAATTGAATCGGCAGTAGCGGAATAAGTAATAGTATTAGTTAGGGCAGTTCCTGAATAAGTATGCCTATATAAAGCCGCATGCATACTACCAGAATCTTGTTGAGCACCAATTATAGTACCACTACCTGTACCTATAGTACCCGCATCTGCATCACTAACTAAACCCCAAAGTAAAACTAAATCTCCGGGTCGTATAGTTGTTGGATAAGTTAAAGTTAAACTAGTACCTGCAAGAGCAATTTGAGCATCTGTACCTACATAGGTAATATCAAATGCTCCTGTGGTAATTGTATTAATTAGTGGTGGCGGTACTAATAGTCCCGGATTACTTAAATCGGCATTAGCCTTTGAATATTTACGTGTTCGTCCGTCAAGTCTATCACTTGCTAATCCGCCATCCCACGGGTGTAATGCTTCTTTCCAATATTGCTGAGGATCACCTTGTTCCCACGGTTTAGGAATAATTTGTAATCCTCGGGATTGTTTAGTTTCATCCTTTGCTATTGTGAAAGGGTAGCGTGTAGAACCTTCAATTACTGTTAGACCATTACGATTTGCCATAGTTAGTACCTAAACCGCTGATCGGCATAGTAACCAGAAGATTGAACAGTTTGGATAATTTCTTCTAACTGTTCGCTTTGGGCTTTGGAGTAACCTAAGTATTGTTTTTCATATTCATTAGCCTGAGCACGAATCCATGTAGCGTTTGTATTACCAGCGTTAGGTAATTGCTTTAAATGGGTGAATAATTTATAAGCAAGACAACTGAATAATAGATTTTCGTCTACTCGTTTGGAGTCTGTATTATCATTGGCATAGGCTACTTCATTACGAATACCAAAGATAAATAAAGGTTTACTAATACCACTACCATTTAAGCTTACTAATTTAAGTTGGCCTCGTCCAAAAGCGTTATCCACAATATCGTATTTGTTGATAGGCTTACCTGTTAGTGCTATATCGTAAATATTAGCACCAAGTTGATTCATGGATAATTCAAAAATACCTTTAAC
>ERZ1292632.348-Hain-H43-01um-R2-348-length-47838-cov-13_pt2 | contig 44099 bp, 91 predicted proteins | sample MGYA00564407_ERZ1292632 | MGnify/ENA primary metagenome ERZ1292632 (study PRJEB36523, sample SAMEA6512637) | groundwater metagenome | collected 2019-01-08 | study: AquaDiva: Metagenomics assemblies of 32 groundwater samples | reverse complement strand
AATTGAAAAAAAAGATGAAAAAACCAATCAAGACAAACAAGTTATGTGAAAAGTGTAAAGAAGAAAAAGCAACAGCAATATTCAGGGGAAAAGAAGTCTGTCGTTATTGCTTTAAAAGGCTGCAAAGAATGGCAAATTCAACAAAACCCTTTATGCAGCAAAAATTTATAGAGTTTATGAAAGGATAATATTATAATGTCAATATTAACAACAATCAAAAACAAAATTTTCTTCTGGAGAAAAGAGGAAGAAATAGAAATGCCTTATGAAAGGGCTGAAATAGTTTATAATGAAAATGCCATATTAAATGTAACATTTGATGACTTAAATAAAAAAATAGTATTAATAAGAGGAGATGAAATTGTAGAAGGCAAAAGTAAACCTTATTCCAAGAGTGCAATAAAGATTTTGCAGAATGACCATATTCCTGTCTGGGATTCAACAAAAGAACAGAAATTTATTGAAGGAGAAGAAGTAAACTTGACTGAGGTTAAATATGAGAAATAATATAAATCAAGAAGATTGTATGGCAATTTCATGTGCAATATTAATATTAGTTCTTACTTTTATACCAGGGTATCTAGCTTGGATTAATACTCATGACCTAAAATTAACTTTATTGTGTTCCATAGTTACATTTGTTGTAATTTTGTTTTGTACATTTTTGTTATTGGAGGTTGAAGATGAATCAGATTAAGAAAAAAAATTGTAAATACAAAAAAATTAAAAATGGAAAAAGATATTGCGAGCTTAAAGACTTTGAATTTAAAACTAAGAATGCAGAAATAAATGTATGCGGGAATTGTTCAAGATGAACCAAATTAAGAAAAAGAATTGCATAGTTTGCTTGAAAGTTTTTGAATATAGAACCAATAATAGAGGGAGGCACACTAAAACTAAAAACTTTAGGAGTAAAAAGGCAATTACCTGCTCCCCGAGATGTTCAAAAATATATAATAGAATATCTCAATTTATAAATTCAAAACAACGTTATCAAAAAGTTAAAAAAAGGATGGGGGAGAAGCTATTGAGATGATAAAATTTAATAAGTTAATAACTGGGTCACCCTGCTTGCATTGTAGAGGGGTCAACAAAGTCCTAAGAAAATTAAATAGGAAACTAAAGACACAAAATAGAATTAGTGTAAACAACACAAAAGACAAAAAGAAATTTAATGTTAATAGGTATCCAATAGTCAAAGAGTTAAAATACAGCGATGAGGATGAAATAGGAACCCCTCATTTAACTCTTGGAAAAATAAGGAATAACCAGATAATTGAGGATATTTCAGTCAGGGGAGAATATGAAAAAGATATTATGATAGCATTTTTCAATGGTTATATGAATAACGAACTTAATGAGGGTTGGAAGGATTTTTATGAAGAGGAACTAAAAGAAGAGCATGAAGAGGTGTTTGGAGAATAAAATGTTATTTCCTAAATGTCCTATTTGCAATAAAAATATAGTTTGGTAGAAACAAGAAATTAAAGAACATAAATTTAATTAACTTAATTTTAAAAGCAAAAGTTCACGAAAAGTGTTATAATTATATAAATAATATAATAGGTGTATTGGTGCATTAAAGGGAGTTAGTAATCCCCTCTAAACCAACATTTCAAATGAAAAAAAGACAAAGTTTAAGTTTAGAGATGAAATTCTACATAATTATCTTAGTAATAATCTCTATGACTATCGGGGGGATATTACTAAAGTATATACTTACCTAAAATAAACCCAACGATTAAAGCAATTATTATTCCTATTACTAAGGCAGTTTTAAGTCCTTGTTTAGTCATTTTTCCCCTCCTTTTTACCCTTTTTATTAAGTTTAATTTGTATAAATAACATCCATAAAAATAATGTTAATATCAATATATCAATTATTATTAAATGTAAATCTTTTGTAAATTGATAAATTAAGGCTATAAAAGTGGAATATCCAAAAATTGTTCCTCCACCATATGTCATTACATCTTTCAAGTCTTTATCCATTTTAACTCTTTTTTTTAATAATCAATTTTCCTTCTTTTATATCTCCCTCTAATTTCTGACCAGTTTTCCAATTAAGCATTTTAAGAAGTCTTGAAGGAATAACTACCCAGAACTTCTTATATTCACTATCCCCATATTTTCTACTAACTTGTGATTGTAGTTGCATATAAAATTTAGGTATCTACCCTTTAAATACTTTTCGGTATCTAATTTATCTACTATTAAATTTCATAAGAATAAATCAAGCTATAAACTGCACACCTTCCGAATTAGCTACTGATTTGAAACTGAAAGAAAATAATAAGTGGTTGGAATTAATACAGCTTTCAAAACAAAGTATTTAAAAATGAGAAAATATAATAATAAACTAATGGATACAAATGTTATTTATTGTGGCGATTGTTTAGATGTGATGAAAACTTTTTTAGATGAAAGTGTTGATTTAATCTATCTTGACCCTCCATTTTTCTCAAAAAAAGAATATGAAGATTTTTGGATTAAAGACAAAGTTTCAAAATTAAAATTTTCAGATAGCACAAAACACTGGGAAAGAATAAAAAGCACTATTAATCCTAATATATTAAAACAATATGAAGATATTGAAAAAAGATGGGCTGGAAAAGGGCATAGCAAAGGAATTTATGTTTATCTCGCTTATATGCGAGAAAGATTAGAGCAGTGTTGGAGAATTCTGAAACCAACAGGAAGTATTTATCTTCACTGCGATTGGCACGCAAGTCATTATTTAAAACAAATGATGGATGAAAGATTTGATTATGATAATTTTAAAAATGAGATAGTATGGCATTATCAAACTTATCAAGGGCAAGTAAAAGATTATTATCCCAGAAAACACGATGTTATTTTATTTTATACAAAAGGAGATAATTGGACTTTTAATTTGATGTATAATGAAGCTTATGAGGATACTATAAATTATAACCGATGGAAAAAATGGATTGTTGATGGTAATAAGATAAAAGGAGATTTTTTCCCTTCTCAAGATAGTAGATTTATGATGTATTATAATCGATGGGTAAAAGAAAATAATAGGAAACCTACAAAAGATGATGTAATTTTAGAAATAACAGGTTTTGTTGTTGATGACGTATGGGATATAAAAGCAGTAGACCCAAAATCAAAAGAAAGGTTGGGCTATCCAACACAAAAACCAGAAGCTTTAATAAGAAGAATAATCAAAGCAAGTTCAAATGAAGGGGATATTGTTTTAGACCCTTTTTGTGGTTGTGGGACTACGTTAGTTGAAGCAAGTAGACAAAATAGAAAATGGATAGGTATTGATATTTCAAGAACTGCCTGTGATGTAATAAGAAAAAGATTAAACATTAAAAATATAAGGATTATTGGTGGGGAAAGCGAGAAAGAATTATCAAAGATGGAACCCCACGAATTTGCAAGAATAGTTATAGTTGAGAAATTGGGTGGAACTGTTAATCCTAAAAAATCTGGTGATATGGGAATAGATGGATGGGTTGATTTTATGGCTACTCCTGTTCAGGTTAAGAGATGGGGACATCAAGTTGGAAGACCCGAAATAGACAAATTCAAATCAGCAGTTCAAAGGGATAATAAAAAGAAAGGAATAATTGTTGCATTTGAATTTAGTGGTGAATCTAAAAATGAGGTTGAAAGAATAAAAATACAAGATAAAATAGATATTAAATTAAAAGTGGTTAGGGATATTTTTGGTTTAGATTATTTTAAGAGTTAAATTTTTTTGGTAGTTTCAGCACCCGTTTACGCACCAATACATATAATAGGAAAGATATATAAACCATAAATACTATAAATAAAGTATGGAAATAATAGCAAGAATAAGGATAAATAAAACTACTGGACAAAAAACAGTAACAATCCCAAAACAAAAAGAAACTGAAGATTGGAAAGAAAATGAATTAGTAGAAATAAGGAAGGTAAAAATAAGATGAAAAAATGCTTTAAATATCGATTGTATCCTGATAAAAATCAGGGAATAAAACTTGAGAGATGTTTAGACCAAGCTTGTTTTTTGTATAATCAAATGCTTGATATTAAACAGCAAATATATCTCGGAGACGGAGAAAGTCTAAGTGAATTTGATATGGATAACTTAATAAAAGACTTTGATACTCCTGCTTTGCATTCCCAAGTTAAACAAAATATTTCTAAAAGAATATCTGATGCTTTTAACCATTTCTTTAGAAGAGTTAAAAATAAAGAAGAGCCTGGATTCCCAAAATTTAAAAAAAGAGTTTTTTATAGTTCAATAACTTTTCCGCAATATAGAAACAAAATTAAATCAAACAAATTATTAATATCAAGAGTTGGAAAAATAGAAATAATATATCATAGAAAGATAATAGGCAAAATCAAAACCCTAACAATCAAAAAAGAAAATAATGAATGGTATGCGATTTTTAGTTGTGAAGACTGCCCTGTTGAAAATCCAGTATTTGAATTTACATCTGAAGTTGAAGGATTGGATGTTGGGATAAAAAACTTTTTAGTTAATTCAAATGGGCAGGAAATATTAAATCCAAAATGGCTAAAAAAGTCTGAAGATAAATTAATCAGATTACAAAGAAGATTAAGCAGAAAGAAAAAAGGAAGCAAGAACAGAAGAAAAGCAAGGATAAAAGTTGCAAAATATCACACAAAAATAAGCAGACAAAGAGAAGATTTTCATAAGAAGTTAGCCAGGAATTTAGCAATAAATATAAAATATATTGGGATTGAAACATTAAACATTCAAGGTATGGTAAGAAATCATTGTTTGGCAAAAAGTATAAGTGATTGTGGATGGGGAAGTTTCTTCTCTTATTTAAAATATTACAAATCAATTTTTGGAGGAGAAGTAATCGAAGTTGGGAGATTTGAGCCAACTTCTCAAACTTGCTCTGATTGTAGTAATGAGCAGAATATCTCATTAAGCCAAAGAACTTTTATTTGTGAAAAATGTGGGATGATTAAAGACAGAGATTTTAATGCTTCTCTTAATATTCAAAAACTAACAATCAAGAAATTGATTGAAACAAATAAACTTAATACCGAAGGACATTCGGAAATCTACGTCTCTGGAGCTAGTGTAAGACCAATTGTTTACGAACAAGAGGCAGTCGGCGAAGAAGGAGAAACTAAACGAGTTGAGGCTCTATGCCAATAGACTCTGGAAGCCCACTAGCTTTAGCTATGGAAGGATGTCACGAAAAAATTGCTAAAAGAGAATATGGGAGAGAAAAATGATATCAAATAAAAAATTGGGAATATTTCTTTTAAAAGAAACGATTCTAAATTGGAGATTTTGGGTAGGGGTAACTATAGGGGCTCTTGCTTCACTTTTTGCTTCATTTCTTGCTATAAATACTAAAATTTGCTTTTTTGAGAGGTGTTTTTAAAAATGAGTTGCAGGATAGCAATACAACAATTAGAAAAAGCCTATGGCAGAAGATTGACAAAAGAAGAAAGAGAAAGAATCAAAAGAATAATGCATCATGGCAAAAATTCAGAACACCCAAAAGAGGAGGAAGCAATAACATGTTAAGAAAATGGCAATAATAACAAATTTAACAAATTTAAACCTCATTTTTTGGGATACGATAGGGGGGATTATAAAACAATTACCAACTTATATTTTAGTGATTTGGGGTATAAAGATATTGGCAAAAAAGATAGATAATGGATTTAGCAATTTAATTAAGAACATTCCTGTGTGGATTTCTGACTACGATAAAATAAAAAAGTCTCATTATCAGATAGAAAAAGCTTTGGAGAGAAAATGAACAAAAATAAATATACAGATTTTAGAAAAATTAAAAAAGGAATTTATGAAGTTTGGAATATAATTTATAATTGCAGAGTCGGAGAAATCAGAAAAGAAAGATTTGGTACTTGGATGCACTGGCAATTGTTTGGAGATTTCGGTGTTGGGTTTTCAAATGGTTGCCTTAAAGAAATTTCCGCTTTCATAACTAAACTTTATAGGATAGAGAAAAAATGATGGAAATAAAAATTAATGATATGCCAAAATTAGAATCCCCATTCGTAAGAAAACTAAATGACAAAGGAGAATACTTAGTTACACCAGAGATAAATAAAGAATTAGAATGGGTTTTTGTTGGGGGAGAAGATGAAGTTTTGGCTACTGAAAAATTAGATGGAACAGATGTTTCTATTGTTATTGAAAATGGCATTATAAATTCTATTTGGAATAGAACAAACAGAATTCCATTTTTTTGTAAGGGCAAGATGTTTATAGTAAAAGCAGTTATGGAATCATTTGAAAAAGGTTATACAGAATTACCAGACGGACAACATTTTGGTGAGGTAGTAGGCGAGAAATTAAATAAGAATCCTTTAAAAATAAAAGGACACATTTGGATTCCATTTAATACTTATTGTAGAGATAAATTAACTTATAAGTCTTGGCATAAGTATCCAAAAACATTTGAAAATATAAGCAATTGGTTTTCTCTTCCTATTTCTGAAGGTGGAATTTTTTCATTATTTTTAAGGAGAAGAGAAATAGAGGCTAAACCTGAAGGAATTGTATTTCATAATTTAAAAACGGGGCAAATGGCAAAAATTAGATTGGATATGTTTAATTTTTATAAAGGAGAACGCCACCACAAAGGAGAACAAGAAACAGATGATAAATAGATGTATCGATTGTAATAAAGAAATAACTCCTGTGGCTAAAAGATGTAATTCTTGTTTAGCTAAATTAAAGATTAGATTAGGTATAAATGGGATGAAAGGAAAGAAACATTCAGAAGAGACTAAGAAGAACATAAGTAAAAGTGAAAAAGGTAAAATTGTTTCTGAGATAACCAGAATAAAACAAAGTAATTCAAGGTTGGAATATATCAAGAAGAATCCTGACAAGGAAAAAGAAAGAGCTAAAAAGGCAGGAAATACAATGAAGAATAGAAAACAAAGACCAGAAGTAATAGAAAGGATTAGAATAAAGTGGCAAGATAAAGACTATAGAAATAGAAGATTAAAAGAGATGTTAAAATTTAGAAAGCCCAATAAACCTGAAAGAAAGATAATAGATATAATACAAAATAATAATTTGCCTTACCTCTATGTTGGGGATGGAAAATTAATTATAGAAGGATTTAATCCAGATTTTGTTCATAAAAACAAAAAGATTATAATAGAAGTTTTTGGAGATTATTGGCATAATAGAAAAGATTGGAGTTTAAGAGATAAAAGAAGAATTGATATTTTTAATTTATATGGTTATAAAACATTTATATTTTGGGAACACGAAATTGTAGAAAGAAAAGGAACCAAGGCAAAGTTTTCTGAAGAAGAGATAGCTTTGAAGATTAAAAATTTAGAATTTAAAGGCAAGCGGCATAATGATTTTATGAAAATGTTAGGTCGGGGTAGTTCACTATGAGCTTATCAATTGGTACTGCATTTTTAGAAATAACTCAAAATTGCAATTTAAATTGTGAACATTGTTATTTAAGCCAAAAGAAAAAAAACGATTTATCTCGAGAAAATTGGTTTTCTATAATTGAAAAGTTAAAATATTTTAATATAAAAAATTGTATAATTTTTGGGGGAGAAAGTTTGTTACATAAAAATGTCTATGATATAATCTCTTATGCTATATCTCACTTTCGCAATGTAAGTATTCAAACCAATGGCACCCTTTCTTCCTATTTCCAAAATTATAACTGCGAGGTTAATGTTTCATTTGAAAGCTGTTTTAAAAAGGAAAACGATGAAATAAGAAAATTTGCAAATTCTGATAAGAGCGTTTATGAGTTAGCTGTTAAAAAAATGCTGTCTGGGAAAAAATATGATAATCCAAGAATCGCAAGATTATGTCTTTATAATGATTCTGATATCCTAGCTTCAATTGTCTTTGCTGAAAAGTTAGGGGCAAATCTTACTTTAGTGCCTTTGATGAGGCAGGGATGCGCTGAAAATTTAATCCATAGAATACCCAATGCCCAAAAGATAAACGAGGCAATAAGAATCTGTATGGAGGCAAACGAGAAAATGCAGGGTCATCACGAAGTCCAGGTTCCACAATGGTATTTGGCTAATTTAGACTTGTTTAATAAATATAAGGGGCTGTTTTTTAAGCAAAAAAGAATCTGCAGCGCAGGGGTGCAAAGATTATTCATAAACAGCCGAGCAGATGTTTTAGGCTGCATGTTCGTTCCACATATTAAATTCGGAAACATCTTAAAAGACAAAATTTCAAAAATAGAAAATAATATAAATGAGTTTAACAATAAGATTAATGAGATAAAACCCCAGGGGAAATGCAAAGGATGTGATTGTTGGAATTACTGCCATGGTGGTTGCATTGCTTCGTATATTAAATCAAAAAAAAATATGGGGGAAAATTGCCCTATGAGAATTTAAGAAAAATGTGTAAATTTGTAAATAATACTAAGCATAGCAGAATAGACAAGTGTATGATTAAATTAGTAAAATTCTTATCGGAACATATGAGTGATTATCCTTGTGTTGCTTGTTGTTGTGGGCATGGAAGGTATCCTATGACTATAGTTGTAGATGTTAGAAAAACATATTTAACAAAACCCAAGTATGTAGAAATTGTTAGTGGGATAGAAATACTAAGAAAAAGAAATTTTTATGTTAAAGATAAGAAAGGAGATTATTATCTTCCAGAATCAATTAAAAAAATATGATACCTAAAGAATGCTCGTTTTTTTGTAGATTGAAAAAAGTAGAAGCTTGCAATTATGCATCTTCTCCCGACTGCCCAAAAACTTGTAATCTTTCAAAAAAAAGCCAACTTGAAGGAGATATTGAATCAGAGGTAGATGATGTCTTAGGCGTTAATTATTATAAATATTTGGTTTTCGATAATTGAAATAAAATGGGAATTTACGATACAATTTATTTGAAAATGAGATGCCCTTATTGTAAGGAAGTTTCTGAAATGGACTTCCAAACAAAAGATGGAAATATTTGTATGCATAATTATAAAGTTGGAGATGTTTTCCAAAATGGGCAATTCAGAAGAATTAATGCTATTGGTTCTTGTAATAGTCTAACTTGTCAATTAGAGGCTGCAAAAGAATCTGTGTGGACTTCGGGGTATTATGGAGGATTCACTAGAAGTTTTGATGCTTATATTTATTGTGATTTGAAAGGAAGAATTACTAATAAAATTAAAATTTATCAATTAAATAATCATAAAGGAATTATGCATGGAAAATTAGGAGAATTAAAAGGGAAAGACAATAATATGAAGGTTGTTAAGTATTCCTATTTTGATAAGAATAATAAATGGATTAAAGCAAAAATGAAACCGATGATAACTAATGGTTGGCTAGATAAATTTAGGGAAGAATATAGAGAAAACTATGGATTAATTTTATACTTATTCAATTTAGAAGATGGAGAAGAAGCATTTAAACTCTGGTTTATCTTTAGACACAAATTTGATAAGATTATAAAAATATTAAAAAAGCAATTTAAAATAAAGGATGACGAAGTATTCGCTAGCATATTCTTATCAAATAGCCCAGAAAAAATTTATAAATTAGGAGATATTAATTGAAATAATCACAAGGAGGTAAAAAATAATGTCAATCTTAGGTAAGAAAAAATATGTGGAATGCAAACAGAAGGAAGACAAAACTGGTGTAAGGTGTAGAAAATATGTCCCAGATAAAGACGGCAATAAAAGGACAACCGCAACAGCAGACTTTGATATTGCTCCTGATGGAAGCATAAACACTTTAACCCATGACGGCGACCCTGAAGATATTGGGGACTTGACTGCCCATGCTTTGAGGTATGCAAAAGTAAAAAAAGCAACAGGAGATTTTTGATTTGTGTATTAAGTATACTTCATAGTATACAATTCAAAAAATTTGAATATGGGGCTTAAATGTAAAAATAAAAAAGGGCGTAGAAAATGCAAAATTAATGGTAATTGGATTGACATGGGAGAAGCAGAAGGAAAAGCAGTAAACATAAAGAGCTCTGCCCCTATTAAAATAAGCAATTCAATTAAAAAATCTCATGGAAAACGATGTTAATCAAATAGTAAATAATCGTAATAAATCAATTCAAAAAGATTTAAAAATTATTATAAAAAATCCCTCTTTCATAACTTTGAATATGCAAGTCTTGATGAGTAATTTTGCAACCCCAGAACAAATTATAAGAATAATTGAAAAATCATTAATAAAAAGAAATATTATGGCTGAAAGGATTTATCTGGAATAATATTAATAAATTATGGAAACAATACAAAGAACAAAAGGCTATATAAAACTCTATTCAGAAGAACAAAATAATAGGATAAGAGAAAACAGATGCCCCATTTGTAATCTCCCTAAAGAAAAATGGTTTAGGAGAAAAGATTGGACTTGCTGTTCTAAAAAATGCACAGAAGAATTTTCAAAACTTTTTACTTCTTGGCAATATTTTAAGGAAAAGGTTTTTGAAAGAGATAATTTTACTTGTGTAAAATGTGGTTTTAAATCTTTGAAAAAAAGACCTTATGATGAAAGAGAAGAAAATTGGTATAAGAATTTTGAAGAGTATAGAAAATCAATAGAAAACTCAAAAGAATATTATAAATTTTTATACTGGGAGAGCACTACTGCAATTTGTTTAACAACGGAATATATTATTGCAGACCATATAATTCCAATAGCAATGGGAGGAGAAGAATTTGATTTAAACAATATACAAACTTTATGTATAAAATGCAACAAAGAGAAAACTAAAAAAGATATGCAAAAGATTTCTCTTTATAGAAAACAAAGTTTAGAGCAGGTTCCTTTAATATTAAATAAGGAGGTTAGGAAAGAAGCTATAAACTTAGGATGTCCTTCCTAATTTTATATGATAAACTTCATTGAATTAATACAGGCAAGTATAATAGACGCAATAAGCGGATTAATTAAAAATTCAATTTATATTATTTTAGTATACTTGGGAGGAAAAAGATTAATTAAAGAAATTCCAAAGTGGTTAAGTGATTTTCATCGGCACCAAATGGAGGAATTAGTTACAAGAAAAGCACTGGAAAAAAGATGAAAGAAAAATTTAAAGATTTATTAGCAATGGCTTGGGCTTACTTTGGAGCCTTAACAATCGGAACAATGTATATACTAAATGATTCTGGAAATATTACTGGAAATGCTATTGGAGTTTATAATTTTGTTAATACATTTTTTAGTAAAATCTTCTTTGTAGTTTTGATTTGTTATTTTGCTATTGCTATTATCAATATGAGAAAAATTATAAAAAGAAAAATTAACTATGGCAACTTTTGAATCAATTGATTTTTATATTTTAAAGAAAATATCTATGGCAAATCCAAGTACGACCACCTGGACTCTAGCGAAGAGCTTCGGCGACTGGTCAGACAAGCCCCAGAGATTTGAAACAAAAAGCAAAGAAGATTATTTTTATATCCATAAGACAGACTATATTAGAAGGAGATTAGAAAGGATGATTAAATGCGGGATTGTAAGCAAGATTATAGAAAACAACAAAACCATTTACCTCGTTTCAAAAAAGAATGTCAAGTTCAAAAGAAAATATAAGTTTCCCGATAAAACAAGCCCTGCAATCTGTATAAAGGAAGAGAATGGAAAAGCCTCCTGGTGTGTTTTTCAGATTTAGTTTTTAATTATTAAAAGTTCTTTAGATTTTTTTATTCCATCAAAATTATTTAAAGCATACCTTGAACTTATTTTATGTTTTTTTAATCCTTTACATTGTTTTCTAACTTCGGGATGATCATTATAAGTAATTAATACTTGCCCATTCATCTTTTTAGCAGTATCACAAACTTCTTTAGGAGTTACTCCCTTTTCTTTATAATTTGCAGATATGCTTGCTTTACCATAATAAGGAGGATCTAAAAAGTGAACAGTTTTCTTAGAGTCTGCTTTTTTCATAACTTGTTTAAAATCTTGAGAAGTAATATTTGCTTTCTCTAATTTTTCTTTATAATCATCTTTATGTGCATTTTGATAAGAAATTCCTAAATCTTTTTTATTTATAGGAAACCTTTTTTTATAAAATGTTCCCATCTTTGATCCAAAACTTAATTTATTTAAATAGGCTACATCACAAGCATTCTTATTTTTTTTATTTTTTATTCTATCAAATTTTCTTTTTGATGGAATCATATTACATTTTTGAAATCCCACTTTATTTTTAAAAGATTTATATACAGTAATTACATCTTTGTCTTTATCATTAATATAATTTTTCTTAGCCAAAGGTTTTTTAAGAAAAACAGCTCCCCCTCCAACAAATGGTTCATTATATATTTCATGTGAATTCATCTTAGAAATAATTTTATCAGCTAATTGTGATTTCCCGCCTGCACGGGCAATAATAGGGCGAAGAGGCTTATCTCCTTTTTTACAATAAGATTTACCATCTAAAGTGCAAACAGAACCAGATCTCAAATCTTTTACTCTCTCTCTCTTAAAACATCTATTTCCTTTTTTAAAAAATCCTGCCTTGCATCTTTTAGATTTGAAAAACATAAATAATTAAAAAAGGTATGGGTTATATACTTTTTATCTTATCTCTTAAGATAAAATCTTTATATACTTCATTTTTCTATTTTAATAATTAAATTCCATGGAGGATAAAATGGCAAAAGGTAAAAAATGCAAATATGGAAAAAGAAAAGGTTCCAAAAGATGCAGAAAAAGACCAAAGAAATAAATTCTTAATCTTAAATTAAATTTAACGGGAGAAAAAATATGGCAGGATTGAAATGTAATTACGGAAAAATTCGCCGAGGGAAACATAAGGGCGAATGTAGAAAACATAAAAAGAAAAGATAAATTAAATTTTAACTTTAATTTTTTTAATTATTAAATTATACTCACCACTCTTTTTCCCAGAAGAGCAAAGACATGCATGCATGACACTGGCTCCTCTCGGGTTTAAAATAAAAAATAAATAATCAGGAGGAAAAAACATGGAAAAAAAACTAAAATGCTGGAGAAAACAACCAGGAACCTATGGATGGGAAAATAAAAAAGGAAATTTGATAGTTTCTATTATGAAATCACCAGGAGATAAGACTGCTTCTCTCGTAATGGGAAAAGGAGATGGAAAAGAAACCAACCCTAAGACAGTTAAAAAAGCATTAAAAATTGCTAAATCATATATGAAAAAGCATAATACTTGTTAAAATGGCAAGACTAAAAGATAAAGGTTATTCAGAGGTTTATACAAAAAAGCGAGAAGCAGAAGCAAGAAAAGATTTACTAAATAAATCTGCAAAAGAAGGATGTATAAATTTAAGCCATAGTATAAAAAAATTGAAAAATAATCAGTGGGTCGTATTAACTAAATCAATTAAAAGACAATGCAAGTAAAATGGCAAAAAAACTAAAAATTGGAGATTGTGTAAAATATAAAGGGAAAAAATATCACATTAAAGGAATTTCAAGAGCTAAAGGATTTCCTAATTTTTATGATTTATCAAAAAAGATTGGAGTTCAAGGATATAAATTAAAGAAAATTAATAAATGTTAAAATGGCAAAAGGAAAACAATGCTGGAAAGGTAAGAGAACAACTAAATTTAATTCAGTTTATATTAATCCAAAAACAAATGAAAGAGTCGGAATTGTGGCTGGTTATGGCAGTTCTTATATAGTTTACTTTAAAAATATAGCTCATGATAAAATTTTTGATGATAGAAAATCTGCTATAAAATTCGCAAAATCATACATGAAAAAGCATAATAAATGTTAAAATGAAATATCCTAAGAAAACATCTTGTAAACAAAAGAAGAAAATATTATCTAATTTATTTTTAAGAAGCAAAATTAAAGGGGAAACTTTTGTTAAGGAAATAAATAAATTAAAGAATAAATGTTAAACATGTCAAACTTAACTAATGAAAATGCCCCTTTGGGATTTGAAGCTTATAGCATTCAAGCTTTAAAATCTCACTTAAAACTGGTTAAGCCATCAATTAGAAAACAACTTTGCATAGTCAAAGAGAAAAAGCCAAAATGGTGGTATGGCAAGAAATGGAAACAAACATATTCCTTCCAAGATAAATCAAAAGTTAAATCTTATGGGTTGCAGTGTGTAAAGTAAAATGGCAAAAGGAAAACAATGTTTAACAACTAATTTAAAAAGTAAAAAAGGAGTTTTTAAGGTTCCTAAAGGCAAATCTACTTATCAATTAATAAATAAAAATAAATGTTATCCTGTAAGGGGAGGAAATAATTTACCAAAATTGAGAAATTGGATAAAATGGGCAGGAAAAAATTATCCTGAACAAAATATGATATTAATTGATAATTTAGAGAATATGAAAGATAAATTATCTAAGATAAGAAGAAAAGCAAATTTAGATAATAGATACGAGGTCTATGGATCTTATTAAAAATGTCAAAAAAAATTCGCGGGAATGTTTGCATGCTTATAAATAATCGAAGTCGTATAAAATGCAAAGGGTTTTCTGTCAAAGTTCCTAAAAAATTGAGAAAAAGAAGATGAACTATAAACTAAAAGCTATAATTTGTTATGTGACACTAACAGCAGAAATTATAATGGGCTTGCTTTTGATTTATGGGGTAATCTATGAAATTATATAAAATAAAATGTCAAAACGCAGATACATCGGATTTAAAGGGCAGTGCCAGCTCACAAAAGTAACCCAGGTTGGGCAAAAAGCACGTTTCTATATGAAATGCCCAGGAAACAAGAAGATCATTAAAAAAACCCTATCTGCGCAGGAAATAATCGATTCTGCGAGCTAATAGGGACAAGATAAATATTACAGGAGGTAATCAAAATGTCAAAACATAAAGGTCGAAGTGCTCAAATTGCTCGCTTTCGTAAAGCTGCAAAATCCTGCAAAGGAAAAGGCAAAAGATTTCATTCGTGCATGCGAAAGCATTTGAAAAAATAATAATTTTTAATAAAATATTTTAAACTAACATATTTTAACATAAAATAATTTCTAAAATATTCTATTTTAATTTTTCTTCTTTTGTAATTTCTTTACCATAATATTTAGACTTTATCATTTTTAACAAATTCCTTTATTTTATTTAAGACACTTTCTGGATTTTTAAGTTCATAATCCCAAATTATCAAAGTTTTATATCCATATTTAGAATAAGTTTCTAATCTTTCAATATCCCTTATTTTACTATCTTTTCGATTATGCCAATAATCTCCGAATAATTCTATTATTAATTTTTTTTCTTTATTTATAAAATCTGGATTAAAATGTTGGGTTATACCTATAAACCATATTTTTCCATCTCCAACATAATAAAAATAGAGATTATTTTCTCTTATTATTTTAATTATTAATTTTTCTGGTTTATTTGGAAGAGATTCATTAGCTTTTCTAGCTTTTAAAGCTCCACCATTTTTCATCCTTTCTGAAATTTTTTTAAATAATTCAGAATTTTCTTTATTTTTTCCATAATGAGGATGCTTTTTTCCCCTAAGAATAAAATCCCTTTCTTTTAATGTTTTTGATCTCTTATCTGTAATCTTTTTTATTCTCTCATCTTTTATTGTTAAACCAGTTTGCCATGTTTTTCCTTTCTTAAAATGTTTTAAAAATTCTTCACCTTTTAAACCCTTATCCCATGCTTCTATTTTGCCATATCTTTCTTTAATTGTTTTTAACCTTTTATCTAAGCTCTCTTTTGTTGGAATTTTTCCATAAAAGGGATTTTTATTTCCAAAAAAAAGTCTACTTCTAATTTTATTTAATGATTCTATGTCTCTTTTAATTTTGAGAACGGTTAACTTTTTAGATATTTGTGATGGTTTTCTATTCAAATAATTTGATATTTCTATATTACTTAATTTCAAATAATTATTTCGCAAAAATTCTTCTTCTTTTTTATTCCAAGGATTAAAAAGGGGATTTTTTCCTTTTAAAGTAAACAATCTTTTTCTTTTAGATTCTTCATTAAACATAGGGTTATTTATCTTCATTCTTTCACTATTAGAAGATTTATTTTCCATATTAAATCATTTTTTTCAGATTTTCTAAGAAATTTTTGCCATTTTCAGTCAAACTTAAAATTATTTCTCTTCTTTTTCCTTTTTCTTTATTTCTCTTTCTTAAAATAAATTTTTTATTTTCTAAATAATCTAAATGTTCTACTATAGATACATGACTAACATTAAAATTATCTTGTAAAAATTTGAGATTTTTACCTTCATTTTTAGATAATAAAATAAAGATTTGTAGTCTTGTTGGTATTAAAGATATATCTATTTTCATTACAATGTAAGTAAAACCAACTATTTAAACCCTTCGTTTTTCAAAAAGATTATCTTATTTTTTAAGATATAATATTTATATACTTCAATTTTTTATTTTTATTAACAATGTAAACATAAATTTTTGGGTTTCAAAAAAAGATAAATTTATTCTTTTATAATCATACTTCTCTTTTCAAAACAACTCTTTATGTAAGCCAGGGGTTAGTGGGAGACTTTTTCTAAAGCCCCTGGCTGAACTTTTTCTTTTTTAGTGCCTTTCTTACATCCATCTGGTAGATAGTTATTGCCATGGTAAAATTTTTATTATATTATATGTTAGAATAATACCTCTTGTTTTTCTTTAAATGCCATATTAAAAATATGACAACTTAATTCTGGTTCAACACAATTTCTTAATAATTGTCTTTTATCATTTGCATCTTCAGGCAGATCAAACCCTTTTCTTTTTGCTAAATAATGCCTGTCTTCTCTTGCTCCTCTTTTTGACATTTTTATACCAGGTATAAGAAAATTTGCCCAAAAGTAATGATTCCCAACTTTTTGTGGTTCTATTAATGGTTCATAATAACTTATAACATTTTCCACCACCCATTTTCCTTCAAAGAAATTTTGTAGAAATATTATTTCTTGATATAAATCCATTTCAGGATAAACTGGAACCTGCTTTCCTGCATCAACCCATACCCTTTTCCAATCAGAATGACTTGGGCAAGGTGGAGAACTCCAAATAAAATCAAATTCTTTGTAATGTTCAAGTAAATATTGATGTGCATCAGTAACAATTACTTTATCATTAGGAAAGAAATCTTGATATATTTTGGCAATTTGAGGACCTATTTCAATAGCTGTAACTTCTATTTTCTTATCATCCCAAAGTTTCCTATTTCCTCCAATTCCAGCATAAAGATTAAGAACTTTAATCTTTACGATTTCTTTCAAATTCTTTATTTCTTCTTGAGTTTCCATAGGAAATTGAGGTATCAGACACTTAAAACTTTTAAGCGTTTTGTGAAATTTCAAATTTTAAGGTGTTTTATGTTATAAACCGTCCATCCTTATTATATATATATATCACTCTATATCACACTATACTACATTCATGGACGGTATATTCACTAATTTAGATATAAATTGATGATTTTTATCAATTTCCCAGTAATCATAGGTTTTATCAGAGTAATTAGAATTTATAGGCTCTTTCCTACATTTAACTAAATTCATATTCCAAAGAACAGCTAATTCTCTTTGAACAGTAGATTTTCCAATATGAAGTAAGTCACTTATAGCAGAAGTTGAAAATTCGCTTTTAGCATTTAAAAGAAAGTCAAATATCTTAATTCTCAAAGGAAACGCAGAACTTTTAGCAATATGCCATAATATTTCAAATGCTCTATCTTCAGGGTAATCATTTGAAAGACTCATTAAACAAACATATAATCTTTTAAGTTGTTTAGCAATTCTTGTTGGTTCTTCTGGATAAACCTCATTTCTTAATTGATTAGTAAAACTATCTATTTCTGCTGTTGCTCTCATAAAAGTTATATAAATAGCAATATCCATTAGTTTTTCTATTGTAGTTGGATGTAAAAATTCTCTAACAATATAAGTTTTATTTAAAAATTCCAAAGTCTTTTCTTTTAACTCTTCACTTATTTTCTTTTCAAACTCTTCATTATCAAAACATTTTTTCATAACTTCTTTTTTTAAGGTACTTCCTTTAGTTCTATAAAGTAATTCCCTTGTTCCAAGGTCTTGATGAACTAATATTTGTCCATCAATAGAGGGAGTTGAACCTGCAATAAGGGTTACTTTAAGTCCTTTATATTTTGCTCTTCCTCCCATTCCACTTACTTTTCCAGCAAGACCATCATATAAATCTCTTAATTGTCCCCATAATTCTCCTTTTTCAATAGGTGGAAGTTTAAGTATCTGCGCCATATCTGGAATTATTACAAGCTTCCCATCTAATTCTGGCGCTAAATCTGGAAATTTAAGTTTATTAACATACCCATTTACTAATGTTTTAGAAGTTAAATTGTGAAGAATATATGAATCTTCTCCTTCTAAAGAATTTAATTGAACAGATTTCATATCTCCTGATGGTCCAATTAAAATTAGCCAAATAGGTATTCCTTCTAATTTCCTACTTAATGCAACAGATAGAACAATATCAATTCTTTTTGTATCTTCAATATGAAAATATTTTTTATAAGTTTTATAAACTTCTTCTAATGGGGTTTGTTTTATATCCAATAACTTTCCTGTTATTGCATCAACAGTTCCATAAACTCCTGTTTCAATTTCTTGTGCCATTATTACCAATTTCCTCTTCAAATATTTTTTTAATTCCTAATTCAATAAATTCTTTTCTAATTTTCTCTTTAATTTCTTCAGGTATTTTATCAAAAAAATTATTTAATTCCATTGGCATATTTTCTTTGTGGGAATAATGATAATATAACATCGTAGCATAACAAAATTTAGGTGGTTTATAACACCAAAAACCATTTTTCATATCATAAACTTGTGATGCATTATAAGGAAATTGTTTACATACTAAAGGTCTAATATCATAGATTTTGCATAATCTTTTTTCTTTATTAAAAAAAGGACATTCTGAAAAATGCCAATGTTCTTTTTTAAATTTTAATTTAAATCTTCTTTTAAATTCTGAATGAGATAGATTGAAATGATTAGATATTCTTTCAAAATCTTCTTTTGATAAAATAATATTTTTACATTCTTCACAACATTTTCCACATTTTTTACATAAAAAAGTTGCTTTTAAATGTAACAAAAAATTAATTGCCTCTTTTTCTGGGATTGTTGATCCTTGTATATACTCTTTCCCATCAATTATTGGACAATATAATTTTTGTAGTTCTTCAAGTGTTGGAATTTTTATCATCTCTTCTCCTGAATAAATTTAATTGAATTAGAAGCAAACCCAATTTTCATATTCCTGCCTCCTTTCTCTCCATAAACTGTTGCAATTTAGCAATAGATTTTGTAAAAAGAATCATCTCACCTAATTTTTCTTCATTCATAATCCAGACATTTTCTTTTGAATTTCTAACAATAAAGCCATTTAGAAAAATACCATCAAATAAATCTATATGAACCTTTATATTATTATCTAAGAAAAATTGTAATCTTTCATTCATTTCATTCATTTCATTCATTTCATTCATTTTTCATTCACCCTCTCAAAAACCCTCTTCTTCCCAAAAAGATTAAGTTTTTGTTTAAATAATAAATAGCTCTAGTTTATAAATTCTTCCTTTTTTTTGGAAGACTTTGGACTACTACTTAGTGAAAAATTTGAAGGGCGAAAGGTTTAAGAGGAGATATACCTTGCGATAAATATGAATAATCAAACGACAACCAGCAAATAATTACCCTTATTCTTAATGCTGGTATAGTTTAATGGCAGAACATTTTTCCTGTAAATAAAAGATTCAAGTTCAATTCTTGATACCAGCTTTTTTATTTAAAAAATTAAAAAACGAAGGGTTTAAATACTATACTACACTACCCCTATTATGAAATTATTAAAACAAAAATGTTCATTCTGCGATAAAGAAATAGTATCTTTATACGAGAATCAATTAAAACAAAATTTACAGATACATGAATTATCCTGCAAGGAAAATCCTAAAAATAAAAAAGGTAGCATAAAAGCTAAGTGTCTAGTTGTCAAAAAATGAAAGATTTACTTATATTTAAATGTTGCTATAAAAAATGGGCTGGTAGCATAATGGCTAATGCGTCTAGTTGTCGCCTAGAACATCAGGGTTCAATTCCCTGCCAGTCCACAGCGACATTTATAAAATAAATAAAAGGAGGAATAAAAAATGAATCCACAAAAAAAAGCCTGGAAAACAAGAAGATCTAAAATGTGTGTTATATGCAATAGCCCTATTTTAAACAGAAGTTTAAAAGGGAAAGCAACAACTTGCAATCAATCTTGTGCTGGAAAATTAGCCTGGGAAACAAGATTAAAGGAATAAAAATTTGTATAAATTTGTGATACAAGCTTTATAAAGGATGAATTAGATGTAAAAATATGGAACAAGAAACAATATTATTAAACAAACCTAAAGTAGAATTAAGAATTGCTCAAAAATTATTTTTAGAAAAACAAAAAATTAAGGTAGGTTCAATAACTTTAAGAACCGCTCAAGTAAATTTAAATAATAAATTAGATAAATTAATTGCAGAATCTAAAAAAGAAACATTTAAAGGAATTTTTATATTTCCAACTGGATTAGGGAAAAGTTTTGGATCATTTTCTCATGCTTTAAGGTTTGTTAAAGATTATGAAAAAAGAACTGGGAAAAAAGGCAAGATTTTAGTTTTAGTCCATACTGAACCTATAATGAAACAGCATAAAAAAGATTTTAAAAAATTATGCAATAAATCAATTGGATTCATGTATAAGTCTAAAAAAGAGCCTGATTCTGATATTATAATTGGGTGTGTAAGAACTATGAAGAATTATTTGAATAAATTTAAGCCAGACAGATTTGTTTATATTATAGTAGATGAAACCCAACATGCAACAGCAAAAACATGGAAAATAAATTTAGATTATTTTAAGCCTTTAGTCTTATTAGGGATGACTGCAACACCAAATAGAACAGATGAAAAAGATATTCTTCCTATATATGATAATAATAAAATACTTGAATATACTGAAGAATACTGCTTTAAAAAAAAGTGGTTAAGACCCTATAATCTTTTAACTTTATGGGATCCCCATTGTGATTATGGGGATATAAATGGTTATTATGATAGCAAAAAACATATATTTATGTATAATATGAGAAAAGTAGGAAAAAAATATCTTGTTCCTGAAAGAATAGAAGGAATAATTAGGGATTTTAAAAATGGAATAGACATACCTTTAAAAAGACCTAATGGAGAAGAATTTTATTTTAAAGGGATTGAAGATAGACAGGGTATTTATTTTCTTCCAAGAATTGAGGCGGTTAAAAAATATTGTGAAGAATTTAATAAAGCAGGAATAAAATCCGCTTATATTCTTGGAAAAACTTCTCCTAAAAAAAGAGATAAAATATTTAAAGATTTTGCTGATAAAAAAATCCAACTTATTTTTAATGTTAATGTAATTACAGAGGGAATCCACCCTAAAAATGTCGATGTAGTAATAATAGACAGACCAACTGATTCTCATATTTTATGGGTTCAATCTAAAGGCAGACAATTATTTAATATAGAAGGGCAGGATTATAGCAGAGAAGGAATGGTTATTGATTTAGCTGGAAATAGCAAAAACAGTTTTATGAAACATATTACAGGTTCAGAAGGAACTCATAAAGGTGGGAAAATATCTGAATTAATTGAAAATTCCATTGGTGTTCCTTGTTATTTTCATCCAGAAAATATAAATTATTTTGAAAAGATACAGAATGATGAAAAGAAAACATTACAAAGTGCAATAGATGAATATAAGAGGATTTATGGAGATAAAAAAGTAGCGCGTGGTCTTTTAAGAAAAGATTATCATTGGATATACTGGCAATTCTATAAAAATGGAGTTATGGATAATTTTTTAGAAAAAGTGAGGTATTTTAGAAAAAAATGGGTATATTCTATAGAGAAATTTAAAAGAATATGTAAAAAATATAAAACTGTTAAAATGGTTTCTAAAAAAACAGGATTTTGTGAGACTACTATCTGGAAAATGATGAAAAGAAGTGGATTGTATCATAACCCAAGAACTAAATTTGGAGATTTAATTAAAGATTCTAAAAAAATAATAAGGATGTATTCAAATAAAAGAATGTCACTAAAATTTATTGCAAAAAAATTAAATTGTTCCTCAAAATTAATTAGAGATGTTTTGATTAATAACAATATTCAAATAATAGATGCAGGAACAGTAAGATTGAAAACAAACTTTTATTATCCTTCAAAAGAAGAAATGATTGAATTACTTAAGAATAAAACATTAAATGAAATTAAAGAATTTTTGAATTGTTCTATTGGTTATATTTATTCTATTATTAATAGATATGGTCTTAATAAAAAAGGTCATAATATTAAACAAGGAAGAGATACACTTGGAAAATTTTTACCAAAAAGAGATAATATAAAAATAATTCAAAATAATAAGTATATCACTTCAATCTCCCCCTATATCCCAAAAATAATCCCCCCACCACTTCAAATAAAACATAAAGGCACAAATAAAGAATATTCTGGGATGTCAACAAATGGCTACCAAGACAGAACAACACAAGAAAAAGATGAAATACGCCCTAAAATAGTAAGAAATATAATTGAAGGAGATAATGTAATTGCTTTAGAAAGCCAGGAATTATCTTTTATTAAGGAATTAAGGCTGCAAGGAATTAATCCTAAAAAAGTTACAATACCCAATAACAGAGAAGCAGTTGAATTAGTTAATGCCTTGATTAATTATGGTTATAAAATTCAATCAAAAAAAGATGGAATTGTAGAATTAATTAAAGAAAATTCTTTTCCGATTGCAGTAATAAATACAGACGCTCAAACTTGGCTGGCTAATACAGAAGAAAAATATACTTTTTTATGGCTTGATTATTGTGGGGCTTTCAGCTTTTATGCAAGGGATTTAGATATAGTTTTTGCTAAACATTTTGGAAATATGAGATTAGTTTTAACTTATAATTTATTTGATCCAATAAAAAATGATGAAAATTATTATCTAACAAGAGTTATAAATTATGTCCTAAAGAAAGTTAGTGGAAAAAGCAAAACAGAATTATTGGAAGATATTACTTATAGATATAAAAAGAATATGTATAACATCGGGTTTAAAATTGAGGATCTCATAAAAACGCAGGTTTTGCACGAAAAACAAAGAAGAGAACCCTGGAAGGAAATGCCTATCAAAGAATTGAGAGAAGAAATAGAAGAAGGCAAAAAAACAAGAGAAAGGCAGTTAAAAGAGATGATAGGAAAAGAAGCAATGGAATTAATTGAAAAATTTAATATTCCTTTAACTAAGGAGGAACTAAAACAAAATTCCTCTCTTGAAACCTTAGAAAAAGCCAGAGAAGATCTTCAGGGGAAAATAGATTATATTGAAACTTTAGAAAATAAGGAAGAAGCTAAAAAAATTATTAATGAAGTTGTTAATTAATAATTATAAGAAGGCAAATTTGAGAATGGATAAAATAAAAACCATAAGAAAGAAATCAACAAAGTTTAGGGTTTCTAGAATCTATAAAAAAAGAGATGGAGGTTCTGCAAAAAGAAAAAAAGGGATTAAAATCCCAGTAATTAGAAGAATAACAAAAAGGAAATCGAGAAGAAGAACCTCTTGGAGTATTTGGAGGTAAAATGCAATTTAGAAATAATTTACTTAAAGAATTTGAGAAAAGATTAAAAAATATTGAGAAAGAAACTTTTAATAGAGTTGAACAAAAAGTAGATTTTGAGATAAATACCCTTAAAAGAGAAACAATGGAAAAATTAAATAAATATTTTTTTAATCTTATTAAATTTAGAAGATGGCTAGTTGATTCTGTTCAGGCTGCTAAAAGAAAGAATCTTCCCGATTTAAGAAATAGAAAATTTACTTTGAATAAATTTGATGAAATATTTGGAAGTAAAAAATGAAAATAAAAATAGATTTTAGCCCAGGATTAACTAAAAAATTACTATATTCAATAAAATTTTTCAAATATAGGATTAATATTTCATCAGCTACAAAAATTAAAGGAAGTAAAAAATGGAAGATTTAGAAAACCAAAAGGAATTTAAAGACGATAATCTTAATGAAGATAATAAAAAAGAGGGTGAAAAAGAGATGGCAAAAAGGAGAAGAAAGAAATCTCCATTCATGACAAACGATTATAAAAAACTAAAAAAAGCTATAAACACTTGTAAGGGAGAAATATCTGGAGCAGGAATCCAAAGGTGTTTTCGTAGGGAGGGGTTTAAAATTGAAAAAATAAAATTACCAGAAATAAAGTCAGTTAATCTAAAACAAGTTGAAAGCAAAGAACTAAAAGAAATGAAAAAAATATTAAGAAGATTTAGATTGTAAATTGCTTAAATTAATCAACTCCAACCACTTATTTTCAGAGTTAAGCTCTAAGTCAGTAGCCAGTTCATAAGGACAGCATTTTATAGTTTGATGTTTAGTTATAAAATTATAATAAATTTCAAATCCTTTCATTATCGCATTTGCAGAGGATATAGAACCATGAAATCCTCGCATTGTTTTTGTTCTTGCTCTTACATTATTATGCAGTCTTTCAATAGGATGATTAAAATTGCCTTCTTCCTCTGAAACAACGACTCTATTATGAAAAACATTATATCTGCCTAATTTATTGTTATATTTGAATACTGCTTTTATCTGCCCGATATATGCACCCCATCCATCTGTCGTCATCATCTTAATTTGCTGTTTGTTGTCTTCTGTCTGGGTTCTTTCTTTTATTCTGTTCATTATTGTTTTAATGTCCCTGCCACTTCTTGTTTTCATATATTCAGAAGATAGCATAAACTTTGTTGTTGGGTCTATGCTGTCAATAAAAAAGTTCTTTTCTGTTCCTTTGCTTCCTTTCTTAGAGCTTAATCTTCTATGAAACTCAATCTCATCTGTTTGTGCTTCGTCTCCCACTTGGAGTTTTAGCTTGTTTGTAAATTTAGAAATCATCTTTGCGTATTTAACAACCCATTTATAGATAGACTTATGGCTTGAATTATGAGGATAAAAAGCTTGAAAATGCTCTTGAACTTTTCTTGTTGAAACCCCTCTATAAAATAAGTCAATAGCACAGGTTATCTTTTGAGGTGCATTTCTCATACGAAAGAAACCATCGTCTTGAATAAATCTCTTGTTACATTCTAAACACTTATACCTTTGTATTAATCCCCTATTTTCAGTTTTTCTCTTGCCATTTCTCTTGAAATGATTGCTCTTACACTTCGGGCATATTATCTCGTTTATCATTTTGTATTATCTTTATTTAGTATAACTATACATAGTAATACTACTATATAAATGTTTCGTATGAAAAGTAACTACTAATAAAGTATTACTTTAAATAGTAAGATTTATAAAGGTTAAACTCCTATATTTTGTATGCCAGAAGTAACAATTAAAGTAAAAGGGTATAAATGCAATAATTGTGGCAATGAGTGGCTGCCAAGAAGCCCTAAAGAAAAGCCATTAATCTGCCCTAAATGCAAGTCTGCAAGATGGGATAAAGAGCCGAGAAAGAAAAAGGGTTAAGATTTTTCTATAATTTCCTGTTCTGCTTTTGTTATTCCATATAAATCATAAACAATTTTATCAATTTCTACTCCCATTTTTTTGATTTCCTCCTCAATTCTTACTCTTTCATCAATTTTCTTGTCTCCAATTTCGTTAAGGCGTTTGTTAAAAGAAAGGATTTTATCTACGAGTTTTATCAAAAGTTGTTGTTGGGATTCGGAAACTTGTTTCATAGGTAATGTTTCAATAGTTTTACATCTCCTTATTTTCTTTTATCCTGGGGCTTCCTATGAAGCCAGGATCTATTTCATAGCTTATCGACGATGCACATTATACCTTATAATGTTCGGGTAATACCCAAGATAGAAAGGTTTAAATAGCAAGGGATATTTGATATATTATGAAAAAAAAGAAACCTAAGTCACAAGATAATATTTTGAACAATAGAGAAATAAAAGAATTAAAAAGCAAAGTATTAAATTTCAAAGAAAAACTTGCAATTTATAGCGCCATCTATATTGGCATGCGAGGATTTGAGTTTATACATATAAATGTTAATTGGCTTGATGATATTAAAAATCCAACAATTATAACAATTCCTGAAAGTATGAAATGCAATTGCCAAAGATGTTCTGAAATAGAATATTGGCACACAAAAAAAGACAAAGAGGGAAAAATTATCAATAAGATATTAGCCAAGCCAAAAGGAGTCTGGAAGCCAAAGTCAATAGAAGGGTCTAGGGTTATAGCTCTGCAGCCAGAAATACAAAAATTATTCAAGGAATATTTTAAAAATCACAAAAGTATGTTGGAAATGTTCCAAAGCAGATTTGAGTTATATAGAACTATTAAAAGAGTTGCTAAAAGAACAAATATAAAAAAGAATGTGAGCACACATCATTTAAGGGCAACAAATTGCGCCCTTTTAAATAGGATGAGAACTCCTCTTTTAGATATAACAAAAAGATTAGGATGGAATAGCACTGAAATGGCATTAACATATTTTAAGCATGATCCTGAAAGCGCAAAGGATGTAATAAATGAAAATTGGAAGGAGGATATGATTTAAAATGGTAAAAACTGGAAGATGGATTGTATGTCCCTGCTGTTGCATGAACAGAAAGCTAAATGAATATTTTCATAATGGACACAGCTTTAGTTCTTTTGACTTTGAAGATGGGATATTCCTTCAGATAAGGCAAATTATTGGAGGAAGAAATCCTGATGGAAGCTATACTGGGCATGGTTTTCCTATGGACAGGCAAAATTCAATGACTTTGAAAAAGGCATTGAATGATTCAGAAGCAAAAGCAGCAATGGATGAAATCTTTGAATTTTGCAATAAATATATTGCTTATTATAAGAAGATAAATAAAGAGAAATAAGACTAAAAATGGAGATTAAAAAAAGGGATAATAATAAATTTTCTCTATTAAATAATTATTATTCCAAAATTTGGAAAGGAGTATGCCCTATCTGTTTAAAACCTAAATCAGAATGGGAAAAAAATAATCGATATACTTGTTCTAAAGATTGTGAGAAAATATTTGAAGACGATAGTTTAGTTCGTGATTGGAGTAGATTTAGATTAAAAGTATTTAATAGGGATAAGTTCACTTGTGTTAAATGTGGTTTTAAGAATTACAAGTCTTTTATATGTTATAATAAAGATATCTTTGCAAATCACCAAAAAATGTTAGAATATTTCGGAGGTAATCAAGAAACTCTTATTCTATTTAAAGGAAGAAAAAAAAGAATATGCGCAGACCACATAATTCCCATAGCATTGGGTGGTTCTGAATGGGATTTAAATAATATGCAAACCCTTTGTAAAAAATGTCATATTAAAAAAACAATTAAAGATTTAAAGGCAATAGATAAATATAAAAAAGATTTAAAATTTGATGGCTAAAATTCAGAAAAAACAAGGCTTAAATTTTTCATAAAAGGGTTTTGACAAAAATGCAGCAAAAGACAATTGGGGGTTTTATAAAAAAATAGGGGCTTTTTAGTTGCCCCATTCCTCCTTGTTGTGCCTTTCAGCTTGAAATAATTAATTGATTTTTCTTTTTAAGGCTTATGAAACTAAAATATGTATTTGAATTAGGATTTTTTTATGACCATTTTCACAAAAAATGTAAAACAAAAGGTTTATAAAGCATATGAAAACGAGGAGATTAAGCCCTAATAACCCAAATTACGAACGAAAGGTTTAAATAGTAGGATATACTACTCTATTTATGGAGAATAAGATTTTAGAAACAAGAGAACAGGGAAACTTAAGGTTTAAATTAGTTCTTAATGATTTTGGAAATGAAAGATATAATTATTCTGTAATTGAAGAACTAATAAAATCAAATAAATTATTAGAGAATAATTCAGAATTGGATAGACAGATTTTTGATACTTTAAGAAAAGCAAGAAATAATTTTAACAAGAATACAAAGGGATGGCTAATAGTTTAAATGACATCCTCTCACACCCTAAAGGGTAGAGTATCCTAAACGAAAATATGGCAAAACAAAAACAAACAGAAGAAAGTTGGGAAATAATCTTATGGACATTGATAATATTTGGAACACTTATAGGTGTTTTAATGTTTTTTGCATTATACAGCACTTCTAATTACATTGGACTTGGTTCTGCTTTGCAATTATCAGTATGTCATTTTATGCTAACCGATGAACAATGTATTGGTTCTGCAAAAGCAGGAATTATTGCAGATTTACAAAACGATGGAAGAGATACTCATGGTGTTCAAATCTTTTATGGTAATCAAAAGAGAGATATTCCAAATCACGAAATACCAAGAGAGTTAATGGATACTTATCATTTATCAGCAGATGTTTATACTCACAAATATTCAGGAGGTTCGTTTTTCTCCTCCCAACCCTAAAGGAATTGGGTATCCGAAAAACACGATTTATATGAAAGATAAAAAACAAATGATTATAGAATATCTTTTTGAAGATGGGCTTAGTTCAACTAACAAAATAGCTTATGAAATAAAGGCAAGTCATCCACAGACCTTAGTTTATCTTGAAGAATTACTAAAAAAAAAGAAAATAAAAAAATTAGAAACTCCAACATCAATATACTGGGATATAAATTTAAAAAAATTGCCTAAAGAATTAAATAACGAAAAGTTAATTAAGAATATAAAAGAAAAATTAAATGAGAAGATAATAAAAAATAAAGAATAAATCATACTCGACCTCTTTTTATCTCGGGGAGGGAAATTTTATATTTCCTTCCTCGAGTTTAAAATCAAAAAAAATATGTAAGATGTTTGGGGGATTAAAAAGATTTGCTTTAATGTGCTATCAAATTAAATCACAGGAAGAGATTAAAAATGAATGAACAATGGGCTGAATTTATAGGGAAAAGGGCAAAAGTGATATTCCAGGATGGAACTTTTCAAGGTGGTAACCCTCATTATGGCAAGAAAGAGGGTGTTATAACCATTATAAATGAAACTCATGTGCTAATCAAAACCAACGGTTCAACCGAAGCAATTCAATTATCTAAAGTTTTGAGGATGGAGGTTTCAGTATGACAACAATACAAGAAATTGGTGAACAAATAAGACAGGAATATTTAGATCCTGTTGAAAGGAAAATTTTGCAGGAAATTTTCAATGAGCAGGATAAATACTTTAAGCCTTATTTAGATATTGAAAATTACTAAAAAATGGAAAGTCAAAAAAAACAATTGGAAGGTGAAATATATCCAAAATGTAAATGTAGCCATGACAAAATAAGGCATCATTTGATAGAAGGAAAAAGAACTTGGTGCTTGGATTGTGAATGTATTGAGTTCACTTTACGGGGGAAAAAATAAAATGACAAATTTTCAAACAGCAATATTTTGGTTATCAGAAAGAAAAAAAATAAGGAGAACTTGCTGGAAAGAAGGAGATTATTCAGAGATTAATCTTTTTAATCAAATTGTTAATAAAAATAATAACCCTGTTGATTTCTCGCATTTATCAACTTTGATGGCTGATGATTGGGAGATTTATGAACATAATTTTAGGCTTAGTGATTTTATTAAAGAGGATGGATTTGGGTTTAAAGTTATTCCCTTTCATAAAATTAAACAAGCTGTTGAGTTATTACGAGAAGAAATAAAGATGAGAAGCGAGTGGGATAGTGAAGAAATAAGTAGATTATTATATAGATTTTTTGGAGGTAAATTACTGTAATGGAAAATAACATACTAAAAGAGCTGAACATCCCAATTTTCAAGATGAAACCAACAAAAACAGAAGTCAGGCAGGAATTAATCTGTAAAGAATGCCAGGAATTAGTTTATACTTGTGATAGCTGCAATTGCTATTTTGACGATGAAGAAGAAATATTTTGCAATTCAGGAGAGCATTTTTGTAGGACTTGTGGGGAGAAAAGATGAGCAGCCCTGCATTTTTAATATCTGAGATAGCAGAACTAAACAGATTATCAGATGATAATAAACAAGATAAAAATAGTAATGGTTGGGATTGGAAAGAAGAAACTTTAAAATTAATTATAATTTTAAGTGTATTTGCTCTTGCTGTATTTGTAGTATTAACTATTTAAAAGGAGAAAAATAATATGAAAAACAAAAAAGCACTATTAGATATAACTACAACAATCTTAATTGTTTTGTTAGTGTTAGTAATAGCTACAATAGTTATACTTTGGTATACAGTTAAGGGTGCTATTGACAGTAACACATCTGATGATAGTATCGTAGCAGAAATTGTAAATCTTTCGGCGTATGAAAACTTAACGATAAATCATAAAGCTCTTGATAAAAACGGAAACGAGATAACAGGTATTTCTTATTATGGTATCAACGGTGTTTACAGCACGAAGAAACCAATATTTACTGGAACTAATAGGTATTCGTTTTGGATTTATAACGAAACATATTTTGTTGAACCAAATGAATTTAAAGAAATAGATGAAACAACAAAAAATCAAACTGTTATTTTAAAAGCTTACAAAAGAGAAAATATTTCAGATAGTATAAGAATCTATGGTCGTGGAATTATGGGTGAGATAGAATTTGAAGATGAGGATCTAAATGAGGTAGCTAATTTTGAATTAAGATATCATTCAACTAAAGATTCAAGATTTCCTTTTGGTTCAATGATTATATTTGAACAAGATGTTAAAATTCGAGGCATATATTGTGGAAGTGCTTATGAAGTTATGTATCCTCGTTATTATTCAATGGAGAAAGCTACTAATCGTGCTTTTTCTTTTGAAATATCTGCTGATGACGGAGAATACACTGAAATGGAATTTTATTGCACTGTTATAAAATACAAAGAAACCGAATTAATAAGTAGGATGATTAAAATTACGATAATCCCAAAAGATCTTTATTTAGAAAAAATAGATTATACAGAAATTTATGAATTAAAGTTAGGATATGAAGATAAATACCTAAATCAGATAACCAAACCAATTTATATTGGAACAAAAGAAATACAATGAAACCACCATACAAAAGAAGGTTTATTGAGGATGATTTAGATCCTCATGTTCAAAAATTAAATAAAGAAAATAATAAAATAAGCAAAATTTCAATGAAAACACAAAAATATATCCTTAAGCAGCTTTATGAATTGATGCCCTTGAGATCAAGGATAAAATTTCATGAGCGGTTTGGTGGAGATTGTTTGGGGGATATTTATGGGATGTTGAAAATTTAAAATGGAAGAAGAATTAACTATCAAGGATTTAGTATCTTTATTAATTAAAGAAAATTTAGCCCGAGCTGATAGGGATTTATTTATTGGAAGCAAAAAATTTTCTGTAAAAGCTTATAGAGTCGGAGTTAGATTATTTAGAATTGATATTATGGATGTGGAGGAATAAAATATAATGACAGAAGAAAATAAAGATGAGACAAGCAAGATAAAAAATAAGCAGACAAAAATTAACATAGAAATTAAAATAAGTAAAAACTATAATACCATCACTTTGGGTATTTCGGATGAACCACTAAATTCAGAAACAGAAGAAGAATTTAGGGCTGAGATAAAAAGAATAGCTGCAATTTTGAGGGAGGAGGCAGAAGCTCAATTAAAATTAATATCGCCGAAATAATAAAAAAAAATTCATGAGTAAATAAATTTAACAGGAGGTATACAAAATGGAACAAAATCAAAGTTTAAGTGATGAAAATAAGGTTGATTACAACAAGGTAGGTCCAATACGTGGTGGAAAAAGTGTAGATTTAACTAAGTATGACAAGAAAGAAGTTGCTTTAGAGTTAGCAGAAGTTACACAGGTGCCTTCGCAATACACTGCCTTAATTGAAGGAACAGAACAACATCACATGCAATGGGTGTTGAAGGTTTCTTCAGAAGTTGTTGAGAAAATAGGCGAAGGAGAGGATCAAATTTTATTTAGGTCTAGCGAACTTTTTAACCTGATTCAGGATGACAAAGGAAAGTTAGAAGGGTTTCCAACAGGAGAAGGCAGCAACCTAATGAGATTCTGCAAGGATTTAGGAATAAAAAATGCAGATTCCTTTAAGTCATTACAGGAAGTAATTGATGCTATAAAAGGAAAAAAAGCATTAATTAAAGTGTATGACAAAGAAATTGATGGCAAGACAAAAACCTTTATGAAGTTTAGATACTAAATTATTATAGGTGCCGTCTGAAAACAAAAATTATTAAATATGGCGGGGCGAGACGAAAGACTAGGAATCTCTAAATCCGAAATTTCTGGCGGTTAAAATCCGCCCCCCGCCTCATTTCATAAACCATCGTGAAAAGAAAACCAACCAATTCATTGGTTGGTAGTTCACAAGAAAATATTAACATGGAAGACAAAATAATCTCAAAAGAAACAATAGAAAACCTAAAAACCATAATCAGAAACAGGAATAGTTATCACGAAATTAAAAAAGTCCTTGATAATTTAGAAACTTCAAAAGTAGAGGACATACTCAAAGACTTAAAAGATTTAAGAAATCATCATGGCAAAAGCACAATAATAGATGCTGATTTAGATAAGATAATAAATAAATATTCAGAGGAAGATTAAGATGGTAATGATAACTAAAGACATAGAAGAGAAAGCTTTAAAGTTTCTTAAAGATAATACTAAAACTGTAGATGATAGTTATTACTATAATGGCAAAAGAAGAGAATGGATTCATGATATTTTTAGATGTCCTTGTTGTGATTATGCTTCATTAAATAGTTTATCAAGAGCAGACATAGAAACGATTAGAACAGATTTTACAGGTTATTTAATTCATCTTAATAGTCAAATAAGACTTCATGCTTCAAAAGGGCATATAAAAATATTTGAAGAACTTTTTGGAATAGAGAGAACTAATGAATTTTTAAGATTTGCTATTGCTAAAAATAAAGCAGTTACTCAAGAATTAGAAAGAATTTATAATAATAGAATTTCACAAGAGGTATTAATATGAACCCACAAAAACAAAACATAAATCATAAGCAGGATGATAAATCTGTTGGCGAGATAACTTCAAAGTCGGATGTAAGTTCTGCTCTCCGAAAGGAGAATGAAATTGAAAAAGAAAGATATGAAAGATATATCGAAGAAACTATAGATGGTATTAAAGATTATGTAAGAGAAACTAAAGGAGAGAATATTAATAAATATCATCATTGGAAAGATATGCTTGAAATTGTTGAAACTTTTAGAGTAGATATGCTTTCTATTATAGAAGAAAAAGGTTCTCTCTCCCAGAAAAAAGATGTTTTGAAAATATTGGGTAGCTTTATAAAATATTCAGATGCTGAACAAAAAGATAATTATTTATGGTATAAAAACCAATTATTAAATTTAAAAAAGAGATTAGAACAAAATGACAACTGAAGAAGAAGTAGATAGTGAAGTGATAGATTATGTTTTTAATAATATGCAATATGATTTTTCTGAAATTCAAGAAGAATTAAAAGAAGCTATACAATTAACATCAGATTTTAAAGAAAAAGAAATGCTTGATGATGAAATAAAGTTTTTGAAAGAACAATATAAGATATTTAAAGATGTTGAAAATAATAAAGAAGAAAGTCCTTCAGTCAGAAGAATTGCTTTTTTATGCTCTAAACCAATTAAAGAAAGATTATCAAATTTAATCTCACATAAAAGCACAAATACAGCTGGTGAAGTAGCCAATATTGGTGAGTGCGGTGAAGCCAGCTTTAATTCAAATTTAAAATCAAGGAGGAAGGAGAGAAAATGAAAACCTTAAAACAAATGATTAAGCGATTGAAAATAGAGATTAAGAATTGGAATAGAGTAAGTAAAGAACATGCTAATTCAAAAATATCTAAATTGAATGGATATGTTACTAAAGACGAGCATATTACTGGAGAAAAACTTTCTTTTATTGAGGGATGGAATCATGCTTTAGAATGGGTGATTAATGATGACGAGTTATTGGATAAGGAGTTTATATGAAATGTGAATATTGCAAAGAGAAGGAAGTTGATGGAATAATCATGATAGGAAATTTATCCAGAGATTTATAAGGAAATAGTAAAAGAAATTAAACACCCCTCAAACTCAAAATAAAAAATGGAAAAAGAATTTAATTTAAGCGATTATGTCTGTGAAGATGAATTTAAAATAGAAGAATGTTATTGGATATTTGCAGATAAGGTCAAAGAATTTATCCAAAAAACACAGGCAGAATTGAAAGAAGAAATATTAAATCCTAATACAATCTCAAAAGGTTATATAGAAGTTTCAGAATTTAAATTTTGGTTAGACAAAATCTTCAAGAAAAATTTTGGAGATAAATTAATTTAAAATGGAAGAAAAAATAAAAGAACTTAAAGATGAAATTGAAAAAACACTCTCAGATGAAATAATAAAAGATGGTCATTTTCCTGAAACTTGTAGATTATATCACGAAGAAGATGTCAAAAAACATCTGCAAGATTTTAAAGGGGAATTGAAAAAGAAATTAAAATATAATCTTGTAGAAAAAGAAGATTTTATAAGCTTATCAGAAGAAGCATTTAATAGAGATGTTGTAAAAGATATAGACAAGCAAATGCTAAAACATTTTGGAGATAAATTAATTTAAAATGGAAGAAAAAATAAAAGAACTTAAAGATGAAATTGAAAAAGATTATTTAATAAACCATTTTACTTTAGAATGTAATAAATGTGGAAGTAGGGAAATTTTAATTAATCTGGATGAAGATTTTTTTAAAGAAATCAAATTTGATTGTTTTAAATGTAAAAATACTTTTACTATTGATTTAGAAGGTTTTAATCAAGGCATCCTCTCAAATCAACAGGAAATAATTAAGATGTTGGATAAATTAGGTTGGGATAAATTAAAAGAAGAAGCTACTTATTATCCAAATGATTTAGACAAATCAGTTTATGTTAATATGGAAACGATTAAAGATTTTATTAAATCAAAAATATCTGAGGGAAAATGACAAAACTTAAAATTAAAGCAGGAGCAATACTGAATGAAAATAAACCAGAGTTTTTTGCTGAACTTATGAGCAAAGGAGTAGACGCAGTTGAGCCAGAAATGAAAAAACAATTAGCAGAGATAAAAACTGAAAAAGATATTGAAAAAGAACTTGTAAGAAAACTTAAAGATAGTTTTCCAGATATGTTGGATTTTAATAATTGTCTAAAAGAATTAAGAAAGTTTTGGAAAGAACAGCAAAATAAAGAGTTTATTGAATTAATTAAAAATATTAAAAATCCTTATCTAGAAGATATTTTCCCTAAATTAACACAATTAGAATTAGATAAAATAAATGCTTTATTAGAATCTGTGTTGAAGTTTCCTCTTGATAGATTATCAGCAGATTTAATGAGAAGAGCAAGAAATAATTTACAAGAAGAATTAAAATCATCCCTAATTGGAGAAGAAAATGGAACAAAATAAATGGCTAATTTGTGGAACAAGAAAAAAAGGTTATCAAGAAAAATTTTGGAGATAAATTAATTTAAAATGGAAGAAAAAATACAAAGATTAGGCATGAAAATAGCCAGGCAAGAGTCTGATAAACTGCATAATAAAAAATTCAAAAAGAGCTTTAAAAAATATGAATATATAGATTTTATGAATGCTTGTTTAAAATGCTTTATTGAAGGATATAAACAAAAGCAAAAGGAGAAAAAATAAAAATGAAAAGTAAAAAACTTGAACAAATAATGAAAGAATCTGGTTGGATTAGAACTTCAAGGATAAATGCTGGAAAAGAATATATTGAATGGATTAAAGATGGATTTATGATTGATGAAGATGATATAATTAAGGAGAAAAAATAAAAATGGAATTAAGTGAAATACATAACTGTGAACAAAGTGAAGGAAAAATAGTCTGTATATCTATTGATATATTAGGAATAACAAGATGTAATTACTGCAATCGAGTTGTAGATTATTCAAATTATTTTAAATATCAAGAAGCTAAAAGAGTTTTAAAAGAGTTAAACAAAGAAGTTCCTTTATCAAAACAAGCAACAAAAGTAAGAAAAATAATGTCAGACTGGACAGGAGATTAATATGAGCAGAATAACATGGAAGCAAAATAAAAAGAAATTTGGCTATCTTAAAAAGAAAAGACAGCATAAGAAATTAGTTCAGGGAAATCCTATGAATAGAAATGTAAGTAATCCAAAAACAAGGAGAGAAGATAAAAATGCAATTTAAAATAACTCAAGATAATGAATATTATTGGATTGATTTAAATGGAAAAAGATTAGGTGGTTGTTATGATGATAAAGAGTTAATTAAAGCAGTAATTGGATTATTAAGAAGTTCGTTTAATATCACAGATGATAAATTAAAAGAAGAAAAATATAATTAAAAGGACATACTCCCATACCCTAAAAGGGTGGAGTATCCTAAACAAACGATGAAGAAACTAAGTTATTATGGAATGTTGAAAACTTTGAAGAAATTAGGGATAACTAAAGAGGAATATAAAGAATGGTTTAAGCATAGATTAAATGTTATAGTTCCTATGGGTAGAGGAGAAAAAGAAAAGCATTTTTTAATTAAAGCTTTATTATGCAAAATCCTTGATGATGAAGGATATAGATTTGTTACAGAATATCCAATTAATGGTAGATATGTTGATGTGTTTGTTTTAGATAATTTTATGGCTTATGAAATTGAAACAACTAAAAATAATAATTTTAAAGAAAAATTAAATAAAAGAATGGAAGAATATCACAAAAATCAAAGTAAGTATTTATCAATTTATGGTATGAAAATGGCTTTAGATTTAGTTGATAATTTCTCTAAAGAAAATTTAACCATTATCTTTGTTAAGGATTTACCTAAAGATTTTGATGAGATTATCAAAGAATTAAAAAGAATATTTAATCAAATCAACAAAAGAAATCTGTGAAATACGATGAAACAAATAAAATTTAGCCATAGTTATAGAAAATTTGAATTAATGGAAGATAGAAAGTTTAACCTTATTCAAATTATCAAAATTAATTATGCAGAGTTATCAAAAGAGTTTATAGGATATGATACTTATTGGTGTCAAGGATTAAAAGAAGGTTTTTATGAATTGCCTAAAACAGATTTAATTATGTTAATATTTCAAGAGCCATCTACATTTAGGATTTTTACAACATTAAGAAGATTTACTCAGGAGAAATATAATTATTATTTAAAATCAATAGGAGAATGTTTTGAAATAAAATTAGAGGAAGAATTAATATGATTCACAAAATCTTCATCAGCAAAGGAACTTTGGATTTAAGCAGAGGCAGAAAATGCTAAATAAACAAAAAGGCAATATGTATAATTTTGTAACTCATACTTGGAATCCTATTAAAGGAGAATGTGAACATTTCTGTACCTATTGTTTCATGCGAGTTTTTTCACAGAAACCATTACATTTTGTTGAGAAAGAATTAAAAGATGATTTAGGAGAAAATAGAACTATCTTTATTGGAAGCTCTACAGATATGTTTGCTAAAAGTGTAAAATCAGACTGGATAATTAAAGTTTTAAATCATTGCAAAGAATATCCTAAAAATATTTATTTATTTCAATCTAAGAATCCTAAAAGGTTTTATGAATTTATTGACTTTTTTCCAAAGGATAGCATTTTAGGAACTACAATAGAAAGTAATAGAAATTCAAATTTTTCTGATGCTCCAGAACCAAGAGAGAGGGCAAAAGCAATGACTATGCTTAATAATGTAACTATGGTTACTATTGAACCTATTATGGATTTTGATTTAGAAGAATTAGTATTTTTAATAAAAACAATACAACCAAAATGGGTTAATATTGGAGCAGATAGCAAAAATCATAATTTGCCAGAACCATCTAAAGAAAAAATCTTACAATTAATTGAAGAATTAAAGAAATTCACAAAAGTAAATTTAAAAGAAAATTTACAGAGGTTGTTATGAAACACATATTCACATCACAAAATAATTTAAATAATGCAAGGTGCAGAAGCATTAGGCAATTAGAAGCAAAACTTGATAAGCAGGCAAAAAATGAAAGTAACTCACTCTCAAAGATGCTTTCAGGAGCCACGAAACAGGGTGGTATAAAATCCCAAGACGATACAAGGCAACATTTTTTTGAGAGAAGTGCCTCGTTACCTGTGGAAACTCAGCCTGCTCATACTCTTGGGGATAATTCTGTCTTAACACAACTGAACTCTTTTACTCCCCAAGAGGATTATAAAATAAATTCATGTGAATATAATGATATATGCCCTCTTCATAAGTATTCAATGAAGTGCATTTTTGGGCAGAATAGGTGCAGAACATATCATTTTTATAAAAAGTATAAGAAATTTGATAATGGGAGGCAATATGATACTAGATAGTTTTTGGATATTACTTTATTTTTCAACAGGCAGATTAATCTGTTCAAATAGTAAATGTAAATTTGAGTATAAATATAAGTCTTTTTAACATGAAATCCAAAAACTTCCAATCAGAGATAATAATTGTTTTAATAGGATTATTAATTTTCAGCGGAGCAGTAATTATTTGGAATATGGTTAATAACATTTTTAATGAAAAGATTACAATTTATAAAAATGAATGTAAGAATGAAACTATAACAGAATATTATAGTTTCCCAAACGACTTTGAATTGATAGATTGTTTAAATCAATTTATAGATACTCCCTGTTATGATAATAAAAACAACATAATCGTTAATCTAACTTGTAAAAAACAAAATTTCTTTTGTTATAGCCCAAAAAATAACTCGGATATTATTTTCACACAGGATACGAATCTTTACTCTGAAGCATTTACTTGGTATGAAAAAGATAATTTCCAACCATATACTTCTCCAGAAAACCAAGTAAAAGGAAATATAACAAAAGAAGTTTGCAATAAAGTCAAAGTTGATGAAGTTAATTTTGATTGTGTTAATGGAATTGGAGATTCGATACCTTGTAATTTAATTCCTGCAAATATTCGTATTGTTTATGAAGTCAAAGATGAAGAAGGATTAATTCACTTAACGGGAATATATTATAATGAGACAACAGGAAATTATAATTCATTTTATTTAAGAAAGATTCTAAAAAAAGATATAACAATTCAATGGTTGGATGAAAATTGTGAATGTATAAAATGTGAACCTCTAAATATTGAAAAAGAATGGGGTTGGGAAGCAGTAAAAGACGGAAATAAAATAATTCAATGCAGTAAAGAATGTTCAAAATATAAATGTTTTTCAGATTATTTTATGGAGGTTAATTAATATGAAAGAAGAAAAAATGCCTGAAGGATTTAAATCGCTTTTGAATGATGAGGAAATCAATAAAATAGATGAAGAGATAGAGGAGCTGCAGAAGAAAAAACATGAAAAAGAGGAAATAGTAAAATACCATCAAAAAGTAAAGGAGAATAAGATTTTGGCAAAGAATAATATTGATCTTTATGATTCAGAAAAGCAAAAAGTTGTAAAAAAATCATTTTACAAGCTTTTAAAATATTCTATTATTTGCTTGTTAATTGTTATTATAGCAGGAATAATTGTATTTGCCTTTTTGGTTGCTGATGAAAAACTAAAATCTCAGGTTTTCTGCGGGGATGCAAAAGCAGAGTGCCAGATATGTTCCCCTTGTGGAAATACAACATGCGAGGCTGCTGTTTGCAATAATAATTGCCCGAATATAACTTTATCATGCGATTTTCCGCAAAATTTATCAATAAATATTATAAATTCGAGTTGAAAAAATTAGGAAAAAAGATGGAAATTGAAACTAAAATATTAATCTGTTTTTTTGCATTAGGAGTAGCTGGTTTTTTTGGCATGGTTTACATGCATGAGATGGTTCATAAAGAGATTTTTGAGAGCTATGGAATAGAATCAAAAATAGATTTGTTTAAAGAATTTCCTTTTTATGCTTTGACAATACCTGAAAAGAATTGCCCTAATGATACTTGCACATTAGCACACGATATAAATGAATCAATAGGATATCATTTATTTGCTTTTTATTTTCTTCTTTTTGCTTATTTTTCTTTTAGCTTATTAATTAAATTATGTCCTCTTAATCATGAAATCTCCTAAACAGCCTAAACCAAAAAGCACCTTTTTACAGTATTTCCCTTGGAATTTACGATTTTATTTGTTTTTATTTATTATCTTTGCGATTTTAGGAGGATTTACTTTTTATTTGTTTAATAATTTATATGGATTTAACAAAAAAGAGATTGCTCCTTTTGACAGAATAAAAGAAAAAGATATTTTAGTTTATTCAGATAAGGTTATTATTAATATTTCAAATGTTCAGCTTGTTAATTATACAGATACTGGAAGCATGAAATCAACTTTAGATGAATTTAGCAATGGATTAAAAATACCTGTAAAAAATGAAAGTGATATTCATATAGGAGATATAATTACTTATAAAATAGAAGAATGTAAAAAACCAGAAGATATTGGGTTTAAAGTTGAATTAAAAAATAATACAAATATAACTAAAGTAGAAGTATGTAAATTTGAATTAATTGTTCATAGAGTTATTAAAATAGAAGAGGATGAACAAGGATGGTATGCCATCACAAAAGGAGATAATAATAAATTTGATGATGTTGTTTTGAGTTTTGGAAAAGTCAGGTTTTCACAAGTTAAGGGGGTGATTATTGGGTTAATTTATTAGTAATTTAAATAAAAAAATAGAAAAATATTTTTGTTTCTAGTTCCAGAAGAAGTTTTTGCTTATCAAAACAAACCAAATATGAGTTATTAATAAGGAGATTATTCCAATTATAATCAAATCCCAAATTTCAGATAAATTATCTTTTTTCTTTTTCATGAATTGTTTTTCTCGAGGTTTTTTAGCCTTTTTCTTATTAGAAACCAGAAAGTAATCCCAATGATAATTAATAAACTACTAATAAAGTAAAGTTTAATACCATTTAAAATATAATTATCTCCTTTTTTTTCGTAATGAAAAATCCACTTATAAAAATCTAAGTTGTTACATTCAATGCTTCCTACATTAATACCACAATTTTTATTATTCCACCAACAAACAATGCTTTTATCAAAAAAATTACTATTAATCATAGGAGAACATTTAGTCTCCAATATTTGGGTGTTTGGAATATTATTTAAATAAATTAAAAAGCTTATAAAACCTATAAATAACAACAAAAATAAAAGTATGAACGATGAATTCTTAATCCTTTTTCCCTTTTCTAATTTTTTTATCCTCATTTTTATTGAAATTATGGAGATTCCACTACCAATAATTATAATTAGAAGAATCAAATATAGCTTTATTCCTTTTAATAGGTAGGTTTCATCTCCTTGTTTTTCAAATCTGAAAATCCAACGCCAGAAATCTAAGGTGTTGCATTCAATATAACCTAAGTTTATACCGCAGTTTTCTCCCCAGAAACAATTAATTGAGGCATCAAAATTAATCAATAAAAATGTCTGGTTTATAATAGGTGAGCATTTTAATCTTTCTCCTTTCATAAATGTGAAATTTCCAAATAAAATTGAAACAGGAATCTTCCTTTTTGGTATTGTTAATCCAGTTAAATTTTCACATAATTGTGGATAATTTTCTATATAAATTATTGTTTGGGCAGTATTTATTGGCTTAATTTCTGAAATTTTAGAAGTTAGATTATTTAAATTGTCTATAGTATAAACTAAATCTCCATTGTTATTCATGTTATTTATTATAAAATAATAAACATCAATGCATATTCTTGTTTCATTTGTTGGTGGAAATCCTCCCCCTTCTCCAGTTGGAGGAGTTATGCCTCCAGTAATAATATCTCTTACTTTAATAATGGTTATTAATATGTTTTGGAATATACTTCTAATAATATCAGAGAATCTGTTTACGATACTGCTTAACTGGATATTTTGGGTAATTGTTCTTATTTGAATGTAAATTTTGTTTACAATATTGTTAAAATTAATGTTTTGAGATACAGAAGAAATTGTTGCATAAATTTTGTTAAATAAAAGATTTATGTTTAATGATTGAACTAAATTCTTCCAAAATCCAGACAAAACATTTATCGCACTCTGTAAATTTATATTTTGGGTAATCGTTCTTATATTTTCTTCCATAGATTGATAAATAGAACTTAATGAAAAATTGATATTTATTGTTTGGAATAGGTTTGTGAAGAAACTGCCTAATTTAGAGGTTAAGGCATTTATATTAAGAGATTGAATTATATTTTTAAATGAAAGAGTCAATCTTGAGATAAATGTGTTTATATTTAGGTTTTGAATTGTAGTTCTAAGAGAAATATATAATTTATTTACTAAAGTATCTATTTTTATGGATTGGATTAAGGAAGTTATTGTTGAGTATATTTTTGATGTTATTATATTTATATTTAATGATTGTGAAATATCCTTGAAAAGATTTCCTATTCTTTCTATTGAAGAAGATAAATCAATTCCCTGATAAATTGTTGTTGGAACTTCCCTTAATTTGTCAGTAATTAAATTTATATTTAAAAATTGAAACAAATCTTTAAAACTTAAAAATAATCTATTGACTATTAAATCTATTTTAAAAGTTTGAACAGTAGTTCTTAAGGATATGAATAACCTGTTTGTTATATTATCAAGATTAAGATTTTGCATGGTTGTTCTTAGAGTCCAAAAAATTTTTGTTATTATATTATCAATATTAAGTTCTTGAGATAAAGAAATAATTGCAGAATAAATTCTTGAAGTTAAGGCATTTATATTAAGAGATTGAGATATGCCTTTGAGTGATAAGAATAATCTATTAATAATGATGTCAATTTTTAGGCTTTGTGTTATTGATGTTATTGTTGCATAAGATTTTGAGATAAGGGCATTTATATTAAGAGATTGAAGAGTATTCTTGAATATTAAAGATATTCTATTTAGAAAATCGTCAACATTAATAATCTGAATTATTGTTCCAAATGTATCCCTTAAGGTGTCTGTGATTAAATTTATATTAAGAGATTGAATTATATTTTTAAAGGAGAAAGTTAATCTGTTTATTAAATCATCTAAGTTTAAAGTTTGAATGGTGGTTCTTAAGGATATGAATAATCTGTTTACTAAGGTATCTATTTTTATGGATTGGATTAAGGAAGTTATTGTTGAGTAAATCCTATTTGTAAGTGTGTTGATGTTAAGAGATTGAATTATATTTTTAAATGAAAGAGTCAATCTTGAGATAAATGTGTTTATATTTAAATTTTGGGTTAATTTTCTTAGTGGCTTGGAAACTCTATTAATAATATTATTTATATTAAAATTTCCAATTATATTCTTTTTTAAACCCCCTATTCTATTAATTGATGTTGTTGTAATTAAATTTTGAGAAACATTTATTGAATAGTTTTGTTGAGTACTGGCATTTACAGTATAGCTTCTGTCTATGCTCTTATTATAATTCTTGTTTGTTCCATTTCCCCAAGAATGCCATCTATAAGTGTATGTCCCGTTTCCTGTAAAAGTATAAGAAGCATTGTAAACATTGGCTGTTAAATTTGTTGCAGTTATGTTTGTGTTGTTTATTTCAAGAAGAACTGTCCCGTTTGTATTTAAAACAGTTACATTAAATTTTCCTGTTCCTGAACCTGACAAACTGGCATTGTTATCCCAGTAAGTTGAAAATAAAGGATAAGTTGTATCTTCTTCTGTAATTACAAATTGCATTATTGAAACATAGCTATCTAAATAAGAAGAAGTTATTAGGTAATTTCCATCTTGAGAAATAGCAAGTGAACGTATACCATTAATTGAATAATTTCCAACTGAATCAGTATAAGTTGCTAAAGGGACTATAGCAGATTTATTAGTAATATCCATTATTGAAACATAATCATCATTATATGATGAAGTTATTAAGTAATTTCCATCTTGAGAAATAGCAACTGAATAAATACCATCAATAGAATAATTTCCAACTGAATCAGTATAAGTTGCTAAAGGGACTATAGCAGATTTATTAGTAATATTCATTATTGAAACATAATCATCAAGATATGATGAAGTTATTAAGTAATTTCCATCTTGAGAAATAGCAAGTGAATAAATACCATCAATAGAATAATCTTCAACTGAATTAGTATAAGTTGCTAAAGGGACTATAGCAGATTTATTAGTAATATTCATTATTGAA
>ERZ1292632.442-Hain-H43-01um-R2-442-length-44107-cov-15_pt1 | contig 44107 bp, 69 predicted proteins | sample MGYA00564407_ERZ1292632 | MGnify/ENA primary metagenome ERZ1292632 (study PRJEB36523, sample SAMEA6512637) | groundwater metagenome | collected 2019-01-08 | study: AquaDiva: Metagenomics assemblies of 32 groundwater samples | reverse complement strand
TTCTTCATTTCTTATGTTTATCCTTTATACGTTCTGTCTACAAAAGTGTATCTCAAGTATTCTGTACCGTCAGGGAAACATGTGCCATCAAGATACACGGTAAGCACTTTATCTTGCTCAGCTGCTTTTGCAATCAATTCTTTATAGACATCTGCTTTTGTTTCGTAGAATGCTATCTTACGAGTTTCTGAGCACGTGTATGATTTTATGTGTAGTTTACTTGCCCAGAAACAATTAGTTCCATAGAAATCATCTGATTTCTTTTTATTACTATCATCACTCTGCTCTCGCTCTGCATAATATACAAGAAATGATGGCAACGATGTAATCAATACGCTGTCTTTGAATTGCTGAATATGCTTTGCAATCTCTTCAAGTTCTTCCCTCATATATGCTACAGTTTCTGGCATTAGTAACTCTGTTATTGTTTTATTTTCGCTCATTCTTATATTTCTCTACTATCTCATCTATAATTTGATGAACTGATTTCTTTACTTCCCAGTTTGGGTAGTGCATCTTGAACTTATTATTGCAAGAATAGTAAACGATGTGGTCGAACTTTCTTGGCTCTTGTAGATATTCATATTCTAATTTGAGATTGTGCTTCTGTTCAAGATATGCTATTATTTCTAAAATTGATATAGAGTTTTCATGGCTCCCACCGATATTATACACTTCTCCAGAACGCGGGTTTTTATAAAACTCATAAAATGCTTCACATAAATCTGAGAAATCAAGATTGTCTCGCACCTGCTTGAGCTTATATGCATTCACATAATATTTTGTTTGCTTTACAGCGCATTTGCAGATATAATCAAGAAAACCGTGTGCTTGACAGCCCGCATGAGCTCGCCCACTCAGACAACCGCCTCTAAAGCACACTGTTTTCAATCCAAAATAGCGTCCAAACTCTTGTACTGCTAAATCTGCAGACGCTTTGCTACACCCAAAGAGGCTATGACCGCTTCTGTCAATTGTCAGATTTTCGTCTATACCGTTTATAAAATGCATATCATCATATTCATAGCGAGTCTGAAATTCTTTTAGTGGGATACGATTACATGCATCTCCCATTACTTTGTTCGTAGACATGAACTCAAATACAGCATCTGGACAATATTTACGAAAACATTCTAATAAATTTAGTGTTGCTCTTGCATTTATGTCAAAGTCTAACATTACATTTTGTGAAGCAAAATCATGCGCGGGCTGTGCAGCGTTATGTGATATAAGTTTTATTCTATTTCCATATTTCTTGAAAATCTCTTCTATCTTTTCGTGTTCTCTTATATCAAGCTCATAAAAATCTGTATGCTCACGCAGAAAATCAAAATTAGCACTAACATCTCCGTCTGCACCAAAGAATTGTTTTCTGAAATTGTTATCTATCGTGATTATGTCCCAGCCGCGTTCAAGAAGGTATTTAGTGAAAGTAAATCCGACACCGCCGGCCCCGCCAGGTATACAAGCTATATCAGACATTACTCTCTACTCTCAATCACTTCCTCAAAGAATTCTACATACTTCTGTGTTACAGCATTCATATGCACATCTTCTACATCTTCTTGTGCTAATTCTAATCCTTCGTCAACAACTTTGAAATGTTCTTCTGTGAAAACAAGTTTTGGTGGTTTTCTGTAGTCAGAGATTTCGAAATCAAACTCTTCTTGCTCTTCAATAATCAAGCCACGCTCTGCAACAATTTCTGGTGTTCCGCCTGAAGATGAGCAGATAGCTGGAAGTTGTGCAGCTAAACAATCAGCTATCACGCCGGGCATATGGTCTTGATATGCCAAATGTATAAACCAATCTGCATACGACATTGGCACAACAGTTTGTGCTGGCTGCACGTGTCCCAAATGTATTTGTGTAAAGTTCTTGTGGTGCCTAATCTCTGTCATTGGTTTCACATCGTCCATCTGTCCCATTGTTATAAGGCAACATTTCTGTTTCAACCAATCAGCAAACTCAGAAACAAATCTTATATTCTCGTTCAGTCTCTTATGTGGTCTGTCCTTCCAGTCAGATGCACAAACAAAGACTGTATCAAAATCTTCTTTTATGTTTTCAAGCCACTCAATTTTTATTTTCTTTCTGTCAAAGCGACGAGCAAACGAACCATTATAAATCACTTTTTTCGGAACATTACGAATGCCAAAATGCTTCTCAATCATCTTCTTGTCAAACCCACTCTGAAAGATGATGCCGTCTGCACGTTCATATGTCTTTCTAATTAGAACATTTCTTGTATCGAACTCGAACTGATTAGCATAAAAGATGCCGTCAAGACGAAGCACCAATGGTTTCGTCAAGTCTTCAGGGACACTGTCAGTTTCTATAAATACAAGATTTATATCATTCTTGTTTGAAATTTCATTCAGTTTTATTTCAAACCCGAGTTTTTCTAAACCGAGACCGAGCTTTATTGACATCTGGTTCGGGCCGGATGTGCTCTGTATATTGACATTATTTAGAGAGATACGTTGCATATTCTTAGAGTGTTGCTATACGGTTTGCAAGAGCTATCCAAGTTTCTAACGAAGTTCTGCCCTGTTTATTATATAGCTTGTTTATTCTCTGGAAGCCTCTCCCGATGTGCATAAAAATGGGCACGTCTTCGTCGTTGCATCCGATATCGACTGAATTGAGCTCGGGCAAACTTTTATCAAACTTTTCTCTAAGTTCTTTGTCGTTGAACGTGCAACGACACTTATAATACTTCAAGTTATTGTCACGGCAATACTTCGTCAAGCTATCACAAACATCCATCTCATCACCGACAGGAAATAGTGAAACAGCACGAGCTATTTCTGTTTTCACAAGCAAACCTGATGAGTGCAGCGCGTGTATTCTCGTTGCGTCTTCTCTAAACCCGACAAGTGAATAGCCCTCATCAATCTTTGAATAGATGAACTGCATCCAAGCTAGGTGAGTTGCGAGTGTATCGAAGTGACATAGAAATACACAATCAGTATCAACAAACTTCAAGCCCACCTCTAACGCTGCAGCATTAGCTTCAGAGTTTTTGAGCTCTGTTGGGTTTTGCAGCCAGATACAAGTCGGGAAATGAGATAGAACTTCGTCTTTGTAAGAAGTATCATCTGAGTTTTCAACAACTATAAAGCGTAAATCAAACCCGTTCGCAAATCTGTTATAAGACACCATTGTTGCTAACAGCAAATCACGAGAATGTATTGACGGGATGATTACGTCTAATCTTCTATTTTTTTCTGTCACAAGCTTTCCTTTATGCAATCATACCACGCAATTGTTTCTTGTAAATTATTTTTGAAATCAGATTTTTCATAAACGCCGAGTGATTTGAGTTTGTCACAAGAGATTGCATATCTAAAATCATGTCCTGCTCTATCTTCTACAAACTCAACACATTCATCAAAGTTTTTATCGAGACATTCTAATATAAGTTTTGTGAGCTCTATGTTCGTCAGATAATTTTCTGCACATATATTGAATGTATCGTTGATTGCACCAGAAGCGAGCAACTTTTCAATCATTGAAACATTGTCTTTCACAAACAACCAGTCACGAACGTTCTGCCCAGTTCCATAAACTGGTATCTTCTGATTTTTGAAAATGCTTTTCAAGATTGTTGGGATGAACTTTTCTTTATGCTGACGCGGTCCAAAATTATTGCTGGGTCTAACTATCAAATAATCAATTCCATAAGTGTTGTGATATGCATGAATGAGGTGCTCTCCTGCAGCTTTTGTTGCAGAATATGGATTGCGAGGGTCAAGCACGTCTTGCTCTGTAAAATAACTATCGTTTGTTGAACCATAAACTTCGTCAGTTGAGATGTGAAATAGTTTTATGTTTTTGTTGAACTTGCAAACTTCAAGAAGAGTTTTTACACCAATAAAATTTGTTCTGATAAACTCATCACAGTTTTTTATAGAATTATCGACGTGTGTTTCAGCTGCAAAATTGACAATCCAATCTATTTTATTATTCAAGCAAACTTCTCTAACGTCAGAGAAGTTACAAATGTCTGCATAGACAAGCTGGAAGTTTTTATTTTTTAGAGCGCGTTGAATGTTTAGCCTGTTTGCAGCATACGTAAACTTGTCTATGCAAGTGACTTTGTACTCGCGCTCTAAGAATATATCTATCGCATGAGAACCGATGAAACCGCCGCCGCCTGTTGTAAGTATAGATATAGTCATTACTTACATAATTCTCTAATCCCAGTCTCTATATCAATTTCTTGCTTGAAACCGAGTGCTTTCAATTTATCACTATTTAGCCACATATCTTTGACTTGAACAATCTTGTGAAATGCTGGCTGCTCTACAGAAATAATTTTGCTCTTTGAGTTTAGCGTCTTGTAAGCTATATCAATTAGGTCTCTAAACCTTAAGGGCATTCCACATCCTACATTTATCGAAATGTTATCTGAGCCCATCTCTGTAATTGTCTTAATGGCTCTGCAGACATCATAGACATTCATATAGTCTCTAATGAAATCACCACCAAAATAGAGCTCGATGTCTTCGTCCCTCTTCAAACGTTCTATTAGATACTGCAGAGCATTTTTCTGTTTTGAAAACTTGTCGCTCTTTCCATACACATTACACAGTCTTATTATTCTATATTTTATGTTGAACGTGTTGCAATAAGATATAAGCAAATCTTCGGCACATTTCTTTGTGATTGAATAGAAACCAGTCGGTTTGCAGACAGTCTCTTCTGTCGCTGGTAGTTCATCACAGTTCCCAAAAACAAACCAGCTTGAGATGAAATTGAATGTCAAATCTTTATCTTTGCAATTCTCAAGAACACTGATGAGCACATTCAAGTTTGTGTCTATATCAAGATGTGGGTTTGTGAAAACGTTGTAATTATGCGTTGTGCTTATAAAATAAACTATCTGTTCAGTGCCATCAACCGGAAAATAAAAATCACGTGGTATTTTATGAATAACAGACGTTGATGCAAATTGCTTGCAGAATTGTGAGCCTATAAAACCAGGGCCAAATATACTATAGTTCATTTTTTGCTGAGTTCATTACAAGATTATTGATTTCTATAAGCGCTTGCGGATTACCTGCGTCCTTCCAAAAACCCTTCAAGATAGAATACTCAACCATCCCACAATTCAGATACGCATTCAGCACGTCTGCGATTTCATATTCGCCGCGGGCTGACGGTGACAGTGTGTCTATGATGTGGAACACGTGATTATCAAATAAATAGAAACCCGTGACAGCGAGATTTGTTTCAGGCTCAGCTGGCTTTTCTATCATCTTTACAATCTTGTCATCTTTCACGGTTGCTACACAAAATCTGTTAGCATCATTGACTTCTTTCAAAAAGACTTTGCAATGAAAATGAGATTTGCTATTCACAAAGCTCTGAACTTCGCTTGATAGATTGTCTTCATAAATGTTATCACCAAGAATTAGAGCACATGCATCGTTGCCGACGAAATCACGTGCTAATCCAAGCCCGTGCGCTATGCCAACAGGTTTATCTTGAACTCTATAAGTGAATGTGCAACCATATTCGGCGCCGCTACCAAGGAGCTCTATAAGTGCACCCATATGTTCAGGGCCGCAAATAATCATTATATCTTTGATGCTTGCGTTTATGAGATTTTGTAGCGGATAACAAATCATCGGCTTGTCAAAAATTGGAAGGATGTTTTTATTGACGACTTTTGTAAGTTTGCCTAGACGAGTTCCCCTGCCACCAGCTAAAATTATGCCACGCATATGACATAATTCTAACTTAGAAGAAGTGAGTTGTAAATTGTGAAATTAGAGATTAGAGAGAGTAAATGTAGATGTCTTTGTCTTGAAATACTCTTTTGATTATTTGTTTGACAACGCTCCAATTGCCGCCTGCTAAGCCACATCCGATGCGTGGCATTCCAATTTTAGACGTTTCATATCTATTATTTACAATCAAATCTTGCTTCATTGCTTCAAGTGCTTTTTCGAGTTTATCATATTCAACATAGACTTTATTCTGAAGTCTGCCGTAATCCCACTGTGCATAGAGATTATATATAGTTACGCTTGAAAATGCTGTTTTTGTGAATGTTCCTAGCTTTGCAGTATCACCCTTCTTGGTGTGTGCTCTATCAACATTATAGGCTTCTGGATACTTTTCTCTAATAGCGCGGGCTACGCCAGAATTCATTGTGTGAAAACAATTGCACCCGTGACAAATGACATCCACCGGTGCAGCCAATAAATCACCCTGTATTTCAATGATTGACATCTTTTTATGTTATCCTTTCATTCTTGAGGCTCAAAATATACGTTTTCATAAAGCGAACAGATAGTGGTATAGCTATAACTCTCTTTACTGCGATGATGTAATCGTAAAATATAATCAGCATCGCAACAGCAAGCGTCGCTGTGAACAGACCGATAGTGACAATCAACAATCTCTACAACCTCAGCAAGCTTACAATTGTAATGCGGCCGCTACTCTTGTTTGAAACGCTTGAAAATCATTTTTATATAACACTGCATTCAAATGAGCACTGTCTAAATACACATGTTATCTTAGACCCGTCAAGTAGCTGGACTTTGTAATAGACATTATCGTTGAGTATACTCGCATGCTCAGAAAGCAAAATACAGTGTGTGCCATAAACTTTTCGTAATTCTTTCACAAACTTCAAAAGTTTCATAAAATTGTCTGGTCAAAATAATCTGTGTTGGCAATCAACAAACTATTATCTTTTAGCAAGCGTAACTTGAATGTTACATTCCCGCAACTGCATTCACTTGTCGCTGTTGGCGGATGACTAATGGCGACTCTAATACTTCCACCACAGCACATTAACACCATATCTTCCATATGCTTCTCGATATTCTTTCTTGATTGTAACTCGCTGCATTTCTTTTCATTCCTTGAAATAGACTGACATCAAGCACTTTGGGTTTGCGTCTCTTGTAACATAACTGTAATTATATTTTGCCCACTTTTCTGCAATTCGTGCAGCATCTTCAATATCTTCTTGAAAACTAAAATAATCGAATAGCTTCTCACTGAAGAACACAATCTGCCCTGGTTTTTTAGAAACTATATCTTCGATTACATTACGAACGCCGGGTGCTGCGGCTGGTCTTGGATATGCGTCATGGAATGCGCATATCCCACCGATGGCAAGTTTATCATATATATTCTCAAAATCAGCTTTAGTTGTCTCAAATGAATGCTCACCGTCTATCAGAGCAAAATCATATTTTTTATCGAGCTTTGTGACAACAATAGTTGAATTACCAATATGAAATCTGACGTAATTCTGTAAGTTGAACTGTTTTAGTAATGGCAGAACACGCGCTTCTGTTTCTTGATTTGTGTCGATTGTATCAACAATGCCATCTATATTTTCATCTTTTAGAGCTTGAGCAAATGCTAACGCAGAGCGTCCAGGACCAGTTCCTATGTCGAGAATATTTTTGAATTTGAAATGTCTGATTAGTGAGCTCAACGTAGTACATTCGATTTCACGTATTGAACCTTTGTCATAATTCTGTAATGATTTTTTATTGTGCCCGTTTGCATAATTCATCAATATATCACTTTTATACTTCTTAAGAAGCCCAAGAAGAAACTCATTATCTATTTTTAGATTGCTGCTATTCATCTTATATTTCTCTAAACGCCCATCTGCCTTCAATTTTCTTCGCTTCAAATCTTTTCAAATGCAAATCAAGTTCTGGAACAGAAGCACAACAAGTATTTGGTATAAAACCCATTCGTTTGAATAAAAATAATGTGCCCTTCATGCTACCGGCAGCTTCAAGTTTTGCTAATTGATTTTCAAGCGATAAGTCACCTGCAACATTATGAATAATTTCTCGTAATCCATTTTTGTCTACCCACTCGTTGTTATTCATTTACTATGAACTTTCTCGCTCTGATTGTATTGATAGTTTTGAGTTGCTCTCTTTCTGCCCAGCTGCGGCGCGAGCTCGGGAAACTGCAACTGTTTATGTTGTAAAGATAGCAAACTTCAGGAATGTATACGCGTCTTTTACTTTCGTGCAGCAACGGCGACATCAATGCTGCATCGTACCCACGGGTAAACCAGCTGCCATCTAAATCTTTGAAGTTAGCATCACAGACTTGTCTCAGCAGTGAAGCTTTAAACGTTTTCAAATGCGAAGATTTCCATCGCATTGCATAGACATCGCCTACGTCTGGAAGCGGTCCAGATATATTCATCCCAGTGACATCCCATTTGTGAGCCGTCCAGACACAGTCGGCATCATTATTAGTGTATTCATCTAAAACAAGCTTTACAGTATCTTTATTGCACAAACTGTCATCACCATCAAGAACTGCAATTGCAAGACTGTCATCATCTTGAAACTTGCGTGCTTGTTCAACTATGTTTCTAAGCGCGAACTTTTTCTCTTTATTCACAAACACAGAAAATCTATCAAAATTACTTTCGCACAACGTCACAAGCTTGCTCGCTGTATCATCCTCAGACATATCATCTACAAAAACTGCGTACCATCTGTTATCAGTTTGTTCTTTTAGAGAATTGATGAGCGTTTCAAGATTTTGAGATGCATTATAACACGGAACTATAAAAATTAGTTTATCTATCATTGTTCATTTCTTTTTGAAAACCCATTGCTCATCAATTTTCTTAGCAAAAACTATAATCATTTTTAAGTCAAGTTCTGGTGCACTGTCAGTTTGATTTTTAGACATTACTTCAAACAGAAACAATTTACCATCTGCTAAGTCAGAAAGCTCGAGTTTTGTCAGTTGATTATCTAATGCTAGGTCACCGACAACATTGTGTGTTGTCTTTTCTAATTCACTTCTATCTATCCGTCTATTATCCATTTTACTCTATTTTCTTCGCAAGAAACTTTTTTGCATTTTCAATTACGGGTTTCTGTGTATTGAAGATTGCTGGTAAAGCATCTACATCAAAAAACTTTACAACATCATTTTCATCATCGTGTTTTGTTGCGTTTCCATTTTTATCAACACCGCTGATATATTCTGCCAAGAAGAACGTTACAGTTTTTGTATTCCCGCTCTTCAAACTATAAATGATGCTTGGCAATTCAGCAACTGGTTTTGCTTTCACACCAGTCTCTTCAAGTGTTTCTCTCAATGCAGCTACTAATTTCGACTCACTACGTTCAAGATGTCCTTTTGGGATTGCATATATGTCTCGCTTATTATTAGCTGGATGTGACAGAAGAAATTGAAATCTGCCGTCTGCTTGACGATAGACTAATAAACCAGCGCAAAGTTCATTCATTAGATTTTGCCCGATTTGAAATTATTTCTTGTATAAAAGAGATTTTATCTTTGCTTTCTATAAATTGTTTATCTGTTATTCTAATGAGCTTCAAGTTATTTTCCCTGAACCACTCATCTTGTGCTCTATCTTTGATATAACCTTCATATATTCTTTTATCACGCTCAGAATTACTATTTTTTATTTCTTCTAAAGGTCTGTCAAGCCCGTGCCAGTAAGCACCATCAAATTGAATATATGTGTCTATGTCTTCAATATAAAAGTCAATGCTCCACATATTATTTCCTACATAGTTTATTGTTTCCTGTCTTACAACAGAAATAAATAATTCTGATAGAGATGAATGAAATTCGTTTTCTTTACGTGAACTCTTGTATGTTCCGTTTTTCTTTTTTGTTTCGTGGGCTTTTTTCCACATAGTATGAAAATCAAATTTTGATTTTACAATGTCTGATTGCATTGGAGAATCTGTTCCATAATGTTGTTGGCTTGTTTGTTTACACTTTTCAATAAAATACTCTGTTTGAGATATATGTTCTGCACCATATCTTGCAAGCAGTGTAGCTTTTGATTTATTTATAACGTCTTCGTTATGATTTATTGGATTTATATGACCATATATTTTAAGAAACGTTTCTTCACGTTTCGCGATGCATTCGGGCATTTTGAAATTATGGTCAACGCCATATCGATCGAGCAGCGTATTCTTCCTTTTTGCTTGCACGGCTGGGTGTTGCCAGCTCCATTCGACACCATATTTTATAAGATTTGATTGCTTTATGCTTTCGAGCCATTCTAACTGATGTTCGCTCATATATTTTGTATGTTGCTCATTTGCATATGATGCTAAAATGCCGACTTTATTACTTTCTATCGAACAAGCTTTACTACAAAATTGATACACTGTTTTCGGCTTTAGTGCTCTCTCAAAGATTATTTTGCAGTGATCACACTCAATAATATAAAAAGTCGTTCTCCTATTGCGTTTTCTACCATTAGGTTTTATATTATTTATTGCTACTTTTTTTTCTGTTTTCAAAATCATTAGCTTTACACCACTCCATAATAAGTGCCGGTAAGCTAACATCAATTGATAATTGCTTTTTATTACTAAAGTCAACTTTAGAGTGAAAAATATGTCCACAACTTTCATGTTTCAATTTCACGGCGAGTTCGTAGATGTCTCTATCAAATACATCTTTCCACGGTTTATCAAAAAACATATTAGTATCAGCACTATCTATATATTCATCACCTCGTAGTTGTTGCCAATGTTTTGTCCAATAATCACGATATGTTTTTATCTTTCGCTCTATATTCCACCAGCTGAAGTGCTGGACAGATGGTAAGTTCGACACTATAGCGCCGAGTGTTTCTGTATATTCTTTGAGAGCTTCATCATTAATAAGTGCTCGCTGTCTGAGTGCATCTATATCTTGTGTATAGAATGTGCCGCAAGGAATTGGTTCGAATGTATCACTTCTAATGTAATCACATCCATCTGAACCAAGCGAATAGAGCTCACCGTTTTCATCAAATCTTCTGTGGGCTGCTGGAATGCCATGTGTGATGTGCGGTTCGTTACGTGACAATCGCCACTTCCACGGCATTACATCAACACGCACTTTATCTTTCTGACCCCAATACTCAATAACTGGTAGTGCAAGCAAACTTATGCTCTTTGGAAAGTTCTTTATCAAATCGTGTATTCGTTGATAATCACTCTCGTGAACAATTTCGTCTACATCAAATTGCCAACAAAAATCTTCAGAACATTGTGTCCTGGCGAGAGCTTTTTGTAATCCGTCAAATACTGCTGAGCGTTTAGCATTCCAGTCACGCTTGAACTGTTTTACTTTTAGTTTCTGTTCGTTTTTTGCCCACTCTTGCAATGCTTCCCAAGTTCCGTCTGTTGAACCGCCATCTAACACGTTTACTTCATCACAGAAACCGAGTGCAGATTTTATTGACTCTCGCCACGGATAATTCTGTTGAATGCAGTTTCTTGTTGTCGTATATCCAGACAGAGTTGGATTGAACTCTATTATGCTCTTCATCCCATTCCAAAAACGATGACGAGCCATATACAAGTAACTAACAGTATCTTGTAAATCATTTGTCTTGAACCACTCTTCTTGAAGATGTTGGACCTTATCATTTACTATGAGTTCACATCCGAGGAGTTTTGCTTCAATAACTAATCGAGGGCAAGTATCACCACCGTGCGGAAGATAGACTAACCCGTGACTTTCTGCTAATCTTTCGAGCGTTTTTTCATAAGAAAGCCCAGCAAGTTCTTCATATTCAAAATTATTTTGTTTACAATAACTTATCGCGCTCTCTGTACCCTTCACCCAAGATGTGCTATTCAGAACGAGAAACTTGTTGTTCTTTTTTATTTCACCAGAAGTAAGTTTATCTTTTAGTTCACCGAGCTTTACGAAGAACTCTTCATCAAAAATAGATGACAAAACTGTCCAATTTCTATCTCTTAGAAACGGGAAGCGTTCAAACCAGATTTCTGTCTGTGCTTCAGACATAAAGTATAACGCATCTGCTTGATACATAAAAGTTGAAATAAGTTTGCCAAAAAAGTCATTACTACAATCACACTCTTTCTTTTCTGCAGCTTGGTGCAATTCTATAAGTCTATATTTACAAAATCTATAATCATAGTTTATTACAGAGTATCTTATATTCTGGCAAATTGACGGAATTAGGTTCAAATCAAGGTTTGCTATGTTTGTGAATACCCAATATAGTTGCTGATAATCTCTTAGCAAATCTATTGTCACATCTTTAGAATGAACTTTTGCTATATTGAGCGGGGATGATTTTATTAGAGCCTCTGTTGAAGCTTCTGCGCCACCGCCTCCCGGCAAGTCTTCTATGAAGAAATCATTTACAAAAATGACTTGACTGTCTTTCGGAACTAAATCTTTTTTTTCTTTTTTTAGACTGAACTGATTACTTGTTATAAATTGCATTATATCTTTTTTGCCTTCTCTCTGAGCTCTTTCTTAGAACTCTCAAGAGTCGATTTTAGTTCGCTTGTCGTTTGTTGTAAATTGCCATTGCTATTCTTTGAGTACCCATCTTTATACCAACCAGACCCTTTTAGTTGAAATGTTGTCTTTGATATAATTCTTTTCATCGGTTCAGCGTTGCATATATCTGAAAAGTGGAGGGGCGGTTCTGGAAATGTTTCTAAGTTTTTTACAAAGAACTCCTCTATTTCATTGCATTTTTCACATTGATACTCATATATCATAGTTTGATTTTGTGATGACCTCCTATGAATTATTGTATATGATAAATAATTTTTGTTTCAATTTAGAATATTAGTTTGTTGTGATAGTAGCTGACTTTTGCTCCGTGCAATCTGTGTCTATCATTTTGTCCTGTAATTCCTTGCACTACAGACAAATAGTAAGCGTATTGCGTGTTGCTTCCTGCGGGTTCTACTGAGTGAGATAAGTTATTCAACGATACATTGATAAACTCACCCTTGGTTGTGAATGTTGTGCTTGCAACTAATGCGTGTTGAGATGAAGTTATATTTTGTCTAAATAATGCAACTTGGCTAACTTGTGTAGCTGAGCGTGATAGATGCACAGTAACACTTGTAATCGTAGCTTCTGGTGGAAAGCTCAAATATGCTACGTGTACTCCTTGTGTCCCACCTGGGTTATTTGTCCAGTAACTTGCAGTTCCATTGAATTGAAGATTTCCTACAAACGTTGAGTTACCGTCCCCAACAAACCCTGCTGCTGGAATATTTAAGTTAGCAAGCGTAGCTGATGCATATAAAATGGTTCCTGATGTTGCTATATCACCAGCAAATAATGCTGTTCCTTGTGTCGTTGTCCCTTGACTTCCTGCAACACCAGATATGAACGTTAGTACATCTGTACCAAGCTTTGTGCCGGCCGGCAATGTTCCTGTATTGAAATATACAGTTGCTGCAGTTGTGCCACCGACAGTAAGCCCTGTCTCAAATGAGCCCGTTCCAGTAACAGTCACACTACCAACAAATCTTGAACCACTTATTCTGGCTACTGTGCCATTTGCTGACAGTGTTACTGCTGCTCCAGCTCCACCATCAACAAGAACTATTCCATCACTTGCTGTTAGCACACGTTCACTAGTGAGTGAAGACGTAGCATTCAAAACGATATATGGAACTTGATTATCAAATGTTGTTAGTGATGGTGCGCTAATTGTTATACCGGCAGATGCTGACGTAACTGTTATATTTGAACCAGCTACAAGATAGCTTGTACCGTCTACAAGACGTGTTAGTGAACCAGATATACCGCTTTCAAACGAGCCCGTTCCAGTCACAGTCACACTACCAACAAATCTTGAACCACTTATTCTGGCTACTGTGCCATTTGCTGACAGTGTTACTGCTGCTCCAGCTCCACCATCAACAAGAACTATTCCATCACTTGCTGTTAGCACACGTTCACTAGTGAGTGAAGACGTAGCATTCAAAACAACATAGGGCACTTGACTATCAAATGTTGATAATGTACCAGCAGCAATTGTTACTTGACTATTTGCGCCCGTTGAAATTGTTATATTTGAACCGGCAGCTAAATATGCCAAGCCGCTTGGCATACTATGAATAGCGCCGGTGAGATTCAGTGCTTTTACAGAAGACGAAAAGTATGTATCAACTGCGTAAAAGTTTAGAACACCAGCTTTTGAAGAAGAAATCTCAGTTGATTCGTTAAATCTAATTGATGATGTGTTTTCCAGGTGAAGAGATGCGCTAACTTTTACAACTGCCCATCTATTTCCTGCAGAACCTACAGAGCCAGACGACTCTATATTATTGATTTTTATAGTATCTGCTTTGAATGCTGTAGGCATTACATTATAATTTCCTTATGACAAAAGCTGTCCAATAAATCTTTCCGGTAAAATCTTCTGATGTTTTTATCACAAAACTTGTTTCACTCACACTCGATATATATAGGTTTATATTGGCATTTGCACTCACAAGAATTATCGGATTTCCAAGTCCGACAAACTTATTTGTCGTGAATGAAATAGTTTTTGTTGATACGCTTGTTATGTCTTCAACACCGGTATCTATTGCCATCGCAACTTTGCGAACTGAGATTGCGTCAGTTTTTTTGTTGATTGCTAACCAGTAGAGTGTTCCCGTATACTGTTCTGAGGCTGAGAACGTTGCTGTATCTACAGTCGATGTGACAGAAAGTTTTACGTTGTCTGTAGTCGTAGCGATAACAGTTGGTACATCAGAAAATGTTATGTCAAAACTTGCTGTTATTGTATTTGCATTTGTTACAGTTTCGACACCAAAATCAACTTCAAGAATGTCTGAGATAAAGAATGGCGTTGCTATGTTTATTTCGTCTACTTTTTTTTCTAATCCGGCTTTTGTGTTGTTAGTTTTCAAGTAAGTGTATCTTACTTTATTCGCATCTTTGTATAATTTGAAAGCTTGACTATATGGCATTTTAGATAATTACTATTGATATAGCACCGAAGCTACCGTTACCACCCATCGATTGTTTTATAGTCACACTTGCTTCATCTACAGACGAAACAAATATATTTCCAAGCTGAGCTTGTGAACCTGATGTATCGAGCGTATAGACGCCGGGAACTGAACCGGTTGCTACTTTCATTACATCTGTGAACGTGGTTCCAAACGAGATTGTTTGTGTATCTGAAGCTGAAAATTGATAGTCTTGTGATTCAACAACATCACCCACAACAAACGGTCTGCTATCAGCTGTTTTAACTTCAGATTTAGATGCGTCATATCCAAGAAACGGATAGACTTTCTTTAGACGTGAGCGACGATATGTGATTGATGACACATAACTATGTATGTGCTTATTGTATAAATTGTGTTAGTCTTTTTCGTGTTTTTTCAAAAACTTCTGAAGCTTTCCATCTTCTGCCCCTTCTTCATCTTCATCATCATTTTCATCATCTTCTTCTTCATCTTCTTCTGCTTCAACTGGTTCTAATTCTTCTGGTGCCGGTGTATGCAGTGGTTTCGATGGGCCCTGCCTAGTTTGTGCTACAATATTTGTTCCATAGCCTTCGAGCGCGTCCATAACTCTTGTAAGTTCTGCTTTTGTCTTTGCGAACGTTGTCTCATCAAAATCTTCTTCATCGAGCATATCATCTAATTTTTCCATAAGCTCACGAGCTTTTGCTTGAAGTATTGAACGTTCTTGCCAAAATCGTTTGGCAAACTCTATGACACCGTTCTGGAAGTTTGGGTCTAATGCTAATTCTTTTGGTTGAACTTTACTTTCACGCGGAATAAGTTCTTTTGCTATTTTTACGAAAATATCAACATCTGTTTCTGCTTGCTGTTCTTGATGCTCTTCGTTGCCGACTCGTGGTTCGAGTTTTATTACATCTTGCAACCCAAGCTCGCGTGCAGCTTTCTCACCTCTTGCTACATCTTGCGCACTTGGTGTTTCGCCAGCCTGACGTCTTAGCAAAGGAAACATCATTTCACGCACTCTTCTTGAAACTGTAGCTTGAGATACGCCAATTCTTTCTGCAAATTGTCTAACAGTCAAACCACCAAGAAGAGTACGCATCAAATCACGCTCTTGATACTTGCTGCCCATAAGATGGGCAGTCTTCAAGTCTCTGTATCTTCGTAATTCTTCTTCTGAGCGATGTATTTTTTCTTTTTTGCCGCCAGTTCTTCCTCTCGCTTCTTTGTCAGTCTGCTTTTTGGCTGCGAGCCACTTGTCTATATCGTGCGGCAACGGTGTGTCAGTTTCAAGCAATGAAGCTATTTCAGATTTTACAATCTGCTTAAGTTCAGATAGGGTTACTTGTGTTTTCATATTTGGTGTGTTATGCCTCGCTTGCTAATAAAGATATAAACTATCTATCAGCAATCTGGAATTGTTTTTTGATTTTCTTTAGAGAGCTTGTGTTTATCTGAGATACACGCATTTTGCTAATCTCATAAACATCAGATATAGCTTGCAATGTTTTCGTTTCATTTTGTGCAGCTATAATTGTACAATTACAATCTTGCTTGCAGCTTATCCAAAACTTACAAGTCACTCTCTCACAAGGAACACAATACTCTCTGTGCGCTTCATAGCACAGCAATTGTTATATAATCTTATGAATGATTATTCAACCGGAGCTTTTGTTAGTGCAAGCGTTTCAGCTCGACATTCTTTTGCAAGTTTACGCACTTCCTGCAGCGATTTTCGTAACCGAGCGCCAGCCGAACGGTTATTCTTCTCATAAAACTTTGTCGCATCAACTTTTGCAGCACCGAGCACCTCTACAAGCTGCTCCCATTTTGTTCTATCATCTCCCATTTTGGACTATCTCCTGTTCTGTTCTTCTATATAGTATCACATACGTGATAATTGTTCATAAGTTTTGTGTGGTTTTTATAAACTTTTTGACTTTCAAGAATGAATTATACGGATGCTCAAACTCTTCCAATAGCTTCCAAGAATTATCAAGTGTTGGAAAATAAACTGTTTTCTCTGCACGACTGTGTGAATAACAAACCTCTGGAATTATTGTCATATCAATTTCGTCTGTGTATGGCAACGCAAACTTATAAAGAGTTGAACCACCGACAAAATATACGTTCTCTGATTTATTAGAGCACTGCGCTAATGCATCACTAATTGATGAATAAACTTCTACACTATTTATATTTTCGAATGGTCTTGATTTAGAGACAACGATGTTTCTTCTGCTTTTTAGTGGATTGCAATTCAAGCTCTCGAATGTTTTTCTGCCCATTATAACTGTATTATTGAGTGTCAATTCTTTGAACCGACGCAAGTCACCAGTGTATTTCTCATTATTAGCCCACGGTAAATTACCATCACGCCCAATGACATTATTTAAAGAACAAGCAACAATAATTGTTTTTTTCATAGAACGAAACACTTTGCTACAAGTTTGCTACCTTCTCTTATATCAAGAACATTTCCAGTTATAAGCATCATTGAAGTTATTTCATCGTCAAGTGTAGCTGCATATGCATCTATTGTAAGATTGTCTTCATCAACATTTGTGTAATCAACAAAATGAATGCCCCACCTACTGTGCTCTAAATGTTTTACTTTTTGGAAACAGAGACTACAAAATCAGTGTTTGGTCTATAGCCGGCTGTTGGTAAAACTTTTCTGCCGCCGTCTTTATGTGAGATGAAAGCTAATTTGACTAATTTCTTTATCATTTTCTATTGCATTTTGGACACAAATCAAGTTTTTTAGATAATTTCCAGCCGGCTAACTTTGCTCGTTTAGACGTGTCTCTATGCGTGTCTCCGACATATTGGTGTGGAAACTCATTATAATTATGCTCGTGACATATTGAAGTCAAATCACCAACTTCATCTCTCTTCCACACCGGAATACAATTGCAATCACAATATAAATCTAACGTGTATGCGCCGATTTGCATAATCTCTCTTCTAGGTCTATCCAAATGTTTTTCTTATCGTCTAAATTGTCAACAGCAACGTTGTTGTAGGTCGTTCCGTAAAACTTATGAAGCAATTGACCAAAAATCATCGTAGACATTCCTTGGTTTCTTGCTTTCAAAGTCACAGTGCTGAGTTTTTTTCTCAAATCAGTCATTATCTATTTTTGCGATTATCAAATCATCTTTTTTGATAGACTTTACAGCACGATGAATTGCTTGCATACATTCACGATTTTCAAGTTCTAATGCAAGCATATCAATTAGTTCCAAACGTTGCCCATCAGTCACACCAAACTTATTGATTTCTTGTATAATTTCACGACACTCTTGTTTCTTGAGAACATCAATCTTCGCTCTTTCAAGCAACCCTTTATCAATCGCAAGTCTGTCGTTATTCTGCTGGTGGTTGTTCACTTGTTTTTCCTGTCAAATCAGCTCTGAATAGGTTGTCATAGTATTCTGCTAATTGTTTTAGCACATTCGTTATTTCATAACCCGGCCACAACTTGTCACGTCCAGCTTTTCCAAACCCAGTGTACACTTTCATATAGGCTTCCCTGAAAGCTTTCAGTCTTTCTACTTCATTTGGTCTCATAATCTTATTTCCTGTTCTGTTTAGTAATCTGATTGCCAATAATCTATTGAATAATTATTATATCCAACAAACCGTAAAAGTTTCCCTTCATATTTCATTGTATCATTGTTTTTATCACGTGATAAAATTATAAACTTTCCCCATAGCAAATTGTCTAAAATAATTTTTGCTTCTTCGTATTGGTATAACAGACATTCAAAATCATTTAGAATAGACAAAACTTTTTCTGGAAGAAGTTTGCCTACATCATCTTTCGTAATAAAACGAGTGCTATCAAGCATCACAATTTCACTCTTAAAGTAATCTGTAACTTTGTGTGCTCTCCCACAATTTTCACAAGCAACAAGTTTTTCTATAATATTACCATTATTATCTAATATAGATAATACAACAAATGAATAAATTGGCGGATTAGAGAGTGCCCTATGTTGTTGCAATATGCATTTACATTTGATTTCGTGTTTTACGTAATTCATCTTCTTCAAGCTTTTCTCTATAAAAGTTTATACCGCTCTCATTCCAATACTTCATCTTCAAATCATAATCTGTAATCTCATCAGTTAGAACACCATAAAGTTTTTTGTAGCATTCACCAAGCAATTCTATTATAGAAGTTTTTGTGCATACTACTTTATTTTCTTTGCAAATGATTGCCCATTGCTTGATTGCGTCTAAAGCAATTCGTGTCTTTATGGGACACCCATTAGAGACCTTTAGCTCACTAAGATGTGAGATTATAGACATCACTTCATTACTTTCTGTAAAAAGGACTTCATCTTTTGAAGCAGAAAGTGTATAAAATGACATCTTTTTTCGTTAGCTATTTTTTTCTTTCTTGTTCTTCAAGCTTAGCTTCAAAACTACGTTTCAATTCTTCTTTGTCACGTTGCACATCTTCTTTGATTGCGTTATAATTTCTTGCTACATCTCTATAGACGTGGTCTAACGAAAGACCAACTTTTTCTGAAATCTTTGCCAGGTCATTGCGTGATACATCAACTTCCCTCTTTGTATGCATTTCAAATAGAACTTTTGAAACTTGCTGTTTGCAATAAGCAACTGTCTCATTCAGCTCTTGAAGCAGTCTATTTTCTGAGTTTGTCATTTTCTGTTGTCTCCTTTATAAAACTATTTTTATAGTCTAAAAATCTTCTTACTATTTCTTCATCATTTTGTGCAAAAAGTAATATTACTTTCAATAAAGTATTTTGCGGCACATTTTCAATGAAATCAATTATCGTGAAATTATTGTCAGTCAGCTTGTTTAGCTTATCTATATTATTTTCTATGTTAGCAAGAGTTGCAGGCAGCTTTTCTCTAATTGGCAAACAGTTAGTTATAAACTCTCTTGCATTGACTTTATTCTGGTATTTATACAACATATGTTGCTATAAGCGTGTCTGTCGTCAGTAATAAGCAAGCTGCTGATACAGCATTTTCTATTGCACAACGCTCAACTTTCGTCGGGTCTATAATCCCTTCATCAAACATATTATTTGTGAATATACCAGTTAGTGTATTATACCCACTCTTTTCATCGTCGAGCTGGATAACGCTCAACAAAACTTGCGGGTCTAATCCAGCATTCACATTGATTTTTTTGAATGGCTCTTCACAAGCGTCAACAACAAGCTTATAGCCGTGTGTATCAGAACATCTATCAGCTCTATCAATCTTTAGTTTCTGAGCTATTCTGTAAAGTGCTAACCCGCCACCACACACAATACCCTCGTCTACTGCAGCCTTTGTTGCACTCAATGCGTCCTCTATACGGGCAAGTTTTTCAGTCAATTCAGCTTCTGTATATGCGCCCACTCTGATTACTGCAATACCACCAGACAGCGAAGCTATACGTAATTTCAGAAACTCAATTTCTCTATCTGATTGCTCCGTTTCAAGTTGAACTTTTAGTTGTCTTATTCGTTCGATTATTGCTTCCTGTGTTCCTTCACCGTCTACAATAGTTGTGCTATGTTTTGCAACAACAATTCTACGTGCTTTCCCAAGTGACTGGAGGTCTGATGCTACTTTTAGTATAAAATCTTTCTCAATGTCTGCATCGAAGAAGTGCCCATTCGTTAGCACAGCTATATCTTGTAGTATTTGTTTCTGTGTTTCGCCAAATGACGGAGCTCTTACAGCACAAACTTTTAGTGTGTTTCTAAGTTTATTGACAATCAACGCATTTAGTGCTTCACTTTCAACGTCATTTGCAATAATAAATAATTCTTTGTCATTACGTGCTGCAGCTTCAAGCAACGGCAGTAATTCATTCATCGTTGAAAACTTTTTATTCGTAATGAAACACAAGGCATTATCAAAGACAGTTTCAAGTCGCTCAGTGTTTGTCACAAAATGTTGTGAGATATAACCCTTATCAAATCTCATTCCTTGCACAAGCTCTAATTTTGTCTCAAAATTATTTGTAGCTTCTATTGTGATTACACCTTCGCGCCCAACTTTCTCCATAGCAGTCGCGATGAGACTGCCGATTAGCTTGTCATTATTCGCTGATATGCTTCCTACGTGCTCTATTTCTTTGAAGTTTGTAACTCTGCTTGAAAGTTTTTGTAATTCACTCACAACATCCTTCAGAGCGAGTTCCATACCGTGTTTCAACAGTATCGGGTCTATTCCGTCACCCATTTTATTCTGCCCATTTACTAATAATGATAATGCAAGCACTGTTGACGTGCTTGTACCATCGCCAGCAAGCTCTGCTGTTCTTTGTGTTGCTTCACGTAATAGTGAAGCACCCAAGTTTTCAAACTTGTCTTCTAAAAGAATGTGAGCAGCTACACTTGCACCGTCACGAGATACAAGTGGCTTGTCGTTGAGTTTCTCTATAATTGCATTACGACCACGGGGCCCAAGTGTAGCGCTGACAGCACGAGCAAGAGTTGTTGCGCCAGCCAACAGTTTATCTCTCGCTTCTTTCCCGAACAATAATTTAGTATGCATTCTTATCTTTCTTGTTTTTCAAATATAATTTCATTCCCAATCCAAACGTTATAAGCATAATGCTGCTAATTACAAGCCATAACAATTCGTGTACAATAGCTAATGCAAAAAAGTTAGCAAATAACAGAATAGCATAAATTGCTAACGTAATGTCTAATCTAAACACTGTCTCAGTTCACGTACATATCTCTTATACAATTTATTAGCAAAGTGCTTTACAGCGTTTGACCATCTTACTGATTGTTCATTACATTCGTTGCCAGCATTATAATGACAAATCCAGTCTTTGTTGCCATACATTGTTCTGAAATCTGCTGCTAATCTGTTGCCCTCGAACAGATTTATGTCAGTAGACTGCTGTAATTCTTCACAAGAGAATTGTGACCAGCCATCACTTACTTGCATCAGTCCGCAAGCTTTAGCTGAAGATTTTGCGTCTTTTATAAATCGTGACTCGTGATATATCAATGAGACTGTCGTAAACGTGTCATTTGCGTGTTGTTGTGCATAATGGTCAGCAGCTTGAACTATATCAAAGACTTCTATATGAGATACGTGGTCAAGCGGTGTCAAGCTCAATAATGCTTGCATAAGTAAAATATAATCAATCATTATAAAACTCTATTAGCCTGAAGAAGTTGACAGTTGCACGTTTTGCTCCAGAACTTTCAAAACCTTTGTGGGGCGAGAATACAATTATTGATGTCCCAAGTAGTTCATAATCAAACTTTCTATTCAAAGCTTGTTCGTGATAACGAATAAATTGCAAAACAGCTTCATAAGAAGCTACTCTTGCTAACTCATTTTTCGCTCTATCATTTTCATAGCTATAAACAACTGTAACTATATTATCACATTCACTATGGTTTGTAACAACGAATTGTTTGTCAATTTTTGCAGAACTTATAACAATTGTCTGAATTTCACTTGCTTTGCATCGCGCTTTTATATCAAAGTAAGATGGACGTTGTTGTGAAGAGCAGGTAGCAGATAGAAGCAGAAGTGGCAGAAAAATGATGAGCGACGTCTTATGGCGCATAACCATATTCTACATCAATTTTGCGGTTTAGTACATTATTTAGTTTTTCTTCGATGAATAGTTGCATTTCTTTGAACGAATTGAACTGAACAAGTTCGTTTAGATAGTATAACTTGAAAACACTAACTTGCTCGAGAACGTCACATTTATTCACGTACAATTTCGTAATATCGGTAGCTCTTGCTGCATAGAGCAATTCATCTACATCCAACCAGTTGACTTGACGTGGTCTACCGGTAGTCGAGCCAAACTCGGCTCCGAGATTTCTGATGTGTTCAAAAAGTAGTCTGTCGCTTGTCCACGTGGGTTCAAAAAATTTACTACCCACGTAAGTGTCGTACGCTTTTATAACACCGAAGATGTTTCTGATAGAGAATGGAGAGACGCCGCTGGCTATTACGCTATCAACTCCAACAGAGCTTGATGTCGTAAACGGATAATCGCGTGAATTGATGTCAAGCCAGAAACCCTGTGCGCCTTCAAATAAAATACCTTTATATTTCTGGTCGTTGAACAGCAGCACAGTATCAACAAGATAGTCTTTCAGTTCAGGAACACTCTCAGCTCTAACACCAATACGTGCATACTTATCTCTGGCACACGGGCCAACACCACGTTTTGTTGTCCCAATGCGAGTTTCGTTAGCTTCTTCTGCAATATGACTGTCAAGTACGATGTGACTATTGTAAGCAATTTTCAGGTTGCTTCTGACGTTTATTCCGCATTTTTCAAGACTGTCGATTTCTTGCCACAACAGCTTCACATTGAAATAACACAGCGGACCGATTACAGCAAGTTTGTTGTGGAAAACTGCTTGCGGAATGATGTGCGTCACAAATTTTTGCTCGTTGTGAATTACAGTATGCCCGCAGTTTTGCGCTCCAGACGAGCGAGCAATGATATCATAATCATCACAGTTGCCTAATTTATAAGCAATTTTCCCTTTCCCACTGTCACCACGACTGAGACAGTGGACACTATCGACATATGGTTTCATTTCATTTTCTTTCTGTCTTAATTTCTTTGGGTTACGCGGTGTGAAATCATCTGAACTTTTTATCTAATCTATCATTCTTGTGTGAATTTTAGTTATAGCAGCTAATACTTTCCTGAGTTCTAATGCATAATCTATTTCCATCTCTTGACCTTTTTCAAGAACTCGCCGAATAAATCCGGAAATATGCCTCAACTCTGTTTTTGGTGTAATTCGCTTAACTTCAAGATGCTTGAGAATGCTCTGCTTCTCACGGTACGCGTCCAGCCATTGTTTTCCTTCGGCCCACGTCTTGAATGAACGTTCCTTCTTATTGGGTAACATCACACGAAAATTTCCGCGGCTCGTCCCCCATATAGTCCCAGGGTAATGTTTCTGTTTATAAGCTTTCTCGTCTATCTGCTGCATTCTAATAACTATATATCTTCTTTCTTCATTTTCTTCTTAGCCCAATACGGCAATCTTCTCTCAATCTGCTTTACAATCTTAAACTTCAGCTGCTCATATTCTCTATCTAATTCACGCTCGTAAGTCTGACGTAATCTTGCAAGTTCTCTATCTATCTGCCCGTGTGTTTTTTCGTTGAACTCGCCGAGTTTTCTGACAGAAACTAACAGTGTGTCTATATCTTCTGCTTTTTTCATAGAGCGATGTGTCTTTCTGTTTGTGCTTCTAATCTTCTTTCAAGCTCGAACCAAATATCCGCCCTTGATGCTTGCTCTTCAAGCACTAACTTCTTGAACTCTTCTGCGTCTCTTGCTTCACTCAACGCTCTTTCAACTTGCTTCAAGCTCAAAGCACTCGCTCTGTTGCTCTCTATCAAGATTATTTCTGCACTCTTCAAATCTTCTCGCAAAAACTCTCTGAGCTCTGGCGTATTGAGCAAGAAGTCAAAAAATACACACTCACTATAGCAACAAGTTTCATCTATCAATTCACGAAAAACTTTATCTGTAGCATTATTATATTTTTGCAGAAAAGCGCTTCGCTTATCCTGGGCGAGGGCGAGGGCGACGGAGAGGGCGGTCGCGGGACGTGGCTGTCTGTATGCTGATGGAAACTTTCTGATTATTTGATTGATTATAGACATTGTGCATCTCTCAAGCTATTCTCAAGTGTTGACCAGATGCTCATCTCTGTCTCTTCAGAAATAAGTCTTTGAAATTCATTTGTAGAATGAGCTTTTTGCACGATACCTTTCACTTGCTCTATTGAGAGTGAAGATGCTTTAAACATTTCTAAACATAATATCTCAGCATTCTTAAAGTTTTTTCTTAGATACTTTTTAAGCCACGGTGTTACTAAGATAAAATCAAACTGTCCAAGTGTATAACTTGCGTATTCTTTTCTGAAAGAACTGCTACATCTTTGATAAAACGCTTCTTGCACTCGTAGCTCTTCAAGAATTATTCTGTTGAGTGCAGTCATGTCGAGTACTGATATATCATAACTTTTACAATAATAGTGATAGTAGTCTGGAAACCTATTGACAATGTCATCAATGATAGTCATGTGCTACTTCTATTGCTTTCTGCAATCTTCCTTGATACTTCAGAAGCATACACGTCAGAATAGTATCTTGACGCTGGATGGTCAAGCGACAGACATTTGCTTGTCACTCTATCTCTGTATTTGAAGTTATTGAAAGCAAACTTTGACAAAAACACAGTGAGTTTCGGTCTTAGTATTTCTATTTCACAAGCGAGCAGTTTCTGGTCATCCTCAGTCGCCTCTGGCTTCGCATTGTTTGGTGTCCAGTATTTCACGAAGTTTGTGACACTTGTATCTTTGTATAAGTCAAGCCCGAGTTGAGTGCAAACATTTGCAATAAACTTTATGAATGTTGATTGCTTCCAAGAATACACAAATGTCTCTCGCTGTTTTTTGTAATCAAGCGACTCAAAGTTCTCAAAAATCTTTCTGTGCAAATCTGTCGAGACAACATTCGGGTTACCAGGATTTTGACCAATGAATAAAAGTTCATTACCAAACATCATGCCGAACAGTGGCACGTGATTTGCAGTCTTATTTTTTAGATAATACGACTGGTATAACTCTTCTATGCTGTAGCTCGTTTTCAATCCCAGTCAGTGTTCTTAGACGGAACAGCTCCGAAGCCCGTTTTATGTTCAGACTTCTTTGTTTTTGCTGACAAGAATTGCCCTTTGCATTGTTCGAATGCTTCTTTCACGTGCTCTTTACCCATCGTCTCTTGTTTCGAAAGAGCGAGAATTACGCTCTTGAAATATATTTCTTTCATAAATGCCATTGACATCTCATTACTCTTCTTCGCAACTTCACGCAAAAATGTATCATCGTCAAAATCTTTGCTGAAGAGTTTTTTCAAGTACTCAAATCTAAGTTCTTCTGAGGGATTAGTGAGCTCAATGATTGTGTCGAAGCGAGACGGTCTGTTTATAAGAGCGCTGTCTATGTCTTCCGGATGATTAGCTGTCGCTATAACGAGCACTCCATCAAGTTCTTCAATCCCGTCAAGGCAGTTGAATAAGCAATCTTTTGTTACTGCAGATACTTGTTTTTCGTGTTTCGAGAATACTCTATCAACGTCTTCAAGAAGGAAGAGCGACGGAGCATTTTCACGAGCTGTTTTGAAAGCTCGAACTAAATCTTGGTTTTGAAGACTCGTATTTCCAAAGTTGAACTGAACTATGTTCAAATCATATTGTGATATGATGATTTTCGACAAGAAAGTTTTTCCGTTGCCCGGATATCCGTAGATAAGAACACCGCGCTTGTATGGGAACTTTCTTTCACGATACCAGTCTTCGTTAGAATACCAGAAGCTAATCGACTCCATAATAGATTTCTTTACGGCCGGCTCTAAGATGATGTCATCCCAAGAATACAAAAAGTTGCTTACAGTGTAATTCTCACCGCCATACACTTCTACGTGTTTTTCAGCAGCTTGTTTTTTTACAAAAAACTCTTTATAAGTCTTTAGAAACTTGCCAAATAATTCAAGCTGTTTTTCAGAAACTAACCAGACGTTATATTGAACTTCAGTCTTATCGTTCTGATGAACAACTGTTATATTGTAGAAATCAGAACCGAATGCTGAAACTTTGAGTATCCCACCATTTGTAATGTACTCGTCTTTGAGTGTCGCTTTTAGAGAGTTTTTATTTCTTGATTTTGATACAGAAACTTCATAGCCATAAGTAGAAAACTCAGGAACGTCAAGAAATGCTATTTTTATTTCTTCGTTCTCTTTCTCAAGTTCACGAAGTTCACTCGATTTACCAATGAACTCTTCAGTAGAAATTGTAACCCTATAGTCTTCAGGAAGCTCGAAAAACTTCTTGACAAAGTTTGTTTTTTCTACAACTTCTTCGCGAAGATTTTTGTTGAAACTTTTGACTAAAGAAAATTGTTGTTCTTCTTTCACGTGATTTCCTTATTTGAATATGTGATTATTGTAATTTTGTATAATGTAAATATATAATGTTTTTGTCACTTGTTTCATCTGTTGGTGTATTTTCATTATAATGATTATTTATTTTTGTCACAATCACATTATATAACACAATAAATTTTACGTTCAATTATTGGTTTAGAACTAATGATTTTTTGAGAACAGATTTTATTGCTGACAGACTTGTCATTATTGTGATGTTATTGTTATCACGATTTACAGCAACTATTATTCCAACAAGTTCGTGGTTATCATTATAAACTGGGCTTCCCGACGAACCTTCTGATGAGGGCACACCTATAACTATGCATTTATTGCATACCTTCCCACTATAATCGATAATTACATAGCCGTCAAACTTCGCTGGATATATTAGATTTGGACCGCCGATTGCCGTGACGTGTTCGCCGAGTTGTATATCTTTGCTTGAAACAGAAATTGGTACAAATCCGTTTGTCCCAATTGCTGCTATGATGCACAAATCATAAATCTCATCGACGTAAAAAACAAAAGCATTGTAAGTTTCATAATCATCATTTGCTAATCCAATCTGTCTATAAGCGACAAATTTTGCGTCATCAAGCTTTATATCATATTCTGCTGGTGCTATGCAAAAATGTCTGACTGTTAGAATATAAGAGATGTTTTTCTCATAATCAATTTTCACAACAACACCGCTTGCTGACGCAGCTTTTATTTCACTATTTTCTTCCCTATCTATCCCAAAGCTTGTCGCGAGCAACGCTGTAGAATTATAGACGACATCACTTTTTATTTTGTCATCACTGTCAGTGATTGTTTGAAGCACAAAGTGAGAGCAAGATTGAAGAATAATACAGAGTATGGCGATGAAAGTAAAGCGCGCCATAGGATAGATAGGCATATAAAGCGAAAATATTTCAGTGTAAAATATATTTATGTCAAATGAATTACAACCAGAAAAATGTCTTGAATGTGAAAGGTTCTTCAGGTCAATAAAATCACATATCAAAGTTCATAATATGACAGTCAGTCAATATAGAGAGAAATATAACAACCCACAACTAAATAATCCAACTGACAACCCTGAGACACAGAGAAAAATAAGGGAAACAGTTAGAAAAAGGTATGGTGTAGATTGTGTGTCACAAGCAAAAGTCGTCAAAGACAAAATGAAAAAAACTAATCTTGAGAAATATGGCGTAGAATATATTTCTCAAGTTCCAGAAACGCGTACAAAAGTCAAGCAAACAAATCTTGAAAGATATGGGTATATTAGTAATTTGAATATGCCAGATATAAAAGAAAAGTCGCAGTCAATAGACGCACGCAGAAAAGAACACGAAACGAAAAAGAAAAATGGAACGTCTTCTACATCAAAACGTGAAAAAGTATTTTACGCTCTATTATGCGAATTGTTTGGTGAAAACGACATAGAATACAACGTATTTATGCACAGATGGGAAGTTGATTTCTATGTGAAATCTATAGACGCATACATACAGTTTGATGGTGTTTATTGGCACGGGCTGAACTCTGATATAAACGAAATCAAAAAATCAGAAAGTAAAAGAAATATAGCAATATATCACGCTTATGTGAAAGACAGAGAACAAGACACTTGGGCTAAAGAAAATAATGTGAAATTAGTCAGGATAACAGACGAAGAACTATTTATATTGAGCAAGAATGAAATCAGAGATAAATTACTGAATGGGTAGCAATAGACAATTACTGCTTCAAGGGGGCGTAGCGGGCCATCTCTCTTATCCTCACGAAGTGCTATCGCCGGAAGAACTTCTTACATTCATAGAAAAAGTTTTTCAAGGAGAGCTTGTCGGGACAGAAAAGGTGGATGGTATCAATATATTTGTCGGGTTTGATAACAACAAACAAGTCTCATTTGCTCGAAATAAAACAGAAGAACCATTCATAAATGTAATCGAGAAGTTTTCGGAAACTCACCCGCAATACAGTGCTTTCTTGGCTGCTACGGAAGCTATCAAAAAAGCAATAGTCGCACTCACAGATGAAGAACTTGAAGCATTCACATTGTTGCGTGATAACAAGTCGAATAATTTTATAAATGCTGAGATTTTGTATGGTGAAGTTCCGAACATTATTCCGTACAGCAAAATTAAGAACTTTATCGTTTTTCATAATTTCAAAGGGCGAAAAGAAACTGGCTATGGTGACCCAATAATTGATAGTGAAATTGACCAGAATAAACTGTTGAATAAGTTTGCAAGTCGTCTCGGGCTTGTTGAAGTAGAAACAGATGTAATTAGCTATTTTGGTGAGCCAGGAAACGTATCTAAACAAGCAGAAAAGAAAACAAGCAAGTGGGATTTCAAAGGCCCAATCAACATCTCGTTCACAGATATAAAAACACAACTTGATAAGCTATTGCAAGAGCTGAAATCAGACGAAGCATATGTTGCATTGCATAACGCAATTGAAGGAAAAGTTACGCTTGATGATGAACAAAAACGTGAAATTATGAAGCGATTTGTTGAGCTGTCTGGCAGAAAGATACTAAGTGTTGTAAAATCTGCACTCACTGACCCAGACATAAACATTCCAACAGGTCATCCCGGTATAGAGGGCATTGTCTTTAGAGCAAAAACTGATGATTTGAACGACCATCTTGTAAAAATAACTGGTGATTTTGCACATCTCAATCAAGAGATGTGGGAGTATCTCCGAGAAACAATTCCTACAATCTCGAAGAAATTTACGGGAACAGTGCTTGGTGAAGTATTCGGCGTGAAAAACTTGCTCACCCTAACAGACGCATCGTTTAGAAAATACATTTCTGAGAGTGATAACAAGTTATCTATAGCAAGAAAGTTTCTTGTAGATAGGTCAAACAAATATAAAAGACTACAACATCTTCTCGACCAACCAGACATCAATGTCTATAATGCACTAACAAATTACACAAATAGTGCTATCAAAGATTTAGCTACAGTTTTTGAGTTTGTTATGAATAACCCGAAGAAGTTCAAGCAGAAACTTGACGATGTCAAACGAGCAATCCTCATCTCTGCATACCAATTTCAAAAACTGAACGAGCTTTTGTCACAAGAAGATACTGTGACAGAAATGTTTGTAAAGATGCTGCATTCACTATTTCCAATAAAGTTCGCTCGTAGAAAAGATGGATTAGTAGAAGTTCTTTCTGTTCTCGAAAGTGATTTATCAAAATCAGTGGATAAAAAACGTGTGGGTATTTTTATCGGAAAGTTCGACCCGCCGCATGTCGGTCATATGCAGCTCATAAAAGAGATGCTTGATGAGAATGAAAAAATCCTCGTTTTTATATCAGCTGTAAAAAAGTTTCTTCCTGTTCAAGCGAAAATAAAGATTTTGCAGAGATTTCTAAAAGAAACAGGAATGGCAAATAAAGTTTCTGTCAATCAAATGCAAACCGGATTTATGCCAGACTTGATAAAGCAGAATATGACAGAAGACGAGATACAAAACTCGCTCTTCACAATCTATATCGGAACAGACAGAGTTTCTCAGTACGAAAGACAATTTAGAAATACAGGAAAAGACGGTGTCGCTTATTGGAAGTTTGAGCAGCCAACCATTAGGACAATAGAGCGTGATACACACACAGTCAATGATGATGAGTTTGACAATCTATTATCAATGACTCGTATTGCAATAAAAACAATTTCAAGCACTCTGTTAAGAAAGCTTGTTAGGCACGGAACAGAAGACGCGAAGAGATTGTTCATCAACTCACAACCAACACACGACAGAAATCTTGCGCTCTATATCTGGAACCAGCTCAAGAAAGAAGTTTAGAAAAATGTTGAAAATATACACACGTGATAATGTAAATAGAATGAATGGAAAAGATTTGATTAGAGACTCTATAAACACATTAGAGCTCTTAGCTAAAAAACAAGAACTGTGGAAGAACTATGAAAGTCACGATGACATTATACGTGACCTCAAGTTTATGGTGAGCTCTTTGAAGAATGCAAGTGTAGAAACAACAATGCTGATGAAGTGTATAGATGCACTGATGCTACGCGAAGTGAAGCTTGCATATACTATTCTGTATTCTGATGATAAGCTTGGGACACAGGCAGAAGCTATTATAGACACGAAGTTCAAGAATAGCGAAACAAACCTCCTCAAAAAACTAAAAACACTGTAAGCATTCAGATAGAAACCGATACTGCTATGGATGATACAAGCACCAATTCGCGAGGCTGTGCTCGGCTGCAGAGAAAATAACAGCAAGACAAAACACACAAATCGACATACATAAGACTATGAACAATATAGCATTTAGAGAGTTTGTTAGGAATTATGTGAAAGTAATTTACGAGTCACATAATATGACAGAAGCAGAAAAAGAGAACGCAGAAGATATAACAGCCGCGACTCCTGAAGCTGATGAAGTCGAGCCTGAAGTTGAAGCTAAACCTGAAGACAAGCCCAAAGAAGAAACTGATGACATCTATACTTCAAAATCAATGATTACGTTATTCAATGCAATTAGGTCTGGTCAATCAATGAAGAACAAAGAAATTGTTTCTTCGCTTGAAGAAGTTTGGGACGCATTTGACGAGCATCACCGACAGAGTTTCTTATCGGGCCTTGCTAAGATTGCAAAAATCGTGTCGAAATCAAAAGACGACAAGAAAGGAGCTGATGACGAAGAGGGTTCTGACGAAGACATTGCAACAGACAAGAGTTTTGACGCCTCATTGTACAAGGACAGCGGAGATAAAAGCGAGAAAGAGGAGCTATAAGTCTTCTAGGCTGGAAGAAGACGATGCATCAATTTGTTCTACATTTTCTGTAATCCCAAGATAATTCATAACGTTCGATATGTTTTGTTTCTTCAAGAACTCGAATAAAAACCCTTTCACATTCAAGTTTTTCTTGCCAAACATAGCGAATAATATACTCGATATATTTTTATAATCTGCTAACACTTTTAGAGCGAACTGTTTTCTGTCATCTATTGTGATTACATCGTTATAAGCTTTTTCGATTTTGTCTAACAGACTATCGAACTGTATAGCAACTTTATCGAATAGCGAACGAGCTGCAGGAAAATATGAAATGATTTCATCTTGCTCACCAGCAAACCACAGCGGAATTATATTCTTATAATTCATCTTGTCAAGCAAACGGTGTCTCTTTAAATACGACTCTTTCTTTAGCTTGACACGTTTTCCAGTATCTCTTTGACGAACAACAAATCCCTCAAAGTCGTCTGAGAATTGGTCCATCATCTTGATTGCTCTATCATAATCTTCAGCGACATCAAAGACGCGCGGACGTTTAGCACCAATCTTCTTAGCTAACTCATTCAACCCATCTTCAGAAAGCTCACTATATGTCTCTAAATCTCTTGCCCCAATAAGATACAACCCGAGTTCTTCTCGTGTGTATGTTGTAACGACTGGACGCTCTGTAATAATAGCCTCGAATATAAGTGTGAAGTTATATAAGTCACTCGATAATTTCAATTGTCTAATATATTTTCCAATCTCTTTTAGCAAGCTCACACCAGTTCCGTCAAACAATCTAATAGTCACGTTCAAATCAACATCTGACGTTGATAGCATTTTTCTTGTGTGAAAGATTAGTTTATTATTTTCATCTCTAATAAACGAGAGACCAACAAGTGTGCCATCAAGTTTTTCGATAATTTGACTATCTTTTAGAGACACAGGCTCAGCGTGTGCTTCACCGAAATTGAAAAATCTGATGAATGGAAAGCTGACAATTTTACCGTCTGTAGAGATAATGAGACCGCGAGTTAGTTTATTATATTCATTTTTGTCGCCAGTAATGTTATAATTTAGAATAAAGTAATTTCCGCCTCGCTTGACATCTATTGCATACTTCTTCAGCCACTCTTCATTATTTGAAAGAACATTATCGATAATTGTTTGGAGCTTTTCTCTCAACATATTTGCCTGTTCTATAAGAACGACTTCGTTGATGAACGTCTTCAGCGCAAACATTTTAGCGATGATGGAGCAGTATTCTGTCTTGTTGTGTTCGTAGTTTTATCTGTTCTGCTCTAAGCTCTTGAACAGATGAATTGACAGCATCATATTTTTTTTCTACATCTATTTTCACGTCATTTATCTGTGTCTTTATATTACTGTTTTCTGATGTGATATGTGTCTTCAAATCTTCAAATCGTGTCCCCATCAGTCTTTCGCTTGATGTTGTTTCTGCATTATAAACATCTTTGCTTACATATTTTGCGTCTGTATCATTGACGTACCATAAAATTATAACTGCTACTATACTTGCTATCCACACGATTGTTCTAATTACTTTTATAACTTCGCTGTTCTCACTTAGAAAATTATCTAGTTTCTTTTTTGTCATAGAGCACGTATAAATCCGTTGCTATTTTTTTCTATCTTGCGTTCAAGTATTCTCTCTTCATTGATTGAAGCTCTTGCTCAGTTAGAGCAATAGCTTTTTGTACATTCAATATAACGTTTTTTGGGTGTCTAAATTGCTGTTCAATTGATTGCAACCCTTGTTTCCACCAGCCGAATGTGTCATGCAGTGCTTTCTGCTCGTTTATCGTATTAGATTTTAGTGATGTCAGTGCAGTCGTGCTCAAATCATTACAAGACGTAATCATTTTGCTGCAGCATTCATTGAGTGATTGTGTCATAGACGAAGTAAAAGTTTTTACTGCAGAAACATATTTGCCGTAATTTTCATTGATTTGTTTATTGTCTTCAACAAGCGAGCTTTCTCTTAGAATTGTTGTTTCGAATGCTATAGTTCCAATTTTTTTAGCACTATCGATGATTACGTTGCTGACAGTTTCAAACAGTTTCATCACGTATGAAAGCTGTTCGTCAAGTGCTTTGACATTTCTTCGTTTATCAATTTCAAGTTCAAGTTGCTCTTGAATTAGTTTTTGAACAGCTTCTTTGCCCAAGTCTGCCGTTAAGTCTGAGTATGCTTTATCACTTAGCTCGTTAATAGAAACAAGGTTTGATACAAGCAAATCAATGGCTTTGATATGCTCGTGTATTCTGTTGCTAAAGTTTCTATTGAACGTTTCTACAAACTGCTTTGTTTCTTCCATCTCTTCGAGAAGAAGAACGTTCGCTTTCGCAAGATTGATAATGTTTTTATTGCTTTTGAGTGACTCAAGTTTCATAATTCGATGTGCTCCTAAACGCTTACACTTATATATATTAGTATAAACTATAAAGGCATTTAGAAAATTGACAATTAGCAAGAAGAAAGGTGATAATGTCGTGAAACTTGATGCAAGTTATTCAAAAAGCTTGCAAGAAGTTATAGAGTTCAATTCAAAATTGCTAACAGAAATACTCAATAGGCTTGAGATTATGAATAAAAAACTAAATAAAGCCATTCTTCTTGAAAGAAAACTAAAAAATCTTCAAGAAGAAGTTGCAACATTCGAAAGCATTTATGTCCAAGACCATACGAGTGACGATGATACTCAAGAAGAAGAACCTTCAGAAGAAGAAAAACCAACTTTCTGGAATTGATTATCATCTTCCTTCAAAAGCATCAAAGCCATTTTTGCATAGTTTGCTAAATCAAAGAGTGTGTCTTCAAGCTTTTCTGTCTCAACAAAACTAATACCGTTCTTTGACACACTCGATAATCTTTGTATTTTATCACCCAATCTGACAATTACACCGACTGGCCCGTATATAGCAAACGAGTCACCATAATCTTTGTTTTTTCTTTCAAAGATTTCACGAGCCACATTCGTGACAGCATCATATTGTGACAGTCTATCTCGACGATTAGTAATCTTCTGTGATTTCATTTATTTCTTTTTTCTCTTGTTCTTCTCTCTCAATTTTTGCTATAACTCTCTTCACACGTCTTCTTTGCCTTTCAATCTTGTTTTTATATCTACTACGTTTCGGTTCGTTTATTCTTTCGTCTATAAAAACTTTTAGGTCAGGATCATCTAACAATCCGTGCTCAGTGTCCAGTAAGAAAATACTGACTTTATTTCTATTTTTTATAAGCGGTTCAGGTTCAGCGAGTATCTTGAAGCATAGGACATCATATGTTTTTTCATCCCAATCTATAAGACAGGGGTGGCCGTTATAATGCCATTCTTGGCGTTCAACAAACCAAATGTCAGTAGTCGAGTCAATGACAACCTCTGCATCACCAATTGGGTCTGCAATAAGTAATTGCTCTATGAGTTCTTTTGTTTTCAAAGCGAAAGTACTTTTAGATTATTTTCAAGCTCGAACCAAATGTTCGCTTTTGCCGCTCGCTCTTCAAGCACCAACTTCTTGAACTCTTCTGCATCTTTAGCTTCACTCAATGCTCTTTCAACTTGCTTCAAGCTCAAAGCGCTCGCTTTGTTGAGATCTATCAAGATTACTTCTGCACTCTGCAAATCTTCTCGCAGAAACTCTTTGAGCTCTGGTGTGTTGAGCAAGAAGTCAAAAAATACACTCTCACTATAGCAATAAGTTTCATCCATCAATTCACGAAAAACTTTATCTGCAGCATTATTATATCTTCTCCAGAATGCTTTTTGCTTGTCTGCAGCGAGGGCGAGGGGGAGGGGGCTCACGGCGAGGGGGAGGGCGAAACCGGCGGCGAGGGCGCCCGGGCCGGGGGCGCAATAATCTTGTGAAAACTTAGAAATTATCTGATTGATTATAGACATTCTTTTAGAGCTTCTTCAAGTTTTTCATACATACTCATATCTTCACAGCATTCTTCAAATAGAAATGAGAGAACTGCCCAGCCCATCGTGCTTTTGAAACCGATAGAAACGACGTCATCGAGCTTGATGCCTTCTGTTATATATCGAAATGTATAGCTATTGTCAGTGCTGGGCGTCATATCAAAAATTTGGTAATTTATATTTTTGAATGTTAGACTGTCTTTGTTCTTGACAACTCTAAAGTTATAGAACTGTTCTAACACTGATATGTTTTGAATGCTTATCAAGAAGTCTTTATTGGTTTTTAGATTATAAAGAAAGTTCTTCTTTGGTGGGATGTTGTCAAATTTTAGCTGCATTGTTCGCCAATAGTTTCTTGTTTCTCTTTAGCTTATCTAAATAAATCTTTTTTTGTGTCTTGCTTATTTTATCAATCAGTGTTATCCCGTCAAGATGCTCAATCTCGTGAGCAAGACACGCAGCAAATAAGTCACTTGCTTCAATTTCAATTTCTTTTTCATCAAGAGTTATAGCTTTCACAAGCAGTGATTTTGGTCGTTTGACAATAAACTCGAGTCCGGGAAATGATAAGCAGCCCTCTTGGCTATCAAGAAGTTCTTGTGATTGTTCTACAACAACGGGATTGATGAGTACGTTCGGCACATCTGAGTTTGCTACGAAGTTAGCCGATATATCTTCAGCTCTAACGACTATAATTCTCTTCAAAAAACCCACCTGATTTGCAGCCAAGCCTATGCCGCCGTTGGCGTACATAATTTCAGATAAATCGTCAGCGAGCCTTTTAACATCACTATTGATGTTATCAATGGCTGTTGATTTCTGCATCAATGTAATGTGCGGATAGAAAAACAATTTAGACATTTTCTATTTCAATCTTCCACATAAAATCTAAACTGTCGAACTCAGTGGGCTTGTATGCATACTTTCCAAGCAGCGAAAATCTTGCTAATGCATCATTGATTGCAACTCGTAACAAGTATTTACGATATCCGTCACTGTCTATAGCGAACGTAGAAACGACATCATTAGTTATATCAATTACGCAAAGTGTTGCGTTTATAAACGAGTCAAAATACGCACAACCTTTTTCAACTTTAGAAACTGACATTATTCTTATTCTTTTGTTTTATTCAAATGAGAGCAATTGTTTCGACATAAGATAAGCTTTCTCTCAAGCTCAAACCAAATGTTTGCTTTTGCCGCTCGCTCTTCAAGAGCCAATCTCTTGAACTCTTCTGCATCTCTTGCTTCGCTCAATGCTCTCTCAACTTGCTTCAAGCTTAGAGCGCTCGTTTTGTCGAGTTCTACCAAGATTAGCTCTGCACTCTGCAAATCTTCTCGAAGAAACTCTTTGAGCTCTAACGAGTTTAGCCAGAAATCGAAGACTGTCTGCTTGCTATAGCAATAAGTTTCATTCATTAGCTTTTTAAATGCAGCGTTTGAACTATGCTTCTGCCAAAATGCATTCCACTTGTCTGCGGCGAAGGCGGGGGCCCGGCGCCAGGCGAAGGCGAGGGAGAGAGAGAAGGTGAAATCTGGCTGAAACTTAGAGACTATTTGATTGATTATAGACATTCTTTTAGAGCTTCTTCAAACTCTTGCATTCAAGATAAATAATTTTATCAACATAGTCAGGCTCTTCTTTGAAGATGACGTCGTGTGTTCTGAGTGTTTTGTGACTTTCTGGGAGCTCACCATCAGACAGCCAAAGTGTTCGGCAGCTATCACACCAGACACTAATCGTTAGATAGTGCTCGCTCTCTCTGAACAGAGAGAGCCCGGTCGTCTCACTGGATGCTTGTCTTAGCATTGCTGCCATAGAAGAGATTTTCAAGTTCTTCGTCAGTCATATCTTCAATCTTTTGCTCGTTCTCGTTCTTCTCAGACTTTGCCATAAACTTCGGATGTCTATTGAGAAGGAGTGACACAAGAAATCTTGTGTTGATTTTTGATAGATGCTGCTGCAAACCTCGCAACATATCGTGTGTCACGAGGTTTGCAGTATCATCAGCTTCTTCAACGAGCACTGTTCCAAGCTCTCGGTTGATTGAATTGAACTTTATCTTTGCGTTGTGAGTTTCAAGAATACTCTTGGCTTCACGGTTGCAAAGACGCTTTATGAGTTCTTCTTCAATCTTTGTGTTTCGTTTTAGCTTTTCTTTCAAGCTCTCAATTGAAGAGTTTGCTTCCATTATTACTAATTATACATTCGTTGAAGCTTCGCTTACAACTTTTTGCGACGGCACAGCAGTAGTAGCAACTGCGTTCAGCGGAGCTTTCGCGGGCGAAGTAGTTGCCTTTTTTGCAGATGCAGTTTTGCTATTTGTTGTTGTAACTTTGATGTCTTTTAGAAGCATTTTTGACGGACGGCCCTTACGACATTTTTTGTTTTCTTTATCGACTACAAGCGCACCCCAGAAATGCTCATTGTCAAACTTCGTTACTTTGTAAAGTAGTGTCTGACTCTCTCTAACCACAGAAACAAAATCTCCAAGTTTTACAGTTGTCATTTTATTTTTCTCCTTTTTCCTTTTATAAAATCATTATAAAAATAATTTTTCTCTTGTTTCAACTAATCTTTTCTCAAGCTCAAACCAAATGTTTGCTTTTGATGCTCGCTCTTCAAGCACTAACTTCTTGAACTCTTCTGCATCTCTTGCTTCGCTCAATGCTCTCTCAACTTGCTTCAAGCTTAGAGCGCTCGTTTTGTCGAGTTCTATCAAGATTACTTCTGCATTCTTCAAATTGTCTCTCAGAAACTCTCTGAGCTCTAACGAGCTTAGCCAGAGGTCGAAGTAAGCTTGTTTGTTATAGCAATAAGTTTCATTCATTAGTTTTCTAAACGCAGCATCTGCATTATATTTCTGCCAAAATGCATCTCGCTTGCCTGTGGCGAGGGCGAGGGCGAAGGCGAAGGCGAGGCCGGCGAAGGTGAAGGCGAGGGCGTCGACGCTGGCGGGGGCGTAATCTGGCTGAAACTTAGAGACTATTTGATTGATTATAGACATTCAGTTTCTGAACTCAGTTCATAGTAGTTTGTGACACGTCTAAAAACTTCTGCTTCAATTTTTGCATCTTCAAGAGCATCGTGCTTTTCGCTTCGTTTTATCTCAAAGATTTCAATAAGCTTCTCAAGCCCGTGTTTTCTATCTTTATCAAAAACTGTTTTGTTCATTATAACGAACGGATAAGTGTAGCTCCATAGCTCTATAAACTTATAGAGGCCTCTATATTTTTTGAGCCCAAGAAATCGTCTGAGTATCTCGACATCAAACATATTCCATGATGCTACAATGACGTTATTGAAATCAACTGCTTTTTCTAAGTCGCTGAAAACTTTCGTTACGTCGTCACCGACTTTTAGCAAGTAATCTCGTGACAAACCGTGCACACGTTCAGCTTCTTCTGTCCATTCACTGTTTCCTGGTTTGCAAAATGCTGCATATTCAAGCTTTGTTTGAAACGTGTCTTTATCAAGAAGCACTGCACCAATTTGCAACGGGCTACACGTATACGGATTTACTCCGTCAGTTTCAAAATCTAAAACTAAAATGTCATTTAGAAAAATCATTCTCTCTAATTCTTTTCTTTTCTTGCTTCTTCTGATTTGTTTGTATTCTTAATCTGTTCTGTTGCTTCTGCTCTCAACAGTTTCATTAGAACTGCAAATTGTTCATCTGTGACTTTCACTTTCATGTTTATCTTGAGCAGATTTTCAAAATCTTTGTACTCAAATGAATTGTTATACTTTCCATATTCAGCGAGAGTTTCTATTGTTTCTGTGAAATCCTGCAGAATGCCGTTTGCTTGCTCATCGTCCCAGTCACAACATTCAATGAGCGCTGTCCGGAGAGACATAGCCTCGGCAGCTGCTGAGAATGTTATATCTAGTTGTTCAGCGAGCTTTTTTCGGTCTGCCACGCTTACGTTTTGCTGGCTTTTCTTTTTCTTCTGTTTCATTTTGCTGTTGTTGCTGCAAGTTTTCTTCTTGCATCTTCTGTTCTTTGCGCTGTTTTTCGAGTTCTTTTACAAGGAGCCACAGTTTATCAGTACTTACATCTACAGACTCAAGACGATAATTTGCTTCATAAGTTATTTGACTGACTTTAAATGAAGCGTTCTCTGTATCATTTACTAAAGTCACGAGTTTGCATCTTAGAGAGTCGTTCTTGTCGTTTTTTATTGGTATAACGAACTTATTGTAGACTTTCCGACCGGTGTGAACGACACACCGATAGACACAATATAAGTCTGCGTCTTTTGCAAGAACAACATCATTTTCGATAGATTTACGCACTGACTGTTTCTCCAATTGTCCAGACGTATTGATTGTTTTTTATATGATTTTCACCACACGAGCAGATGTCACGTGGAAGTTTTTGTACAGCAGCAAGCAATTCAATACTAGGTAACCAGCCGTCAACAGCAAACTTTTTTATTCTTTGCAAGAGAAGTTGTGAGTGTTGTAATAGATTATAGCTGTAAAGTTTTTTATCAGGTACGTCCCGCATAAATTGTCTGCTAACGTATATCATTCGTTCAGCTGGTTGATAAGCTATTTGATTTATAGTAAAATCAAAGTTTTTCAACGTTCTAATTATAAAATCATTGATGTGCTCTTGTTGAAGAGCGAACGATTTTATAATCTGTATTGCGTTCTTGCGAGAATTAGCATTCACTTCTACTATATATTCATTTTCACATTCTCTATTTTCACGTTTCTTGTATGTCTCAGCATAAATGCTATCATAGCATTTTCTATAACCCATAATTATGAGATAGTCACGAACAATTTCAAAATCAGTTTGACTAACTGTCCAGATGTCTATATCGTTATAGTCTTTTGCTATACAAGCATCTCGTAAACACCCACCAGCAACAAAAAAATCTTTGCATTCAAGCTGAACAAGAAGAAGTAATTTGTCTAACTTAGAAATGACACTCAAGAAATTATGTGCGTCAAACCTTGTGTCTAATTCTAATTGAAGCTGGTCTAAGAAGCCTGATAAACTGAACTGAATTATCTCGTTCACTTACAGAGCCTCCTCAAACATTCTTTCAAGTTTTTTCCACATATCATTTGAGTCGGTCGAGTCTCCAAGAGCTGCTGATAACCAATCAGGTATCTGAGTTTTCTTATAGTTTTTTTGTTTTGCACGAATTTTATTATTCGCATCCCACTGGCCAGTTAGCGTAACTTCTTTTATTGTCTTAGTACGATTTCCATACCCAGGAAGTCTGCCATAGATACCTTTGTATCTGCTTTCTGCATCGAAGAAAATAACTGCATAAAACTTGTGTGTGTTTTCAAATGCAGAACCGTGTTCTTCACCATAAAATAAAACTTCCATTGCGTACACTTTCTACAATAGAATGAGTATTTGTCTCATTATAGACAATGAACTATAAATTATTATCAATTATGATTTTATTTCGTCATTTCTTCTTGTTTCATAATACTTATAGCAGTGAGTAATAAAGCTGCTATGTCATATAAAAACTTTCGTTATCGAATCTATCCCAATAACAAACAAAAAACTGCATTCGCTAAAAACTTCGGTGCTTGTCGCTTTGTTTGGAACTGGGCATTAGAGCAGCGAAATAGAGCGTATAACGAACGAAAAGAAAGCATAACATATTACAAAGCTGGATTAGAACTCGTCAAACTCAAGAAACTCGATGAATACAAATGGTTGAGTGATGCAATAGCTCAATCACTGCAGTGCTCACTAAAAAATCTTGATAATGCATTCAAGAGTTTTTTCAAGAAACAAACAAGCTTCCCTAGGTTCAAATCAAAGAAAAGCAATCGACAAACTTTTCACGTTCCGCAGTACATCTTCTTAGACTTTGACAAGCAAGAGCTAAAGTTTGTGAAGTTTTCCAAAATCAAAATCAAAATCAGTCGCCGCTTTGAAGGCAAGATAAAAAACTTGACAATAGAGAAGACAGCTTCTGGAAAGTATTTTGCAATCTTTTGTGTTGAGCAAGAGCAAAAAGCAGTCAAGCAAAAGAAGATAACAGAGAAATCAACAGTTGGCATAGATGTTGGCCTAACTAACTTCATTACGCTAAGTGACGGAACGAAAGTTGATAACCCAAGACACTTCGCTAAGTCTCAACAAAAGCTAAAGAAGCTTCAACGACAGCTTTCAAAAAAGAAAGCAGGAAGCAATAATAGAAATAAAGCTCGCTTGAAAGTTGCTCGCTGTTATGAACAAGTCACAAATCAACGAAAAGACTTTCTTGATAAGCTCTCAACACAATTAGCTAACGATAGCAAAGTTAGCACTTATGCTGTTGAGACGCTAAACGTCACTGGAATGCTAAAGAACGAGCGGCTTGCTAAGTCTATAAGCTCAGCAAGTTGGTCAATGTTCTTGACAATGCTCGAATACAAGATGCAAGAGCGAGGAAAGCACGTTATAAAGATTGGTCGTTTTGAGCCCAGTTCTAAAATGTGCTTCGCTTGCGGCTCTATCAATAATGAGCTAAAACTCAGTGATAGAGCTTGGACTTGCAAGAGCTGTTGTTCTACACACGACAGAGACATCAATGCTGCTAAAAACATCAAGCTTTATGCACTAAATAAAAGCAATTTAGTAGGGCAGATTTTGCCCGAACTGCTCACTAAAAGTGAGCAAACGCTTGCGGACTGTGCACTTTCGGGCACGACGACAGTCGTGCAGAAATCACAGGTTGAAACAAGAAGAAGACAGAGCAAGACTAAAAATCTTAGCTCGTAAGTTCTTTACTTATAATGGCTTTTGTCGAGTAATCTATCTTGCTCTTTCCAGCCGATTGCATACACATATTTTAGTGGTTTACAAGCCGAGCTTTTTAGCACAGCTTTATCGACAATGAGCTGATTGAGTATATCATCATTGATAAGATTTAGTATCCTTGATTTATGTGCTGCATCATCTAATGCATCACTGTATGGGTCAATAGCAGTCATATTATTCGCACTAATCGGATTTAGCAGAGCGAACTCTCTTGTTTTTCTCGAGTCTATTGCTTTTTCAAATGTATTTCTAAACTTTTGTTTTGTAAAATACTGACTATTCCAGCAATACATTTTCTTTTTTGAGACATCAATAAGTCGCAAACCGGGAGTGAATAATGTAGCAAGATAGTATCTGTAAAACTTAGAACGCATATCAGTGCTCTCAGCCAACGTTGTGCCAATAGGTTTTGCAAGGAAACCAGTATATTGATTGCTGCATAATGCGAGCTCAATACGTCGCACGATATCGATGTATTGTGCGAACGTTGTGCCTCGTTTTCCGCTCCATAGCTTATCGTGTATTTGCAAGATGTCTTCATCACGAACAGCGAGAAACCAGAGTGGGTTCTGCATAGCCCATTTGTAATCAACGTCAGAAGACAGTAATTGTTTAGCTATAAGTAATGCTTTATCGTTATCGAAATGAATCTCAGACATTTTGCTGTGCCTCAGATAATTGAGTTTCTAAACGCTCCCATATTGTTTTCGCTCTATCAATCAAGTAAATAAACTCGGTTGCAACCCATAATTTTCTTTCCGAAAAGAATGTTCTGTTTTCGTCAAACTTTACTCTTACACTATCGTTGTCTATGCAGATTTCGAGTACTATTCCTGTACAATGATGACATTTTAGAAAATTATTGTTTATTGATACTCTATCACCGACACAGAATGTTGTTACTTTTCGTTGTTCCATACACTATCAATCACTTTGTCAAAGTTATTCTTGACAGTCTTTGGGTTTGTCAAATCAATTGTCTTAAGCCTTCCTGTGTCTTTTTCGTTTAGTTCTTTCATAAACTTTTCAAGGACAGCAAGCTGTGCATCCTTGATAAAGTCTGGTGCTGTATCTCTAAGAGTTATGCCACAGTCTAAACAAGAACCAATATACTCAACTCTTCTGGGTGATACACGTTCTCTATCCTCAGTCGGTAGCTCTTTATACCAATTCATAATAACTTCAGCAATCTTAGCAGGCATCTTTGTTTTCAGATATGAAAGTGAGACAGTTGGCACCATCTCTATAAATAAATGAAATCTATCTTTTAAAGCGACATCAAGCTCTTCGACGTGATACTCTTCAGTTGGTGGGTTGATAGCTGCCCAAACCATTTTTAGTTTAGGGAAGCGCTTGCCGTTGATACTCTTGAACTGAATTAGCTCAAGTACAGAGTTTCTAACTTTTTGATGTGCTCTGTTTAGCTCATCAAAGAAAAGAAACTCCATATCAAAAATGTCTTCACGCTGAGCAAACTTCAGATGACCGCTCTCGGGATATGGGACACCAACGAGGTCAATGTATGGGTCCATGGTCGATGCTGACCAATAACCCAACTTCAGTCCAAGTTCTTTAGTTATATCTTGTACGAGATATGTCTTGCCAACTCCGTGCATTCCGATTAGCAAAACATTCTTATCGTTTTTTGCTGCGTTTATACAAACTTTTTTAGCTTCATCATACGCAAGTTTTCGCATTGTTTATTCTTCCTGATTCTCCTTGTGTGTTATTATTTTGTTGGCTCTCAATATAATTATTTTATTCTGATTTATATTCTTGTTTCATCTAATTTTCTTTCAAGCTCGAACCAGATGTCTGCTTTTGATGCTCGCTCTTCAAGCACTAACTTCTTGAACTCTTCTGCATCTCTT
>ERZ1292632.365-Hain-H43-01um-R2-365-length-46872-cov-22_pt1 | contig 44118 bp, 80 predicted proteins | sample MGYA00564407_ERZ1292632 | MGnify/ENA primary metagenome ERZ1292632 (study PRJEB36523, sample SAMEA6512637) | groundwater metagenome | collected 2019-01-08 | study: AquaDiva: Metagenomics assemblies of 32 groundwater samples | reverse complement strand
CCATGATCGAAGCGTGGACGGCCGCGATGGAACTGCCCAAGGCCCTGATCGCCGGGGCTGACGAGGCTGGGAAAATTATTGCGCGGTTTGAAACTCAGGTGAATGAAAATGCTGCTCCTGCCGACAACGCTTAGTCGTAAAGCGGTCGCCAGCACGTTCAACAAGCTCACGCCTGTAGCATGGGAGAAGCATTTCGAGCGCGAGCATCACAACGGCATCGCCAAGCTGCGCGCGGACGGCGAGGATGCAAGAAACCGCATCTACTATTCCACAGATGGCCTTATCAAATGGCTTATCCGTAGCAACTTTTATTCCTTCGAAGAAACCCGTTGCTTTTACTATCAGGCACCAAAGCCGCACATTACTCAGCATATTCTTGCTGGATAGTTCTACCCCCTGAAATACCCCCAACTCGACAGCATTTGCCGTGCTGTCTATAAAGTCGCGCGCATACGGTCGTAATCGTCTGGCCGACGCAGACAGGCAACGCGAGACTTTAAGGCGCGGCAACATACATGGCTGAAGATGCTGGGAGTGGCGCTCCCGAAGGTGGGGAAGAAGGTAAGGACAAGTCGAAAGACGATTCCGTCCCGAAAACGCAGTTTCTGGCGGCGATCAAGAGCGCGAACGAGAAGTTCGACTCCATGAAAGCCGAATTGGAAGCGAAGCTGGAAGCGGCCAAGGCCAGTCCCAAGGCAGAGGCGTCGAAGAGATACACCCGAGCGGAACTGATCGCGATGGTGGACTCCAGGCAAATCACCCAGGACCAGGCCGATGCGCAACTCGACTATCAGTCGCGCGAGGACACCAAGGCTGAAGCGCAACGGGTGGCAATTGAAACCGTCACGTCGGTGCAGCGTAAGAGCTACGTTGACGCGGAGATCGGCCGCTATAAAGCGGTCGCGCCGGAAATACTGGACGAGGCAAGCGAGACACGCGAGCGCATCAAGGAGGAATACAACTTCCTCGTTGGCACGCTGGGTGACTCCAACGGTCTCGATACCCAGTTGAAGGCGATCCGCTCGGTTCTTGGACCTGTAGAGAAACTGGAGCGCGCACGGAATGCCAGAGCAAGCCACGAATCCCATCGGGAAACCGGAGGAGGCGGGGCAAGTGAAGTTGGCAGGAAGGGCGACGGCAAGCTGACGTATGACCGCCTCTCCGCACGGGAGAAGGCCCACTACGACAAGCTGATTGCCAGTGGTCTTTACAAGGACGCCAAGGCTGTCAATGAAGAACTGGCTTACGTCAACCAGACGACTCGACGCAAGTATGGGGCGATGAGTTGACCACGATCTTGGTTCCGCAAAAGTGGACGCCAAGACAGGTCAAGCAAGCCGAAACGAGCGCGGTCGAATTCAGGCCGAATCGCACCACCAGCGGTTCGGCGAATCTGGACGACATGATCGCGCTCAACAAGGCGGTCATCCTGTGCGAAGTCCATAGCCGGAAGTTCTCCCCTATAAAGGCCCGTTATCGCGTGCATCCGGACAAGCGGTTGCGCAAGGTGATGGGAAATTGCGATGTCTGCAAGCAGTTCGGCCTGTCATGGCTATTCCTGAACGAGAAGGATGCCTATGACGAGCAGAAGAAGCTGGAACGGTTCCAGCGCGCCTGCGAGTACGGACAGCTTTTTAGATAAAGGAGCGCTACGTGGAATTCGCTTATGATCTAAACGGTGGCTCGACCGCCACTGTGAAGAAATACCAGGTTGCCGCGACCAATAACACGATTGGCGTGCCCTACCTGAAGACCGCAGACGGCGGAACGGGAATCGTTCTGGGCACCGTCTCCGGTGCCGCCGATTTCATCGGGGTCAACGTCGATGCCGCCGGCACTTACGTCACTGCCCAGCAATCCGATAACTCGGATACGGCGCGACTGACAACCATCATCTGCAATCCATTCGCCGTCTATCGCGCCCGTCTGTGCGGGGGGGCCGCGAATGAAGCGCTCACGGCTGCAACAGAAACCACTGGGTCAACGACCGGGTTGGTTGTGACCACCTCTGCCTTCGACCCGAATTCTCCTGATCTGAACGAAGGGACTGTCTGGGGTTATACCGGAGCAAACGCAGGGAAAGCGCGCAGGATCATCACTACTGCTGCGAACGTGGTCAATACCACGGTTGCCTTTCCCTACGATATCGCTATCGGGGACCAGTTCCTGTACGCGAACCTCAGCGCCAGCCGAACGGTTCTCGCTCAGTTCGGAACCGACATGACGACCATCGACGCCACCGCAGCGCTTTCCGGAGACGCGAACGTCGCCACGATCGAACTGATTCTGAATGATGCCTCAGGCAACGGCACGACCGAGAGTTACGCCTTGATCATGTTCGGCGATCACACGCTGATCACGATGGCTACGTAACCCTCGATTAAGGAGAACATACATGGCAACCCCAATGAACAGCGGAAATTTCGGCGATCTTCTTGACCCGAGATTCCAGAAGATCTTCGTCGAGACCCTGAAGCCCTTGCCCGACATGCTGGGCGAGGTCTATACGATGGTCCCGAGCAACGGCAGAAATAACATGACGTGGTCGGAAGTCGGCACGCTGACCGACTGGGACGAGTTCACCGGCAACGTGGCTTATTCGTCCATCTCGCAGGGCTACGACGTGACGATGACGCCGGTCGAGTGGACCAAAGGTACACAGGTCACGCGCAAGCTCTACGACGACGACCAGTACCACATCATGGACCAGAAGCCGAAGTCAATGGCCGAAAGTCTGCACCGGACCCGTCAGAAGCACGGCGCGAGGATCTTCAACAACGCCTTTTCCATCGACTCGCTGTTTTACAGCCATTCGGAAGGCGTGGCACTGTGCTCCAACAGCCATACCACGACCTCCGGCGCATCGACCGCTTCCGGCTTTGACAACCTCACCACGGCATCGATGACGGCTACCGCGGTATTCGCGATGCGCCTGCAGATGATCGGCTACCGGGGTGATCAGGCCGAGAAGGTCGACATCATGCCGGACGAGTTGTGGTATCCGCCGGACCTCTCCGAACAAGCCTTCGAGATCACCAAGTCGCAGGGCAAGGTCGACACCGGCAACAACAACCGCAACTTCCACGAAGGCCGCTACAAGACCTACGAGTGGAACTACCTGAACGACACGAACAACTGGTTCATGTGCGATTCGTCGCTGCGGCGCCAGTTCCTGTTCTGGAATGACCGCATTCCGGCCGAATTCGCCATGGTCGAAGATTTCGACACGCTCGTTGCCAAGTGGCGCGGGTATGGGCGCTGGGCAATGACTTACGTGAACTGGAGATGGATTGGGGGTTCGCAGGTCACGTAATTTCATGTGAGGGTTATCAAATGAGCAACAAGTATCACTCGAACCTGACTGGCAACGGTAAGCAGTCAGGCGGCAGCCAGGCGCAAACGCGCCGCTCGCATCCCGAAATGCCGATGCCGGAGAAGACGGCGAACTGGGGCGGGCTTCCAGGAAAGGCCGGGCCTAACCGTTCCGGCGGGGCGCCGAAGCGCGGCAAGCGTGGGCCATTTTACGTGAAACAAGAAGGGCTTTAAGCCGAATCGCTAACCCGGGGGCGCGCGGGGAGATGAGCGAAGATTTCATGATCGTGCCGAAAGGAAACTGACATGAGTTACATCACCAAGTACGGCACCCTCTGGGGCGCAGTCCCGCAAACCGTTGGCAACATATTCTGGGTTGCTGCTTCGACCAGCGCATTGATTGAGGACAAAACCGTTATCGCCTCTGATGGCAACGACGGACTATCCCCGGATCGGCCTCTGGCTACTGTCGCCCAGGCGATTTCCAATGCGACGGCAAATGCTTCTGATGTAATCATGATGCTGCCTGGGACGCACACCTCGGCATCACAGGTTGTGCTGAACAAGGCCGGACTGACGTTTGTCGGCGCGCACCCGAGCGCAAGGATCGCGCCGCAGGTCAGGCAGTACGCGCTCGACACGAAAGTCAATTGGACCAGCACTCTCGCCGGCACCGCCGTAGCGAATACTGCGGCGGACTGCGCGTTCTACGGTATCAACTTCATTCCCGTTACGGCGAGGACGTTCATGTCCTGCATTGCGACGCCGCGGAACCGCTTCGTGGGATGCTCTGTGACGCAGAGCGCGACGGCAAGCACATCAACCAAGGGCATCGTGTTCAGCGGCGCGGCTGGCGCGAATTGCAGTTTCATCGACTGCGTGTTCCTGAACAACATCGCAACTTCGGCGCAGGGACCGTGCCTTGACCTGACTGCGGCCGACAATTTCCTGGTTCAAGGCTGCGATGTTCTGCTGAAAGGAACCTCTAGCGCGTGGGCCGTGGCGATTCAGCTCGGTGCCGGTAGCGCCGGGGTCTTCCGCGAGAACTTCATCGGTGCAGTGAACGCAGGGACGATCACCATCGGTATTGATGGAACCGGCGTGGCGGTCGCGAACGCCATCAACCTTATGAACAACCGCTACGGCGTATCGCCTGGCGCTGGCGCGACGAAGAACTTCGACAACACGGATGTCTCTCTCGTCGAGAACTACTACGGCACGGTAGGCGCCGGTCTTGGGACTGTTATCCACACCATCGCCGTTTAACCAAGAGAGACCTATGCAAGCACAGCCCATGTTCGACACGAAACCGCTGCTTCGCCCCGCCCAGCTTGCGGAGGCAAGGAACGAACTGAAGTCACTCGAAGCGAAGCTCCAGTCTCCGCATATCGAGGACAAGGGCGAGGTCGCCAAGCAACTAAGACGGGTATCCAAGACCGTTGCCGAGCAGACGCCGGTAGCGCCGGCTTCAGCGGAGGAAGAGGGCAGAATGACCGGGCGATCCGGGCAACTGCTTTCCGAAATCCTGCAAGGCATGCCTTCTCAGGAAGAGATGCGCAAGGCCCCGCCCGGAGCGGTGGACAAGCACATGCGCTGGGAGCGATCCAACAAGCAGAAGATTCTTGAATGGAAGAACCTGCAACTGCGTCTGACGAACGGTGAGGATGCCGAAGCCGCCAACCTGGAGAGGCATCGCCCGGTCGACTCAACGCTCAGCATGGACAATGCCTTTATTTCCGGCAAGCAATTCTTCATGCCGACGACAACCAGCCCGTCCGTGGTCTTCAACGAAGCCCAGATCGCCTTCCTGCGCAACTTCAACCCGGCTATTGCCGACATGCTCGGCACCATGAACAACGAGCAACGCAGCGAGGTCAAGCAGGCCATCGAAGGCATCGGATTGAGTCCGGCATCGGTCGCCGGGCTGCGTGGCGCAGCGAAGAAGCGCCAGATGAAGGAAAAGGAAACCAGGGAGAGCAAGAAGCAAACCCGCAGTCCCGAGGAGCGCGCCGCATGGGGTGAAAAGATGCGCCTTGCGCGTGCGAAAGCGAAGGCCGCAAAGGAGGGGTAGTCCATGTTTGGCGATCAGCCATACGTCGTCGGCGGCAACAAGGTTTCGGATCAAGCCGAAGCGAGCAGCGCCAATCGTGGCGCCGGCACTCTGCAAATGCGGATTCTGATCGAATTGCAGGTTATTTCGTACCTGCTCAACCAGAGCATGACGAATGACTCGCAAGAAGACCTGCAGAAGTTGAGGCAGGATTTGGCGGACGAAATTTCATAGAGGACAACGCACATGTCAGTCAATCGTATCATCGCAGGAACGCAGGACAACGGCGACAGCACGCCCTTTGTCGCACGCGGCTTCAAGGAAGGCGGCCAGATCGTCGGCGATCTTCATGGCCGATATTACGAGGCCGCGCTGCGCGGCAACTTGTTCATGGCCTATACCGTCATCGCTGGCGTCGCGTTGCCAGTCGCTGCGGCCACGCTCAACTCGAAGTTCACGATCCACAATCCGACAGGCTCTGGCAAGAATGCCGAACTCGTGAGTTTCGTAATGGGCATCGACTCTGCGACCACGGTCGTCAACGGCGTCGGCATGGCGATCCAGCGGAATCTGTCCACGACTTCTGGTGTGCCAACCACTACGACCTCGCTCGTCTCCTCACCGTGCGGCCCGACCGGGGTGGCGAGTTGCTCGGTCTATTCACAGGCAACCCTGACCAACGTGGCGATCCCAGGCGTCACTGTCGCAACTGCCGTGCCGATTCCGTTCTACGGGATGTTTAGCTTCGGCGCGGTCACGGCGGCGGTTATTTCCCCATGCGAACACGAATTCAAGGGAAGGCTGGTTCTTGGCCCGGATTCCCTGGCCGCGGCCTGCACGACGGTTGCCGCAGCCACCGCAGCCTTCTGCGGAATTATCTGGGCTGAGTGGCCCCAATAGGGCCATCTAGGGCGCCTTAAATGGCTCTGTCAGCAGAACTGACCGAGAAGGGAATCGCCTCGATCAGGGCAAGGAAGGGCGTCGCCCTTTTCTTCCCGGCTTCGACGACCTACACCATCCCTGTCTCTGGCTGGTATCGGCTGTCCGCGCTCGGTGCCGGCGGCAGCGGTGGCGCCATCTTCACCACGACGACCGGCGGATCTTCTTCGGGCGGTGGCGGCGGTGCCTTCGCAGAGTCGGAAATCTATCTCGCCAAGGACACGGTACTCTCGATCACGATCGGCGCGGCCGGCGCCTCGGTTGCATCAAGCGTCAGCGGCACGGGCGCGAATGGCAATTTCGGCACCGGGACCACGATCGCATGGCCTGGAGCCACCACGATACTGGCTGGCGGCGGCGGCCGTGGACTCTTCAACGTCACCAACGCTACGACGGTAGCCGGCGGAGTAGGTGGAGTTGCCACTGGCGGCAACACGGTAAATGCGAACGGCGGCGCAGGCGGCGCAGCTACGCACACGACGAACAATGCAGGCGGCGGTGGCGGAGGCGGTGCCGGTAGTCCTTACGGCACAGGTGGCGCTGGCGGTGCCTGCAGCACTACCGTTGCAGGGGGTGGCGGAGGCGGTTCGATAACCTTCGCTGGCGGTGCGGCAACCGGGACGACTTCTCATGGTGGAGGCGGCGGCACTGGGGGCGCGGGCGCTGCTGCGGCCTCGACGACAACCAATGCCGGGGGTACCAATAGGCTGCTCATTGCCTCAATGTCGAGCATCGACGGATTCACTCGCACCACCGCGACAACGAGCACGATTGCCCCTGGATTTGAGTCTCTGAGCGATCCGTTCAGGGCATTGAGTGGCGGTGGAGGTCTCGCTTCCGCGACCACCAGTATTCCTTCTGGTCCTGGTTGCGGCACGGGTGGCGCGATCAATAGTGGCATTCCTGGACCATTTGGGGGTAGTGGTGGTGGAGGCAGGGCTGGCGCGACAGTGAGCAGCGCTGCGCCGCTATTCGGTGGTGGATCTGGCGGCACGGGCTCGAGCCTGACTGGCCCCGCAACGTCTGGCGCAGGCGGAGCAGGTTTGGCGGCAGTCGAGAGAATCGGGTGATTGTCAGGTAGCAGGACGGCGATAGGCGCCGCCCATTTATGGAGACGGCATGTCAAGTACCTCGCAGTTGACCGACTTTAGCGACATCTACACCGCGCTCCAAAACGCCGTGCGTGCGCAAACAAGCGTTACGGCTACAGAAAATCAAGCAAAACGCGCGATAAATGTAGCTCTGCATGATCTCCACATCGGATTCGACTACCGTTTCCCCTGGGCGGAGCGGTCCAGTCGTCTGCTTGTCAGGGCGCAGTATTCCACTGGCACGGTTACGATCATCAAGGGCAGTTCAACGCTGACCGGCACGGATACTGTCTGGACGACGACCGATGCCTTCGGCGTCGCCAACGCACGGGCGAACGGCAAGATCCGGATCGCGGGAAGCCTGGTTCCGTATGTCGTCTCGTCCGTGGGCGGCGCTGGAACCATCACGCTGACCAGCGCATTTACCGAGGAAGACCAGACCGACCAGACCTACCTCTACTACGAGGACGAGTACGCGCTCGCCTCCGACTTTCTGCGCCCCGTGGACGCGCAGAGGTTCTCCGATGAAGTTGCCATCGATGTTATCCCGAGAACCGAGTTCCGGCGGATGTATCCGACCAATTCCGTGCCGGGTACGCCGATCGTTGCATGCATCATCGATTCCGCGCCGAGCAGCAATACCACGCCGGTAAGACGGGTGCGATTCGCGCCGCCGCCATCGACGGCGATGACGATTCCCTATACGTACATCACGTCGAATCTGGCCGTGAGTTCAGCGGGTGCCGCGCAGGCCAACCTATCCGCCGACACCGATGAACCCATCGTGCCGCTGCGCTACCGGCATGTGCTTCTCTATCACGCTCTGTACAACTGGTACAGGGACAAAAAGGACGATGCCCGCTCGCAAGAAGCCAAAGCAGAGTACACGGACCTGTTGCTCAGAATTTCCGCCGATGTGGAAGTCGGCGGCGTGCGCCCGCAATTGCGTCCGAATATCTCCGGCTATGCCGGCAGGGCACGGCGCCCTTATAGCGGGAGTGGACGACGTTACGACGTTGGCGGCCGGTTCGACAGGATGGAAGACTAGATGCCTGACGACCGCGAAATCAGACGTGTGGCATGGCTCACCATCGCCGAAGCATTGGATCTGGACGTTGACACGACCGCTACGCTGCTGTTTCAAGCGCAGACCTACACCGTTGCGACTCTGCCTGCTGCTGCGACGTATCCGCGCGGGGTCGTGTTCGTCAGCAACGAAGCGGGTGGCGCTACGCTGGCCTTCAGCGATGGCACGGATTGGCGGCGCGTGCAGGACAGAAACGTGGTGAATTGAGATGGCCTTCAACAAAACCCTCGTCTTGAGACACAAATTCGGCGGCGGATGGAATACGGATTCGGGTCCAACTGCGGACGTCTCCCCCGACGCTTCCGGTCTGGTCGTCATTCCGTTTCTGACCGAAGCGCAGGATTGCCTGTTCGAACTCGACGGCGGACCGCATGAAATCGGCGGGGCATCGAAAGTCAACTCGTCTGCAGTCGCCTCCGGTGCGGTCATTACCGGCGTGTATGACTACTGGCGGCAGGGCACGGCCGGCTCACAGTCGCGCAGGCGCGTGCTGCATGCCGGCACGGTTGCGCTCGCGGACACGGACGACACCGTATTCTCTACGACCATCGGCTCCGGACTGGAAAGCGGCAAAGTCCCGTCCTATTTCACCTTCGACGACTTGCTGATCTTTTCGTCGGATTCGACTGTGGACGTGCCGCGCTCGTGGGATCAAACCACGGCGCAGGCTCTTTCCGGGACGCCCCCGCGCTTTTCGTTCGGCGTGGCCCACAAGAATAGGGCATGGGTGGCCGGCGTGTATGCCAATTCATCCAGGCTGTACTACAGCGCCAACACGGACCCGGAAGACTGGACTGGGGTGGGTTCAGGTTCCGTCGACATCGATCCAAACGATGGCGACATGATTACAGGTCTTGTGAGCCACAAGGATGAACTGTTCGTGTTCAAGGGTCCGAACAAGGGATCGATACACCGCATCATCGGATCGAGCCCGACCGGCTCCGACGGCTTCGCGCGCAAGAACTTCGTCAAGGGCATTGGAGCCTGCTGGCACAACGCCATCTTTCCGTTCGGCGACGACATCGGCTTCGTGAGTCAGTACGGTTCGATACATAGCCTTTCTGCCACTGCTGCCTATGGCGACTTCATTGGCGCGTCGCTATCGCGTCCGATCAACGGCTGGATCAAGAATCACCTGAACTACAACCGCCTGCGTTACATCACAGCCGCTACGGATCACTTCCGAGGCGTGGTCTACATCACCATTTCGATCGACGCAAACTCGACCAACAACGTCACGCTGGCGATGGATTTCAGGGGCGCACCGGACATCATTCGCTGGTCGCGCATCCCGTCCTACAAGCAGGGAAGCCTCGGTGTCTTCGTGGACACCAACGGGGTCCGTCGCGTGCTGGGCGGCGGCAATGACGGGTTCGTGCGAAGGCTCAACATCGTGGACCGCGCCATCGACGCGACGACCGCGTTGTCGTTCAACGTGAAGACGCCGCATCTGAACTATGGCAACCCCATGCTGCTGAAGAACATCAGCGTTGCCTCTCTCGGCATTGCGCCGAAGGGCAATTTCAACATGACTTTCGGATGGCAGAGAGACGATAACGCGCAGCAGACATACATCGCGGCTCAGGGTGGCACCGATGTACTCGGTCCTGTGTCTGTCAATCAATTCAAACTGGATAGTTCACTTCTCGGCGGTGCGCGATACGTGGATCGGTACATGGAACTGGAAGAAGGCGGCGATTTTCGGTCTATAGCCTATAGCGTTACTCAGGCGACATTGAATGCCGACATCGAACTGCATTCCATCGCAGCCGTGGTGACTCCGGGCGCTATCTCGACGGAGACGACGCCATGAGCCTCGCCAGGGTGAAAAACTGGATCGTAGGCGAAGACCTCAACGCCGACGACCTGAACGCCGAGTTCAACAACATTCTCCAAAATCCGGTCTCGCTTGTTTCTCCGGTCAGCGCGGCTTGGGATTTCGACGGCGTTACGATCACGCTCGATGCTGCTGCCGCAACGCAACTTGTTTCTTCTGCGGCAGTCTCGTTCAACTTCACCAGCGGCGCGAAGGCGGGTACGCCTGCCACGACCGGATCGGTTGCCAACTGGTCAGCGCAGACTTTCACCGATTCGGCAACAGCAGGGTCCGGCACGGCAACGGCTTTTGTGGCACACGGCATACAGCGCCCGACACTGGCGGCGACGAATGCAACCGTCACGACTACCGATGCGGCGACGTTCTACATCGCCAATGCTCCGGCAGAAGGGACGAACGAAACGATTACGAGCGCATGGGCGCTGTGGACCGACGACGGCAAGGTAAGGCATGACCTGACCGCAACGGTTGCTTCTGCTGCTGGCGCGGTGCTTAGAGGGCTGTATTTGCCCGCCGTGACTGAAACCGTTACGGGTTCTACCAATATCACGACCGCGACCGGATTCAACCTTGTCGAAATCGGCATACCGACGCTTTCAGCCGCAAGTGCTTTGACGGTAACAAATGCTGCAACCGTTTACATCTCAGGTGCTCCTACCGGCGGGGGTGTCGGGCCTGCCGCGATTACGAATGCCTATGCGCTGTGGATAGATGACGGGGCAGTTAGATTCGATGGGGCAGCAACATTCAATTCTACGACTACTGTTATCGACAGCAGCTTTACCGTAATCGGTTCTGCCGATGCCACGAAAGCCCTGCGCTTCGAGGTTGACGGGTTTACCACTGGCAATACTCGCGTCCTGACCCCGCCGAACGCAAACCTGACACTACCGAACGCCGCCACCGCAGGGACCATTCCGATAACTACCAGTGCCGGTGTTTTGGGCATGGCGGCGGCGCTGAATCAGGCGATCTACGGGCTGACCTACGCGAACGGCACAGATGCGGTGAACGACATCAATTTCGCATCTGGTGGTTGTATGGACTCCACAGGCGTCTTGTGGATCGCTTGCGCTGCGATGGCTGGCAAGCAACTTGACGTGGGCTGGGCGCCAGGTGCCGCTGCAGGCATGCGCAATTCGGGCGCCGCCATCGCCGATACGGACTATAACCTCTTTGCCGTTGCAAAGGCTGATGGCACGCAAGACTACTACGCGCATACCAGTATTGTCGTCGCCACAGTCATTACGGCTTTACAGGCCGAAAGCGGTGGGGCGGATTATCTATACGCCAGACGCATCGGCTGGATTCATCGCACAGGCGGAACGATCGTTGCAATGACCACTTACGAGACGGCGGGGGGTGGTCTGGAATTGAAGTGGACGACGCCGACGTTAGACATCAACCTAGCCAATACGCTCACTACGAGTCGGCGCACGGATGCAGTCAAAGTACCGCTCACCTTTTCAGTGATCGCTGAACTGAACGTAGTGCTGACGGACGCAAGTACCAGTCACCAGGACTGGATATATTGCCCTGACCAGGCTGATCTTGCGCCTAGCCCAACGGCGGCGCCGCTTGCCAGCCAGGCCTACGCGACGGGCGTCTCGGCGATGAATATTCGGGTTCGTACCAGCGCGACGGGCACCATCGCGGCACGGTCCACTCTTGCGACGGTTGACTTGTACGCCGTATCCACGATGGGCTTCGAGTTTGCAAGGAGAGACTGATGTTTATCGGACGAAGAACAGATCGCAGTATATACGGGGCGTGGATTTGTAAACAGCCAGACGATGCCGACCATTCGGGGATGGAAGAGCTTCCTGACGATGACCCGGAAGTCGTGGCCTTTCTCGCTCCGAAGCCGCTGCCGCTACATGATTTATCTGATCCTGCCAATCAACAGAAGGGGATTTTGGCCCTTGCTTTGTGTGTCGCGCAGGTTGGCGGATTGACCATCCCGCAGATGAAGGCGCTGTTTAAGCAAAAGTGGGATGCGCTGCCATGATGGAATCCGCCCAAGAGCAGCCACGAACCAAAGCGCAAATTCTGCGCGACCGCGTGGTCATTCGCATTGCGATACCCTCTGCCGGAGAATATATCGCCGAACTGCTGGAGGAAAACGGCATCGAGATGCCGCCGATGAACTGGAGCACCGTGTCGGGGAACTGGTTGCTGGCAACAGTGGACGAGGAAGTCATTGGCTGCGTCATGGTGCTGCCCGCAAGACCTTTTGGCTTTATCGAGTTTTTGATTGTGAATCCGTCGACATCCTTCAAGCTGCGGGCTATCGCGGTCAGGAAACTGTGCATTCAGGCGGCAGCGACGCTGGCGGCTTTCGGTTGCGATGCCATGTTCTGCTACGTCGATGAGTCTACCCGGAAGTTCTCTGACATTCTGAGCAAGCACGGCATGGTCAAGATCACCAGCGGCAGTCTTCACATGAAGAGACTTTAATGGGCAGCTCATCAAGCACCAATGTGCCGCCCCCGACGGAGTCGGAACTAGAGCTTCAGAAGCTCAATGTCGAACTTGCCAAGAAACAGCTTGCGCAGGTAGATCAGCTTGCTCCGTTCCAGCAACAGTTGCTTGAACAGGCTTCCGCTGATCTGTCACGCACCAGCAGTCTCAACGCAGCCTTCGATGCTGCTGTAACACCTGAACAACAGGCTGCTGCTTACAAGTCTGAATTTGAGCGCACGCAACGTCTCGGGCCGATTCAGGACGAGTTGCTGCAACTCCAACTGGACGAACTACGCCAGGGCGGAAAAGCGACGCCCGAGCAGCTACAACTCATCAAGGAAGCCACCGACGCAGGAATTCTGTCGGGCACGTCAGATATAGACGCTTCGACCGGCCGCGGCATCGGGCTCATTGCCGACGAGTTGGCAAACGCACGCGGACTGCGTCTGTCGGATTCGCCCATTTCCGGCGAGGCGGCATTGCTGGCCCGCGAGGGCGAAATTCAGAAGGGCGGCCTGATCCGGAGCCTGCGAGCAGGCGAGGCACAGGCAAGACTCAATTACCCGCTGGCTGCGCAGCAAGTACAGAGCGGCATAAACCTGAATCAGCAGACGGTAGCCAGTTCGGCGCAGCAGTTCCAGGAACAATTGCGGCAGCAGGCATTCAATAATCGAATGCTAATGACAGGATCAGCGCAGCAGGGTGGGATTGGTCTGGCGAGTGTCGGGTCGAATCAGGTTAATTACAGGGATCAGGGGGGGACGACGAAACAAAGTGGGCTAGGGTGGGGAGAGGGAGCCGCAATCGCGTCTGGAGTCGGCATGGTGGCGGTGGCATTCTGATGAACATCCCACTCGTCGAGCGGCAAACAAAGATTCTGGTGGAAAGCGGAATGCGTTTGTTCCAGATCCACCGGTTTGCGGGATCGGACAACGATCACATCGAAAGGCTGCTGCAGTGGGCGGATTTCCCGGATGGGGCAACCGTGGCAGATATGGGATGCGGTGTTGGCGAAGTGGCCCATGTGATGAGCGGGATGCGTGAGGATCTTGTTTTTGTGCTGGTCAACATCAGCGGACTGCAACTCGAGTACGCACCTGACATGAAGAAAATCCAGTGTGATTTTCACAGCGTCCCGTTGGCTGCCGATTCACTGGATGCCGTCATGTTCTGTTTTTCCATCGGGCACGGAGAGCCGCGGCTGGCGTTGAATGAGGCGCATCGGCTGCTAAAACCCGGTGGGGTGCTGTTCATTTATGACATGGTTAGGGTGAGTGGTGATAATTCGAGCATGGATGCAGTCTCGTACAAGGTGAACGATCGGAGCGCTATCGAGAATGACGCCGTCGGGTTCAGCCTCGACTTCTACATGGAACCCTCGGACCGCGGTGGCTTCGGACACTCACTGCTTGGGGCTGATTACGACCGCATTTTTGTCGGGACAGTCCCGGCAATTTGGAGATTCATCAAGTGCTAAAAAACGAAGTCACGGCGCTTCAATTCAGTGGCGGCAAGGACTCGCTGGCATGCCTGTTCCTGATGCAGCCGCATTGGGACGAACTGACCGTGTACTGGACGAATACGGGCGCGGCACTCCCGGAAACGGCAGAACTCATAGAACAGGTGCGCGCCACAGTTCCGCATTTCGTGGAAATCAGAACCGATCAGCCCTCAGACCTCGTTGATAACGGCTGGCCGGTAGACGTGTTGCCGGTCAGAAGTGCCTTGCCGATGCGCGAGATGTACGGGAAACCAAGACTGAGGCTCCAGTCATTTTTCGATTGCTGCTATCGCAACATCATGGGTCCCATGCACGAGAGAATGATTGCGGACGGCGTGAAGGTGATTATCCGCGGGCAAAGAAATCAGGAGACGCATAAATCGATGCTCCGGTCAGGTGATGTCGTGGACGGATTCAAAGTCCTGTTTCCGATTGAAGGCTGGACGGGAGAACAGGTCAGAGCCTATCTCGCAGACAAACCGATCAAGCTGCCTTCGAATTACGAAGACATGGATACGTCGTTGGATTGCTGGAACTGCACGGCGTGGCTCGAGGACAACATCGGCAAACGCCGCTACCTGAAGCGTGTGCATCCTGAAGCATATACGGTGGTACGCGAAATGCTGACCCTGATTGAAGCAGAGATCGATCGCGACAGAGCCTATCTTCTGGAGGCAATAGCAGTATGAACCCGCTCTATCAGGATCAACTTTACTCCGGCACCGCGAACAGTCCGCCAGTGACAGGCACGGCATCCGCGGCCCCGTCGAGCGCGCCACTGGTACAGCAGCAGCCTCTGGCTCCGAAGGTATCCGAGGGGCAAGCAACTTGGGATGCGATGAGCGGAACTGAAAAGTTCGGGACTCTCTTATCTGAATTCGGCGCCGGTGTTACGGGCAGACCCTCTCCGCTTGCCGCAAGGAGGAAGGCTCAACAGGAGGATCGGCTGACAAAACTTCAGGAGTTCAAGGTCCACACGGACGCCTTGGAGGACGGTGTCAAAATGGCGTCCCGCCTGAAGGGCGATGCGCGAAAGAACTTCATTACGCAGTATTCGACGCAGTTGGAAGACGTGCGTCCAGGTCTCGGCAAAACCTATCAGTCACTCGCCGATCAGCCGGACATGGGTGCTGTGCTGGCGAAGTACTCGGACAAGAGCCCAACGCTCGCGCGCGCGCTGGAACTGGACCCGAGCGGGGATACAGCGCTGAAGCTGCTGACATCGCCCGAGTCGATAAAAACTATCAACGCGGAAATCGATTCGGACGTGATGAAGACTCTGTCGAAAAAGGGGCAGTCGTTCATGACGAACTGGCAGCAAATAGTGCCAAAGGAAATGGCCATCAACATCATGAAGGACAACCGGGTGACGGCTTCAGAACTTTTGCAGGCCAACGAGTACATCAAGTCCAACAGGCCCGACCTGGCCAAGACGCTGGCATTCTCCGATGAGGACTTGCAGATCATCGGGCGGAACGAAGATGCATTTTACGGCGCCTTGGGAATCGTGACCCCGAAGAAGGAACAGGAGGTCATGGCTGACAGGATTAAAGAAGAAGGCAAGGGCAACAAGATCGAGTGGATTGGCCAACCCGGAGGAAAGAAGCAACAAGCGGCGATAGACAAGGACGGGAACATTATCAAGTTGCTCGGAGAGCCGATTGATGCCCATTCGCCTCCGGTCAACGTCTATACCGGCAGCCTCACGTCTGGAGTTGATGAGGAAGGCAAGCCCGTTTTCGTGCAACCTTCCGGACGCGCCGATGTGCCCCCAAGAAAAGTAGAGGGCGTCTATCCACCGGAGAAGGCAGATCAAAGGAAGGCTGCGCAGAAGGCCACCCAAGACAAGGCGACTTACGAGGCCATTGATAGGCAGATTACCGATCTGGAAAAGCTCGTTAATGCAAACGAGGGAAAGCTCACTGGAACCACGGGGGTAAAGGGTCTTGCTGGAAGGGCGGCAGAAACCACCGCCGGACTGCTCGACCCGAAAGCAAAAACACCAGCCCTGGATGTGAAGAACAAGAAAGAGCTTCTGGTCTCGACACTTCGAAAATCCATGGCCGATGCCAATATGTCCAAGACAGACCGGGATGCCCTTGAATTCGCCATTGGCGGCTTTGATTCCCTATGGAGCACGCAGGGAAGCACATTGAACGCGCTTGCAAACCTTCGAGAGTTTGTAAAGGAAAAATTCAGGATAGTTGATGTTAAGGGCACTAAAGATAGGCCGATCGACAAAAGCCGCCCGATTATCAAGAACGATGACGGCTCATTCTCGACGGAACGCACCATCACCGTTGAGTCTGGCGGTCGGCATTTCTTGATCCCGACTATCGTTAATGGCAAGCAATTGACGACGGACGAAGCGGTAGCCGCATGGCGGAATGGAAAGAACAACGAGGTCGGGGTGTACGACAATCCAGCCGAAGCCGAGAAGGCGGCTGTTGCCCGGTCCCAACGCATTGGCAAGGAACGCGGCAGCGAAGCAGGTGAAACGCCAGGAGAAGTGAGTGATGGCGTTGTGCAAGAAAACGGAAAATGGCTGGAGTACAAAAACGGCAAGAAGATTTATACCTGGCCCTCCAAAGAGTCCTACGACAATTATCAAAATGCGATAGGTAAGAAAAGATAATGGCCGAAGCTCAAAGACGCCGGGAAGACTTCGGAGCGAAACCAATTTCTCCTGAAGATTTCGGGGCGGTGAAGATTGAGTCCAAAGTTTCTGCTGGTGCAGAACCTTTTACTGAGGGGGCTGTTGAAGAAGTTGTCCAGTCCGCTAAGGACTTCGTAAGTCAAAGAGAAAAGGGGATCGATTACTACAGTGGTGTAGATCAGGCCATGTTCCGCGCTGGCTTCTCCCGGATGTCGAACGATGCCGAGAAGGAAACCTTTCTGGCTGAAAAAGTCGGGAAAGGGAATTACGGGAAAGACACCTATGGGGCATGGTTCATCGCTCCCTCTGGACTGAAAAAGCTCGGCATAAAATCAGAGCATCCAGTTTCGATTGATGAGCAGAGAATATCAAAGTACGACGTTGCAGATTGGGCCGGAGATGTTCCTGCCATAGCGGGGGCAACTGCTCTCGGTTCTATGACTGGAGGTTTAGGCGCGGTTGGAATGGCCGCTCTTGGAGGGGCCGGCGGTAAAGCCTATGACGAGATACTGAAGATTTTCCAGGGCTACAACAAGAAAGGCCCCGGAGAGATGACGACCACTCTCGCCAAAGAGGGCGCCAGCGCTGCTATTGGCGAGGGAATCTTTCGTGCCGGTGCCAGAGTTCTGAAGGGCCATTCCCCAAGAAATTCTCCAGAGCGCAAGGAGCTTACCAGAGAGGCTCTTGATGCGGGTTTGAGGCCGAAGACCTATCAGTTTTTGGATGAAGGGGCTGCGCCTATATTGAAGCGATTTCAGGGCATGTCTGAAAAAGTTCTTGGTGATCCGTCACAAGCCGGAAACAGAGAGCAGTTGCTTCGCATGGAAAGCGGAATCAAGGCCCGCGCTGGACAGCCGGAGTCCGGAGACTTCGTTACCCCTCGTGGAGTTGAGCCTGTCCTGGCCCCCCCGGTTGAGGACGTGGGCGGACGACTGATTGCCGGAGTCAAGAACAAGGTTGAGTCCGACACCATGCAACTCGATTACATCAAGAACAAGGCAAACGCTCAACTCGATCAGTCTTTGAAGACAATTCAGACAGCCCTTGGTGGCTCCGATCGGAGCGCGGGGAGGGCAGTTGTTGAAAGCATCAAAGCGGCACGGGCGCAGTTCTCCGATAACGCTACGGAGCTTTATTCAAAAGTCGATGAAATGGTCGGGGTGCCATTTGTACCGACTGCCGCTCTGAAAGCGCAAGCGGAGAGAATTGGAAGCCAACTCCCGAGAACTTCGGATGGGCGCGTTGTCTTTGCCAAACCAAACGAAGTCCATCCTATTCAAGACATTCTTGACCTTCCAGAGTACATCAGCGTTTCTCAAGCGCAAAGGATCAGGACGATGTTGGGGGAGGGTGGGCTGTCTCGGGACATCGTGCCCGGAGTGGATAAGCATGATTTGATCCTGCTGAAGCAATCCTCTGAAAAGATGTTCGATGACGCGGGTGGGTCTCTGGGTTACGTCCAGCGCAGCGCCGTTCTCGGTGCCGACGGAAAGCCGTTGAGTTCCGTCAAAGTTACCGGAGAACGTGGACAGCGAGCGATTGAGTCTTTGAGAGAGGCGGACAAATTCTACAAGGACGGAATCAGGAAGTTCGACTTCCCCACCATCGCCGCGATTACCCGAGACGCAAGGATGTCCGGGTCTGTAGATCCTGAACAGGTTATTAACTACATCATCAAGCCCGGACGCACTTCGGATGTCGAGCGGGTAAAGAGGCTTGTCGGCCCAGTGTGGCAGAAAGTTACCAGGGCACATTTCGATGAAATCGTCGTCAAGTCCTCCAGTCTTGTGAATGGAGAAGAACAGATCGTAGGTAAAAGGCTGTACGACAATATCAAGAACATGGGCAGGACGTTCGATGCTGTGTATGGGAAGGAGGCTACTCAGATCCGTCAATATGCAGCAGAACTCGCGGCGCGCGATGGAAAGATAGATCCGGCCTTGCTAAGTAAAACAGAAAATGTTTCCAGTGGTCTCGCGGCAGATCTTCAACTTATTGTATCAAAACAAAAGGAATTAGACGCATTTCTGAAGGATAACTACCTTGCAGCCTTGGGAAGACCCGGAAAAGAATCTGAGCAAGCGGTTGATTTCATCTTCCGCCCAGACTCCCCCCAACGAGTTTTAGAGGCCAAGCGCTTCTACGGGGAAAACTCTCAAGAGTTCATGGGCCTTCAACAGCAGGCGATGCAGAAAGTCTTGTCGTCCTTCGTAGAAAGGACTGACGACCCATTGGTGAAGGTTCTGAACGGGCGGCAATTGAAAGCCGAACTGGACCGCTATGGAAAGAAGACACTTGAAGCGACATTCGGCAAGGACCTCTCTTCAGACCTCTACAAATTCGCCGAGTTAAGCGAGTTCATCACGAAGAAAGGCCCAGTAGGTGCCGGTGGAATCGTCGCGGCGAATGTCGCTCTTCATCCCGTAAAGAACATCGGAAAGATGGTCGATTTGTTTGTCATGGGGCGGCTCATGAGAACGCCCGGATTCGTCAAGTGGCTGTCTGAGGGCATAGACGCAAATACACCGCCCAAGAAGGCTGCGGCAGCCCTGGCGCGTGTTTCTGCTTTGACCGCGGCTATGGCAGAAGACGAAACAGGTTCTGCGACTGTTCATCTGCCAGTGACGCCGGAACAGGGCCAATAATGACTGACGACCAGGAAACAGACCGCCGTCTCGGCCTGCACGAACGGCGCGAATGTCCTGCGTTTTCAGACAGCGAATTCAAGCGCCTGCTCGTGGCAATCGACCACATAAAGGAACTGCGGCACGACGTGCGCTGCGTGAAAGAGAACATTGAAGTTTACAAGCCGATGCTCGATGAGATGATCATCGCGCGCGAGAATATGACGAAGGTCAAACTGAGCGTCATCAGCGCGGCTGCCGTCGGGATGCTCAGCATTCTCGGCTCGTTCGGGCTGTTCATTGCGTACCTGCTATGGGAATGGGTGAGAACGAAGGTTTGACCTAAAGGGGAAGAAATGAAAGAACGCCGATCGCCATTCATCGCTGAAGAACAAAAGTTCTCCACGCAGCGCGTTGTGACTTATGTCCTGCTCATCATCTTTTCCGCGGTCACAGCTTATGTGTTCTACGGTGACGATCAGGCCGAGCGTTCGACGATTTTGCAGACGGTTATCAACTTCACCATGCTGGCGATTGGCTTCTGGCTGGGATCGAGCAAGGGATCGGCTGACAAGGAGGCTGAGCTCTCGCAGCGGAGGAGAAAAGCCGAGACTACGGAGACGGTTGCGGAGGAAGAAGGGAAATGAGTTTCCAGATTAAGCGCGTTGCCGTATTGACACATGGAGCGTTCGGGATGCTCTTACACGTGTTTCCAGTGAGTCCGCCAAATGATGCTATCTATTGTCGAAGCGCTTACTTTGTATCGATCCGCCAACTGGCTGCGCGGAGTACCGCGTTTGACGCTTTCTCTAATGTTGCGCACCGCATCGTCAGTAAGCTTGGCGTGACCATTACGCTCGCCTCTGGCGTGTCGATCCTTGTCTTTCATGTCGCGCATGTTGTCTGCGGCTGTGCCAATGAACATGTGCGCAGGATTGGTACAGGGCGGGTTATCACAACGATGGCAAAGATGCGCTTCGTCAGGGATTGGGCCATGCGTGTATTCCCACGCCACCCGATGGCACAGAGCCATTTTCCTGCGAGTGATGTATTGCCCGTACCCGTCAGGACGCAGATAGCCAGTCCAAGGCCAGCAGTCGGCGGGGCCTCTGCTCTTGTCTACCTTCGCCCAAAAGCGTTGCTTCAGCTTTTCATCGGAGAAGCGTTTTCCGTGTCCGTGGATAAACCGACATGGCTGACCTTTGATCCAACCTTTCTCTGTGCTGTTGATTTTGGCGAGTGGCGTTTGTCCGCCACAACCGCAATGGCACAAACCAGTTTTCATAGAAGAATTATAGGCGACCTGTCTCACAAGGTAAAGCATGACGCTATCTGAAAAGCAGCGGATTTTCACCATGAACATCGGCAAACTCATAGCGTGGGCCTATGCCAACGGATTCGAGTTGACGTTCGGAGATGCCTACCGAGACCCGCGCTTGGCTGCGTTGAATGCGTCAGAGGGGAAAGGCATCAAGAACAGCTTGCACACTCGCAGGCTTGCCGTGGACTTCAATCTGTTCAAGGAAAGCGTGTATCTAGCGAAGTCTGAAGCGTACAAACCTTTGGGAGATTATTGGAAGAGTCTGGAACCTCGTAATAGGTGGGGCGGTGACTTCAAGCCCGTACCGGACGGGAACCACTTCTCTTGTGAAGATGGAGGTATCAAATGAGTTTCGGACGGGTGCGTACTGGTCGCGGAATCGTTTTCAATCATGGGAGATAAACCCGGAGTTGCAATGAGCGCGGAAGGATTCAACGAGTTCATGAAACGCGCCGCAAATGCTGACTCTTTCACATTGGAGATTTCATAAAATGAAAACCTTATTTACTGTTTCGGCAATTAAAGGATTAGCGCTCATCCTTTTGCTGGCCGGTTGTGCGTCACTAGGTCTAGAGCCAGCCAAGTCATTCGATCAGCAACTGGCCTACAGTTATGCACAAGTCACATCGGTCAGACTGACCGCAGCGAATGCCCTGAATACCGGAGTTATCACGGTGGACGACGCTAGGCAGGTTCAAACCTTGGCAGATCAAGCCAGGGCGGGCTTGGACGGTGCCAGGGTTGCGCATGGCGTCGGTGACACCAAGACAGCCTTGGGACGTTTGCAACTGGCTAACAGCATCCTGACGCAACTGGCCGTGTATCTACAGAAAGCGAAGGCATAACATGGGCATCGCAGAAGCAGTCATTATCCTGGCTAACGTCACCAGCGCCAGCCTTTCTCTGCTACAGCAGGCCGGAGTTGTTTCCGATCTCATCAAGCGGGCCAATGCTGAAAACCGAACGACTTTCACTTCTGAGGAATGGGCACTGATTACTGGCGCTGACGATGCGGCGCGTAAGGCGCTGGAAGATGCCATCCGGGCGCATGGCTAGCCGTTGCGATGAAGTAGCTTTATGACCCCGCTGTTCCTGCCGGGATGGGTGGATTGGGCAGGAAAAATAGCCGGTGTAAAAGTAAGTGTAGAGAAGACCGGAAAAAGCCAGTTATCCACAGGATTAACCGAATGCGCCAGTCTTAGCATTCAATAACTTGGCTGAATGCAGGATCCTCATAATCCTCTGCTCTTCATAGACGTTTCACGTGGAGCCGGTGTAATTCCTGAGTAGTCTGGTGGGTCCGGTTGGGCTTGAACCAACGACCAATGCCTTATGAGGGCACTGCTCTGACCGACTGAGCTACGGACCCGAAGCGTCATCCTAGCTTCCTCATGGCTTTTTTCAAAGCGGCGGTCTCTAGGTGGGCATATCGCTGCGTCATTTGGATGCTGGAATGGCCTAGTATTTTGCTTATGGTGTAGAGATCGACTCCGGCGGCGAGCAAGAGGCTGGCGCACGAATGGCGTAAATCATGGAATCGCACACCGGGCATAGCATTGGAGACGGCGTGTGAAAGGGTTGATGCATGAAGGCCAATGGGCAGATATTTGAACCAGTGCCTGATCGTGGACAGAACCGGAACCATCCTGGGCTTGCCTGACTTGCTGGTTCTGACATGGATTACCCCGTCTTGGATGTCGCCTCGACTGAGCGCAAGTATCTCTCCAGAACGGAGTCCCGTGTACGCAGCGATGTAGATGGCGGCTTTGACTTGGATATTGCTTTGCGCTTCGGCGAGGGCTTCGATTTGCCTTTTGCTGAGATAGACTTCGCGCGAGGGGTTTTCCGGGAGGAGTTGGATCTTGTCGCCGAGGGGTTCTTTGAGCCAGCCCCATCGCTTGTAAGCAAGGTTCGCAGTACGCCGGAGAATAGCAAGGCGTCGGTTCTTTGTTGAATTACTAACGCCGCTAGTTCTGGCGATTGCTTCGCACACTCCAACCACATCTGTGAGTGCGTGGCCCGTGATGTGTTCAGCCATTCGTTTAGACTTTCCAGCAACCCTAGCCTTATCTTTTCCGGGATATTCATTCAAGTACCTCTCTATCGCTTGTTGGAGGCTGTATTCGGGAAGGCCACCAAGTTTGTCAATCCGGAAGACTTCGCCGCGGAGTTTTGTTTCCCATTCGACCGCTTGGGCTTTGGTCGTGTTCGGAGGGCAAACGCGGTGAATGCGCCGCCCTCCTTGCATGAAGGCGACGTGGTATCTCCCACGCTTGTCTTTTGTGACCGACATTTCTCTATCCAGGCGTCTATTTGTTCCGGTTTGAAACGGATGCACCTTGGGGACAGGCGGACATGATCCATCCCGCGAGCAATGTACACGTACACGGTCGATGGCTCAACATTGAGCATCTTTGCGGCGTCGGAGATTTTAAGCAGGGTCATGTCAATGACATCGCGAACTCCGGATGCTTGGTTTCCATGTGCGGGAAATTCAGGTATGCGAACTCACCATGCATCCTAATGGCGGCAGCATCGTAAGCGCATGCCGCGTCCTGCTCAGACAAAAATAAGCCAAGGTATTTCCTGACCATATTGTGTTTTATATATGCGGCCCATTTCCCTCTGGCCCTATGCCAATTCACGCCCTTATATTTTGACGTTCCTCCAATCGAGGGTGAATTTGAGGCGTTCTGTGATCTTGTTGCAACTCGGAGATTTTCTCGTCGGCAATCCAACCCGTCTCTATTTTTATGATCAACCTCTATGCCTCTCTCGGCGCCAACCAGGAGTCTATGCATGTAAACTGAAATGTGTTTTCCATCTTGACGTTTGGCTGTAGTGATCGCATATGATGTCTTTCGCCGATCTGCCCTAGTCCAAGAAAACCCATCCAGAAATATGAAATCAGCGTCATCCACTAAAGCGATTCCGCCGTTCCCTAATGCGATTTGCGACATTTTATTTAAACCCAGGATGTACGGTAGCAATATGCTTTTCAAGGTTTTCGAAATGGCGTTTACACCCGACAACTGGGCAGACGCCGGCCTTGACGCGCTTGCGCAGCTTCGTGACGACGCTTTTCTGGGCGATCACTTCCCGCCGCAGGCTGTTCGCTTCGGACAGGGCGCGCTCTTTGCGCTGGCGCTCCCATTCCCGTTCCTGCTTTTCCTGCTCAAGTTGGCGTTTCAGCCTCGCGTTCTCGTTGTTGGTCGAGTAGCCCCATCCGCACTTGCAATATGGGCAGGTCCAGGAGCCGCTTTTCTCGTATTGCTGGCGCCGATAACGCTCATTGATGGCATACGTGCCACCACATTCCCCGCAGTTGATCGCGGTGAGTTCGACGTTATAGGCGATCTGTGGAAGGCTCATACTGCTCTCCTGTTGAAATTGCTTCTTTACCAGTGGCGAACACTTTCCACTGCGCTTCTGTGAGCCAAGTTCGTGCCCCGCAGATTCCGCACAATGCATATACCAGCGGCTCAGTAGACATTTGGCTATTCAGTTTGAATTCTGGTCCGCCGCCACGTCCACTGTTTGTTATCCAAACGTGAGTACACTCATCTTCAGTCATGGTTTTCCTTCCGACGGGGCGGCGTCAAGTTCGGCGTAACGATTTAACAGTGCGTCAAATGTATTTCTGAGTGCTGGATACATCACCTTGCCTTCGTTTAAGGTTCTGCGAATGTCGGAACGTATCTTTTTGGCATCCTTCCTGGCATCGGCCAGTTCCTCGGCTTGGCGCTGGAGGGTGGTGGTGGTGGCGACGGCGGCAGAGATTTTCTCTCTGCACTCTTTGCGCATTTTCAGTACAAGTGTTTGTATATCACTGCCACCAGCAGCCAGGTCCGCAGCCACAGCAGCAGGTCGGCCAGAGCTTGGGTCATCTTGCGATGGCGGGAACGTCCGCTCATGCGTCTGCTCTTGCGTGCCTTCAATCTGCCGGGTTGCGGATTCGTAGGGCGTGAGGTCGTGGGCGCGGATGGAATCGGCTATATCTGAATTCAGCACCCATGGGCCGTTAATATCTCTGACCATTTCTTGTTCATCGGAGCTAATGCGAATATTGGCCGAGAAACCGCCCTTTACATTAAGCGCGACCTTCGCCAAATCCTCGCGCACCCGTTCGAGCTTGGTGATGGTTTGCTCTTCATCGTCTGTAGCGGCGGGTAGCACTCTCCCACTCACCCACCCTTCCCAGAACCAATCGAAGGCATCGAGTGTCGCGTTGGCACTGTACTCGCGGCCCTTCATCGACTCCAAGAAGGCTGCGCGTAACTGCGGAGAACTGTCCGGCCTGTGATCGCGCAGGATGCCTTCATAGCGGCGCATGTTTTCGGCTTGCCGCTCTGGGTTGCGTAGATCAGACGTGTGCTGTTCAGTCATGCGAGGTCTCCGTCGTCAGTCCAATGAGACAATTCGTCATCTGCTGCGTCGCATGGATCGCTGGCATAATCATGATCACTCGCTCCTGCGAGGGCAGTACGGGCCTTGCAATGTAGGCATTGACCGTGACGACGTTGGTGCATGGCCTCATTGGTACAGTTATCTCCGTACTCGCACGGTTCATCTGCAAGTTCTTTTACGCATTCCTGCGTCTCGGCCAGTCGGCGCTCAAAAACTTGCTTGTCAGCGTAAGTCTTGTCGTATAGATCGACGAGCTTAACTATCTTGGCCTCCGCAGCCTCCAGCGCGTTCGTCAGGTCATAAACCAGTTTCCATGCCACGTCACTTACTTCTGGATTGAAGAGAAATTGATTGCGTGGGTCACGCGCCCGCTCGATCAAACTCGGCTCACTCATGGCTTTCCTCCGACGAGGGCGGCGTCGATAACATCTGCGTGATTTAACGCTGCGGCTACTAGTGCTGCCTGCGTGCTGGTGAAGTACGAACACTCATAGCATCCAATTCTTTTACCTGAACGGTCGCCTGTCTGTTTCCACATTCGGAATAAAGTGTTCCCGTTACCATCAATCACAGATGAATCGACTGCGTTCCACAATCCGTGGTACGTTGTTGCTGCATTCGCCTCCAACTTCGCTATGCGTAGTCTCGCCGCATCCAGTTCCTCGATCAGCGCGAGAATTGCACGCGCTTCGTCGCGGGAAGTACCCATGTTGTATCTGAGCAGCCGCTTCAGTTCTTCTTCAAGGTCAGTCATGTGGGTTCCTTTTGTTGACGAATTGCTCACCAGCCATCCATTCGTAGACGCACACCATGTTTGGGCACTTGGTGTAGTCCGCCACATTTGCTTCAAGGCACTCGCCCTTTAAGTCAGTCACGGCCTTCTTCTTATGATTATTGGTCACTGAAAACCTCGTAGAGAAGTGCATACAAGCAAAGAAACATCAACAGTTCCCAAGTCATGCGAGGTCTCCGTCGTCAGTCCAATGAGACAATTCGTCATCTGCTGCGTCGCATGGATCGCTGGCATAATCATGATCACTCGCTCCTGCGAGGCAACAAGCCCAGGCGTCCTCTTGATCGACGCCGCGCTCGATCATGCGTAAAACATACTTTGCCTGCCATGCCTCTTTTTCTGTGGGTAGTGGAGGCTGCTTTGGCCCCAGCTCAGTCATGCGGATTCCTTTCTTGCCAGCGTGATGGCGGCACTTGGATATGCGCAGACCCTGCACGTAACTCTGCGTTTGTGTCCATAGAACATCTTTCCGCAACCGCCGCAAATGCACTGATAGTTTCCGTTTTCGTGTGCAAAATCCTCTGGCCAATTCCGCGCATTCTCCCGCTCTGCCTGTAGCGTTTCGAGGAAGGCTTCGGCGGTTTGTGCGCGATCACACCAATATTCTGCCGCTATCATTCTTGCCTCTCGATCCTCCCCGTCCTTTACCTCGTCGATGGGCATGGCGCGGACGATGGCGGCGGAGGACTCTAAAGCAGCCATGAATCCGGCATCCCAGTCCGCTATGGCAATGAATGCCTGAGCTTCGATCTTCTTCGCCACCGCTTCACGGAATTCTTTTGCGGTTTTCATGTTCACTCCTCAATCTCAACAGGGAAGGCGGGGGCGAGCCAGTGTGTATTACTTATATCGATGGTGAATCGATCATCAGCGATAACCCAAGAGCCCGCATCTGCACTAAAGACGGCGCTAACAAGGCCGAAACCATCCATGAACCTCCGCTCCCACACCACGCGCTTTCTGGGAGCCATGAAGAGGTCAAGACTACTTTCACCCTCTTTGTATACAGCCCCGTTAGCATAGAAAGCACGGAATCCCAAACCCTTTGTGCCCTTGAGCCGCATCCACACAAGCACTCTCTTATCTGAGTCGGCTTCTGGATTGTAAGCTGCGAACTTCATCTCATACTCATTGCTCCTGCACCGGATCGGTTCGCCGCGCAGGGCGGCTTGTACGTCGAATGGTTTCATGGTCATTCCTCGATTGGCAGGGCGCGGATGGCATCGGCGCAGTCATGACATGCATAATGCTTATCTGAATTGCCTTGAGCGCCCTCTAGTTCACACACCTTCGCACGCCGCTCCAACATCGCTTTCTGCGCCCCGGCCAGTTGGCGCTCAAGCTCGGCGATGCGTACCGCCAGCTTCGCGATTAGGTCATTCGCTCTCGGCAGATTATCTTTTTCATCTTGCAATTCAGCGATGCGCAAGTCCGCAGCCTCCAGCGCAACGGTCTTGACGGCGAGTTCGGTTTCGAGTCGCAACATCTCACGAGACACAGTCACGGCCTCATCAATCATTCCGGCAAGCTGCGTCCATCCGAGCGCGCAGAGCAGGACTTTAACTTGGGCGTGATCGTCAGGATTGGCGATAAATTCCAGCGCAAGCTCGCTCGGCGTTTTGCTCTCACTCATGGCTTCTCCTCGTTGCTCACCGCCTTCGTCGAATAAGTCACAATGCAATGTCGGCTAACGCAGAATTCCTCGCCGCACGAAGCGCAGGACATCTCCCCGTCGCCTTCCAATCCCGGGCCTAGATTGAGTTCCCAAGAATCTATCTCGACATATCCACAGTACGGGCAAACAGCAAAAGCGGTATGCTCGTGGTTCACTTTATTTCTTCGTTGCTCTGACTGGGATTGCGTATCACTTTGCCGGCGCCGGCAAACTGATCATCGCTATCTGCTATCTCAATTGCCACCAGCCGATTTGCATTCAGCCACACAATCACTCTCGCCGGATCGTAGCTGTACACATTTCGGCCATCGTGGTTTTCACAAAGTAGTTCACCTCGCGGGAACCTTGGTGGGGGCTTCGTTCCGCGTATACGTACTAGCGTCATTCTCGATCCTGCCTGCATCGCAGCAAGCGCGTCGGTTGCCATTTGTTGCGGTGTCATGGCTGCTTCGCCTCTATAGTCGCATCCCAGTCCATCACAATTGATGGGCTCAGATATCCCTTGCACAGGGGGCCGCGTCGGCCGCTTCCTGCGGCGAGCGACCGAGGGTCAAAATAGCGAAAAAGTTGACGCAAAGGGCTTCGACAAGTAAATAGAAGAGGCGTCCTTTTCCTTATTTCCTTGACCTCAAGCGAGCTCTCGGTCATCGCTAAACCTTGGGACTAACTCTCGTCCCAAACCCTTCTCTCAAGTTCTGCTGACGAATCCTGCGTCGCCTTGACTGCGCCGCCTTAAATTCTCTTCTTCTCTTCTTCTGTTGCTCTGGAGACAGTTTCGCCTTCTGCTCTGGAGACAGTTTCGCCTTCAGCCTCTTTACCTTGCCATCCTTGCATACGACTGATGGCCTTGGAAAGTTGATAGATAAGGGGAGTGTTGCCATCAACTGAGGAACAATGTCTGCCAGCATCAGGCGGCTTTCTTTCGGAGAAAGGTTTCGATGATGCCGACGATGGATTCGAAATGCTGAAGATGGCCGAACCGGGCAACGAAACATTCGAGCATCTGATTCGCGTCCAGGACTTCATTCTTCTGGCGGAGGATTTCGCGGGCCGTGGCTTCTTCCGCCTCGCGAACGCGCTTGGCTTCCGCCTCCTGAACTTCGCGCTCTGTGCGCTGGCGATCTTCGATTTCGCGGCGCTCTGCCTCGACCTTGTCGCGCTCGGCCTTCAGGCGCGCTTCTTCCTCATCACGCAGTTTCTTGGCGGCGCGATCCTCTTCCTCGCGCTTTAGCCGTGCCGCGCGTTCTTCCTCTTCGATCTTGAGGCGCGCGGCGCGCTGGGCTTCCTCGATCTGGCGATTGGCCTCGGCTTGCTGCTTGCGAAGTTCTTCCTGCTGGCGCGCGATTTCAGCCCGTTCCTCGGCGAGTCGGTCTTCCTCGGCTTTCTTCAGTGCAGCGGCCTCGGCGGCAATGCGCTCGGCTTCCTTGCGAACCGCTTCTTCGCGTTCGCGTTCGGCCCGCTTGGTTTCGGTTTCGATCATGGTTTTGATCGGCAACCGAAGGGCGTCAAGCCGCTCGGCAATGCGCTTCGCTTCGGAATCGACATACCGGCCATACGCGAGGCTTTCGGCCTTTTCCTTCTCCCGCGCCTTTTCGAGCGTGATGCTGTGGGTATTGATGTCCTTGTACGCGGCCTTGGCTTCGGCCATGCCATCGGGTTTGGTCACGTCATAGACCACGCCTTTGTACTTGGCTGCAAGGTCGATCAGGGCCGCTTCGGTCGAAGAGTAAGAGACAATGGGGTTCATGCAGTTTTCCTTTCGAGTTCGAGAATGAGCGAATCAACCTCTTTCAAAAAGACGGTCACTTCGGCGGCGAGTTTGGTTATGTACTCTTCGTCCCGGCTGACCCGAAAAATGTAGGTTCTGAGATTCGCAGGCATGTCCTGACTGTAGGAGCAGAAGTCAATCCACTGTCTTCCGGTTATCCAAAGCGCTCCCATAAGCTGCGCCCGATGCTCAGAGGGATAGTTCCCGGCCAATACGGTTTCGAATTGAACGGTCGGAATGACGCTCTTGATTTCCACACATCCATCCGAAGAAACAAGTCCATCAGGAGAACACCCGGCCATCAGGTCGTCGTGTTGGATAAAGCCGATCTGCTCAACGAAGTTCCCTGTCGTGGCTTCGTAGGACATTCTTGCGAACGGTTCCTGAGCCGTTCCACGGTCCATATGGCCGTTCTTGTAGGTCTCGGTGGGCTTCCCAGTCAGCCTCTCGGCTGCAACGCGCCTGAGATACGCCAAGCGGGTTTTGCCCTGTCCTTTGGCAAGAACGGAGGAAAACTCCGAAGCCGTTGCCCTTCCGCAGCGGGATAGATGCCACTCTTCACTGCCTTGTTCAGCGTCAACGATAATCATGACTTCACCGTGCTATCGATAAAGCGGCCGTGATCCATCAGAATGACCTTGAGTTTGTCGGCAGCGTCCCGGTCCTTGTATTGCTCGCACGCCTTCACTCCTTCCTGCCAGATCGCTTTTGCTTTTTCTTTCGTGGTTGAATTCTTGATGCGGCTGGTAAAGGTTTGGAACTCGTCGTCTGGCATTCCTTGCTTCCCCGCACCATTGCCGTCGTCGTCCACGTTGCCGTTCGCTGACGCCGTTCCGGTGACTGCCTCGAACGTGGCGATTTTTAGATAGGTCACCGTGGATTTGATCTGCTGTAGCGGATTCTTTTTCCCCGAGTCATCAGGCGGTCCGGACATGGAAACAGATTCGCTGTGTCCGGCTCGGTGAGTCAGAACACAAGTCACTTTGATTCCCGCAGACTGGTCAATGTCCCACCGCGCCGACAGTCCGTGCTTGCTCAGTTCGGTGTTGATCGTGTTGACCAGGTTTCCGATGGTCGTGTACATGGAATCGTATTGCGTGTTTTTCTTGTCCTTGTAGACCGTCGGCGGATTAGCCTTGAACTCGGCCAATGCGACGGCATAGGCTTTGCGCGCCTCGTTCTTTTCCCAGCGATCAGACAAATCCATCAGATCCTTGATCGTGGCAACGTCCATGCCCTTCTGCACCGCGACGGCCAGCATGGACATGGGCGTAGTCGGGATGAGAGTCGGTAACTCCCGTTCCTCGCGCCGACTGAAACTGCCGGGCGCTACTGCAATTGCTGTTTCGTCGTGCATGCTGCCTCCTATCCAAATTTCCGGTTGATATGGCGCGATCGTAGTGCGGCCTAATTACCCTTCTTGCTATTGATTTTTACCCAGTGCATCCAGCCATCAAAGGGGTCAATATTCGTTTTGTGCTCTTTGTTGTAATCTTCCACCGCGTTTTCGCAGCAGGATTGCCAAGCGCCATCAGGAAGGTCGTCAAAGGCTTCGCAGTAGCCATCCATCCAATCCACAAATCCAGCGGGTATTTTCACGGTACGTCCTTGAAATACTCCTCGATCACGTCCAGAACGACACTCCCCACTTCAAGAGAATCCTGGAGCCTGACCGCTTCAACCAGCTTGGCCATGTTTTTTCCCGATAAATCCCCGATGGCCTCCCAGATTTCGGGCATTGTTATGTCTTGTATCTGGTCGTCCAGAGTTCTACGGGCGTCCTGCTCGCGTTCGTATTTTTTTAGGGCTGCCGTGTTACCGTCCAGATCGTCTGGCATTTCGACTCCTAATATAGCCATATGCTTTGATAGCCAATACAGAAGCACACGATCAGGTACAGCACGGCAAGAAGCGTCCATTGGAGAGTCATGTTTTCTCCTTTAGAAATTCATCCTTATTGAAGCAGTCACCGTCTCCGCGCGTTGCATCGGCGCGTACTGCCCGCCGGTCTTGAAGTATTCGTTCAACTCGATCGCGACCGGACCGGCTTTGATGCCGAGGCCGAGGAACGGTGTAGCCAGCCAAGAGCGTTTGCCGTCAATATTGAGCAAGCCGCGGTTCATCGGATCGGACGGGTCCTGCACTGCGCGGATATGGGTACGCGAGCCGTAGAGGAATACGCCGGCTCGCGCGAACAGATGGGCGGGCTCATCGCTGGTGTTGAGTACAATGGACAGACCGACGCCCTTGCTATCCGCGCGGACCATCGCTGTTTGAGTGGACTGGCAGACGCCGATGCAACCGGCGGTCTGCGGGTTGTAATTTTCGTCGCCGACGAAGCGCACGATGCCGTTGAAAGTGCCTAAGTCGCGGTAGTCGAGTTCTGCGTCCCAGCGCCCGTTCAAGTGCCGCCCGACGCCGAGGATAAATGTGCTGCTGCGGGTTTCGTGCTGATAATCCCAGCCCTGCTGATACCAGCCGCCGTTGTCGGGGAGTTTGTGGAAATTCGTCACGCCGCCGCCGACGATGCCATACCAAGGTGATTCCTCCGCGGCATAGACCGGCGTCGTTAGCACATAGGTTGCGAGGACCACGATCAGGACTAAGCCATCGGGGGTGAGCTTCATGCCGTCGCCTTGGCTAGGGCTTTCCATGCCCTGCGCACATCCCCGAGCGTGATCCTCACGGGCTGCTCGTCGTCAAGGTCTGAAGTGCCTGGATCGTCCGGGTAGGCGGCAGCGATTGGGCGCAACGCCTCCCGCAACGCCTGTATTTGTTCAGTGTTGTCATATTTCTGTCTGAGTTGTTTTTTAATCACAGGTTTGATGCGCTCAGGGCAGTCATCACATTGCAAGTCTCCACTGCCGCAGCACTCGACCCGGTTGGGCTTGCCTTTCTCAAGGCCAAGTTTTTCGGGCGTTATGAAAGGCTTCAGTTCTTTGCTCATTCGTTCTCCCATCCGTTCAATGTCATCGGAAGCGTGGTCATTCGAATTCCTCCGTCTGGTTGGTTGAGGCATTCTTCTATAGGGTTCATTTGGCCGTGCTAGTAGCAGCCTCGAGGCGAATCTTTGCGCACTCGCAATCTCCGAACATAAGCGCAAACACGAAAGCGGTAGCCGCCACGCCGAGAGCTATGCCACTCAGCACGTCAAGCAAATTCGCTTCATTGCTAGATGGCCGCATAGTGTTGCTTCCACGGCCCTTGATACGCATTCCATTGGGCTAGAACACGTTCGAAATGCTTTGCATCGCGGAACCAACCATCGTTGCAATGGGCTTCTCCACTCACCGAACAAGTCACGCGATATTTGCAGATGATCATGTCGTTCTCCCTTTGGTTGACCCCGTGAAGCAGGGGGGGGGATGGTTATGCCGCGGTCAATCCCAGCCCATGCATCCGCAGAAATATTCGTCATATTGCTCATCCGGCTTGTGTCTGAAAAACGGCAATTTGAGGGAACTTGGAGCATAGGAACGACCGTCCTCGCGCAGTTCTCCATAATGCGTGTCGCGGTATTTCGCGAGATATGTCTTGCAGGAGCGATAGGTGCATCGTGCGATCCTTTGGGTGAGATCAGGAGCAACGTCAGCAACCTCGATACAGTCATGTATCAGACAGAATGCCAAGGGCGGATCGTGCTTTTCGCCGCCAGTCGCAGTCCGCACCCCTTGTGCTGCGCAACCGCACTTCATCATTGGATGATCCATTTCGTTCTCCCTTTGGTTGACCCCGTGAAGCAGGGATGGTGGTTATGCGTCGATTGCCGGAAACGAACTAAGATGGACTCGCTCATCGTTCTCGATCTCTACATCGAGCAGGTGGTCTTGCCACATGGCTTCGATGTCTACCAATGACCAGCCAGCTATTTGCATCGTGGATTCGAACTCGTCGTAACTCATGATTTGATCTCCTCTGCTGACCCCGTGAAGCAGGGGTTGATGGAAAGAACGGTACGACTTTTGTCGTAGGCTGTCAACGACTTTTGTCGTTAGGCGGGGAAATAAAAAGCCCGACGCGCGCCGGGCCTTGAATATGTTCAGTTATTTAAGAATCTATAGCGGCGGCGGCGAGCAGGATGAAGATGATCCATCCGAAAAAGGACATTACTGCCGAAATTTCATTACCGTAGCTGGCGGGACTCAACTCGAAGAATGTAGCGGCCACATCGGATTTCATCAGGGTCTTATAGACGAAGTCTCCTGGGAGGAAATAAAACCATTTCAGCCAAAGTCCTACATCGGAAATCGAAACCACTCCATCCCAATTCATGTCGGCACGGAGCGCCCAGCGGTCCATTAAGCCGCCTCCTGCTTCAGATCCACCTTAATCCCTCGCCTCTTTGCGGCATCTCGATATAGCCTCGAAGCGGTTTTATACCACGGGTGCGCGACCGGCAGGAAGTTGAGTGCTTCGGCCAGTAATTCATGAGCAAAGCGATCCCGGGCTGTTGCTGGCCTACACGCTGCCCATGCCGCGCCTATCGCCATTGCTTCCGGCGCCAGTTCTTTGATAAGCCTTTCGCCCGCGCCGCTGGCAAGCCAGTAGGGGCTAACCCCGCAGGCGCTGGCGATTTGGACAGTACGACTAGAGCCTAATGCGCGGCGGTTTTCCAGCTTATCTATTGCGCTTTGTTTTAGTCCGACCTTAGCCCCCAGCTCTTCCTGAGTTAGCCCGGAATCCTCGCGCGCCTTGCGGATTCGGTAATTGAATTCCGTCAATGCCTTGGGTGTGGTTTTTGTCATGGCCCCTAAGCTACTACCGTTGTCGTTAACAAGATAACGACAAAAGTCGTTGACACAAAACGACCAAAGTCGTAGAGTCGAATTCATGAAAGAACTCGATTCCTTGTTACGGGCGGTAGAGCTTGCCGGGGGGCAATCAGCTCTCGCTCGGAAGTGCAATCCACACGCGAAACGAAAAGTGACTCAGCAAGACGTGTGGAGTTGGATACATCGGTCAAAGCGGGTTGCTGGCGATATGGCGATCCCTGTTGAACTGGCTACTGGTGTGTCGCGACATGAACTCCGTGGTGACCTTTACCCGGCGGAGCAAATCGCATGAACATTGGGCCTGATGGCCGATTCCTGAAAGGCCACAGATTGGCGGTAACGCATGGCTTTTCTGTTGGCGGCCACAAAAATAGAACCTACAGAATTTGGAAGGAAATGCGTAAGCGTTGCAACAACAAAAATTGCCACGAGTACAAAAATTACGGGGGCCGCGGTATTGCGGTTTGCGCCAGGTGGAGCAAGTTCGAGAACTTTCTTGCCGATATGGGAGAAGCTCCAGCCGACCTTTCGATAGATAGAAAAAATAATGACGGACACTACGAGCCAGTAAATTGCCGCTGGGCGACGCAGTTGGAGCAGATGAGCAATACGCGGGTCAACAGATATATCGCTTTCCGCGGCGAGACTCTCCATTTGAGCGAATGGGCGCGTCGCATTGGCATCGGTGTGAGCGCCCTCCATTCCCGGTTTAAGAAAGGATGGCCGCTTGAGGTGGCTTTGGCCAAATGTGACGGCAAACGCATAAAAGGTGGGCGTGGCAAACTCGCGGAGATAAATCATGGAGCCACCTAAGGACTGGGCGGCCTTCTCCCTCGACCACCTGCGCGGGATGTCGCGCACCGAGATCATCGTTCTGGTGATCTGCGCCACGGCGATGCTGAGTTTGCACTTCATATGATCAATCGCGGGGTAGCTCAGTTGGTAGAGCGGTTGACTCATAATCAACAGGTCGCTGGATCATGCCCAGCCCCCGCAACCCATTCCCCCCCTGACGCTCGGCTCTCTCCCGGCATCAGTTCGTCCGGGCCGGATATTCCCCCTGCCGCGCCCGGACTTTTTATTCGTGAAGCCGCAGACCACGCGCGCCAAAAAGCGATTCTGCTGCGCTTCGTACCTACCGAGTACAAATGGATTGTCGATGAGTGGGCCGCGCAACTGAGCAAGCCAGTAGCTGATGTGCCGCAACCCTGGATCGTTAGGGCGCGATGGCTTACCGATGCTGATGGGAAGAGGTAGATGAGCGCCAACCTCAGAGATTTTCGCGGGAAAGTCACCATCGAAACGTTCTGCCAGCTTGAGGCGGAACACCGCGCTTCTGGTAAGGACAAGTCCGATATCGCTCGTGAAGTACTTCATGAATGGGCCATGAAAAAGTTGAACGTCGCCAAGATAGCCGACGCGCTTTTGCGCAGCGAGGGCGAGCCGGGGATCAGCGGTGGCATCGAAGGGAAGATGAGGGAACCGCGCGGAGGAGCGAGGAATGGTTAACGAGAATGGGTGCGTAATCGGCTGGCCTGCCCGTCACGATAAGGACGGCTATCCGATAACGAACTGCGGAAGAAAGTATCGCCTTGTTGTGCGTCTACTCTACGAGCTGTTTGTCGGGCCTATCCCGGAGGGCTTGCAGATACGTCACGACTGCGACAACCGAGCATGCATCAATCCGCTACATGTGAGATTTGGCACGCCCGCCGACAACACGCGGGACAAAGTAAGCCGCGGTCGTCAGTTCACGCGCTACGCCGACACAATCATCTCCGAGGTCCGTTCTGGCAAACATTCGGCGGTTGATGCGTGGGCGCTCTGGGGTATGAGTAAGTCGCAGTTCTACCGAATCCGCAATGGCGAGCAGAGGATCGGATGAGGGAGGGAGGGCGCAAATGAACTTCCTAGACGATAAGGAAATTGAAATTACTTCTGAGATGACCGCCGCTGGCGTGGCCTTGATTGACGAGCTTTTCGGGGAGGTTGATTCGGCTTACTTGGTTGAACGGCTTTATAAAGCCATGGCTGAAATATCGTGTCAACGACATCGTCGAGTTCCTTCAAGTCCGGAAAGATGACTATGCGTCAGACCGTTGTACGCACTAGAGATGCCTTTTACAGCGCGAAGGTTGTCTATCTCAGACTGAAGCTTTTTTATCTCTGCCTCAAGGTGCTCCACATGCAAGGCATCCTTATGCCTATTCGTAAAGAGCCTATCGGCCTCTACTACAATCGGCTTCGCTCCGTCTGGAATCGGTACTCCTTCGAGAGCTTCAAGAAGAGCGACTTGTGAGACTCCTAGACAACCTATTCGAACGCTTCGGCCTGCTGATCCTGATCTGCGCGCCGCTGGTCGTAATCGTGGCTTATGTGTGGTGCAGGTAATTGAAGTTCCGTCAAGTGGTGTGTGTTGCACAAAGCAGAGTAGGACGATGAGGTAACAGACCCAAAGATGTCCGCATTCGATCGTCGTCATGGAAATCCAGGGAAACGCGAACGAGAGGCTGGAAAACGTCTTGGACGTGCCGCTGTATTAAGCGGAGCCGGAGCAGCTCGGTTGAAGCTCGGTCGCAAGCACCTTGGGCGCTGGTGTAGACGCCAGCCAATAGCGGCAGGAGAGCGGTGATGCATGACTGTGGCCGAGTCCGAAAAACGGGCAACGAGTGCGCCGGAGACGCTGCTGATAGCACTTGCTGCGACACACACCAGCTTGACGGAGTTTCAGTACGCAGTAGAAACGAGCAACGGAGGATTGAATGCAAGTTCTGCTAAACAGATTGGCTCTTTGGTGGCTAAGTCGCCAGTTCAAGAAAGACTCTGACTACGCTTGGACATGGCATTGCAATATTGCAATGGCCGCGGTGGACTCGGGCGCAACACGAAAACAGGGAAATGAGGCGGCATCCAGGTTCATGTACAACGCCTTCCGAGTTCACACGCAGGAACCGGGATAGATCGATGTTTCGCCTGTGCGCCCTGTTCGTCCAATTCTTACTGAGCCCGCCCGGCAAGGAGCGCCTTACCGCATGGCGCGCGTTGCGCAGAAGTTGCCTCGCCCGGGCGCAGGTCGGGCAGAAGGGCAAAGTTGAGTGATTCGATAGCACTTCGTAGTTAACGCAGTTCGAGGGCATGGTGTGTACGGAAAAATCTTCGATTCGATGTACGACGGCACCCTGTACGGCCAGTGGGAAGCCATTGTTACCTTCCAGCAGCTTATCGTCCTTTGCGATGCGGATGGAACGGTTGACATGACTCCACCAGCCATAGCGGCCAGGACTTCCATTCCTTTGGAGATTATCACCAAAGGGCTGGAGATACTTTCAAAGCCAGATCCATATTCACGAACTCCGGGAAGCGAAGGGCGCCGCATCGAACTTATTGATGACCATCGGCCTTGGGGATGGACCCTCGTCAATCACTCGAAATACAAGATGCTCATAGACGCCGAGACGGTTCGTGAGCAGAACCGGGAGAGGCAAAGAAAGCACAGGGAAAGTACTGCTGCTGTGACAAGTAACGCTCCGTCACGCTCTGTCACGCCAAGTAACGCAAGTAACGCTCCGTCACGGCATACAGATACAGATACAGATACAGATACAAAGACCTTAAAACCAAAGGCGCCAAGGCGCCCTGTTGGCAAGGAAAAAGTAGTTGAACTTCCCGACTGGCTACCGCTTGAGCAGTGGCAAGCGTACCTCGAAATGCGGCAGCGAATCAGGAAGCCAGCAACGCCCTACGCCCAGAACATGGCCATTGCAAAACTCTCAGAACTGCGTGAACAGGGCCAGCATCCGGCCGCTGTACTGGGTCAGGCAATCATGAATAGCTGGCAGGGCATTTTCCCGCTGAAGGAGCACGTCCGTGCCGCCTAAGACCTGCCCACAGTGTGGGTGCTTGGCCGATGCCGATGGCAAATCCTGCTCATGCGGCTGGCGCGCGGCTTCGAAAAAGGAAGCGAGCGCGGAGCGCCAATGCAACGGCTTGGATGGAAGTGTCCGCTGCAAGGTCGAGGGGTGGTTGTCGCACAACGTGCGCGGCGGCCCGTGGTATTGCCGCCGGCACATGTCGATCTCGATGGGGTTGCAGGAGGACGGTCCACGGCCATCGAACGCGGGTTACATGCAATCCATTCGCGATCTGGTCAAACGCAAGAGTTCCTTCGGGCGCATGCGGGAACCGGGCGAGGACGCGGAGGAGATAACGTGATCGATCTGTTTTACCCCCCAGTCGTCAGGCCGCGCAGCGCGACCATCGTCCATCGTATCGAGCCCGCCGCTGGTGACGAGGAACCGTACAGCGAGATCGTTCCGCGCAAGAAGCGCGGGCTGTCCAAGCGCGCCGCCTATCACCGCAAGTACCACGCGAAGAACCGCGCAGCGCGTCTGAAGCGCATGCGGGAAAACTACGAAGCCAAGACGGCCGAGTACTTCGCGCGTGCCAAAAAATGGGCTGCGGAAAACCCGAAGAAGTACAACGAGATCCAGAAGCAAAACCAGCGCCGCCGGCGCGCGAAGAGGCTCGCCGCGCAAATGATCGCGAGGGCTGGCGCGTGGTTGGAAAAGAGGGCGGCGGCATGACCGCCCTAGAAATCTGCGCCCGCAATATGAGCAAGGCCCGGTCCCTGCGCGACGAGGGAATCGCCACGACGATGGAGCATACCGGCGATGCGTGGTTCGAGACGGCGATGGCCGACTTCCTGCGCTTCGTGTGTGAGCGTGGGGAATCCACGCTGGAATCCTGGCGCTTCGACTGGCTCTCGCGCGGCAACCCGCCACCGGCGTCGCACAAGTCCTACGGCGCGCTGGCGATCACAGCGGCGAGGCGCGGGATCATCATCAACACCGGGCGCTACGTAAAGGCGAAGGCCGAGAAGACCCATGCGCACCGGGTTTGCATTTGGAGGGCGGCATGAGCGATCTTTCGGACTATCAGGCGTTTCTTGACCTGAAAACTCAGCTTGGAAGCCAGGACGGTTTCGATCCTGTCTGGATGCCTGACTTCCTGTTCGACTTTCAACGATCTATGACTGAGTGGGCAATCCGCAAAGGCCGTGGCGCATTGTGGGAGGATTGCGGGCTAGGGAAAACGATTCAGCAATTGGTCTGGGCGGAGAACGTGGTTCGTAAAACGAACCGCGCTGTGCTGTTGCTGACCCCGCTTGCGGTGTGCTATCAGACCGTGGCGGAAGCCGGCAGATTCGGTATTGAAACTTACCTGTCGCGCACTGCTCCGGCTGTTCCGATCAAAGCTGGAATTTATGTTACGAACTACGAGCGATTGCATTATTTCAATGCGTCTGACTTCGTTGGGTGTGTGTGCGACGAGTCCAGCATCCTGAAATCCTATGATGGAACGCGGCGCGGTGAGATCACAGAGTTCATGCGCAAGATGCCGTATCGCTTGCTTGCTACGGCGACGGCAGCGCCGAACGATTACATCGAACTCGGGACCAGCAGCGAGGCGTTAGGGCAATTAGGCCACATGGACATGCTGCAGCGCTTCTTTAAAAACGATCAGAACACAGTCAAGCCGATGGTCTATAGGCATCATGGGCAGAACTTTCAAAAGCTGGACGATGCAGCCAAATGGCGCTTCAAGGGCCATGCAGAACAGCAATTCTGGAAATGGGTCTGCTCATGGGCGCGCGCAATCCGCAAACCGTCCGACCTTGGTTTCGATGATGCCGCATTCACGCTGCCACCCCTGATAGAAAAGGAGCACATGGTCAGCGCCAGCAAACTAGCCGATGGAATGCTGTTCGCGCTTCCGGCGGTCGGATTGAAAGAGCAGCGCGAGGAACGCCGCCGCACGGTTGAGGAGCGTTGCGACAAGGTGGCCGAGTTGGTCAAGACCAAAAATCCCGCGTTGGTCTGGTGCCACCTGAACGACGAGGGCGACCTGTTGGCAAAGATTCCAGATGCCGTGCAGGTCAGCGGGAAAGACTCCGACGAAGCCAAAGAGGAAAAGTTCATTGCCTTCACGGAAGGCCAGATTCGCGTTCTCGTTACGAAGCCAAAGATAGGCGCATGGGGCTTGAATTTTCAGCATTGTTCGCATGTGACGTTCTTCCCATCCCATTCGTTTGAACAGTATTACCAAGGCGTGAGACGTTGCTGGCGCTTCGGGCAAAAGAAGCCGGTACAGGTTGACATCGTAACGACAGAAGGCGAGCAGGAGGTATTGAAGAACCTGCAACGCAAAGCCGCTGGCGCAGACAAGATGTTTTCCAGTCTAGTAGAACACATGAACGATTCGGTCAAAGTGGATCGTAGTTTGAAGTTCACCAAACGAGAAGAGGTTCCTGCATGGCTGTAATCGACCAAAAGATAACGGACAAGTTCGCGCTTTATTGTGGCGATTGCGTTGAAGTCATGCAGACGCTCATGGATGAGAAGATTCATCTTTCCGTCTATTCGCCTCCGTTCGGCGGGTTGTATCACTACAGCTCGAGCGAGCGCGACCTGTCGAATTGCAAAGATTACAAGCAGTTCTTCGAACACTATGCTTTCGTGGTCCGAGAATTATTCCGACTCACGATACCGGGACGCATGACGGCGGTGCATTGCATGGACGTGCCGAGCGGGAATAGCGGAACGGATCACCTGATCGATTTCCCTGGTGACATCATTCGCCTGCATGAAAAAGAGGGATGGAACTTTATCGCCCGCTATGCGATCTGGAAGGAACCGCTCGCAGTGCGAAATCGGACAATGGCGAAGAACCTGGCGCACAAGTCTATCGTGGATGACTCAAGCCGGTGCAGCGTGGCGTCCGCTGACTACCTTCTGGTGTTCCGGCGCAAGGGGCAGAATCAGATTCCCATCTCTCATCCAGTCGGGCTATTGGAGTATGCCGGTGAGCGGAAAATGCCGAGTGAACTACTTCCCTATCGAGGTTGGACCGGAAACCAGATTGAGAACCGCTACTCGCATTGGATCTGGCGCCAGTACGCCTCGGCTTTCTGGGACGATATTCGCATAGGCCGTGTGTTGCCATTTAAAGCGGCGCGCGACTCTGAGGATGAAAAGCACGTTCATCCGTTGCAACTGGATGTTATCGACCGCGTGATTCAGCTTTGGTCGAATCCAGGAGAAACCGTTCTTACGCCATTTATGGGCGTTGGCTCTGAGGTCTATGGAGCGGTCTGTGCTGGCCGTAAAGGCATAGGCATGGAATTGAAGCCAAGCTATTACCGGCAGGCCGAGAAGAACGTGCAAGTGGCAGGTGAGGGGAAAGTTGCGGAGTTGCAAACCTTGATCGAATTTGCAACAGACACCGAGGACGAGTTGGCCGCATGAAGCTTCTGAAAATCACCGGCCCGGCAGCCCGCAAAGCCGCCTGCGAGGCGGTGATGTCTGCGCCGGATGGATGGATGGTGAGAGTGAGCCTGCCGACGCGGAGCCTTGAGCAGAACGCCAAACTGTGGCCGATGCTGACTGACATATCTTCCCAAGTGATCTGGTACGGAACGAAATTAACGCCGGACGAATGGAAAGATGTTTTCACGGCCGCGCTGAAGAAATCCAAGGTCGTACCTGGGCTGGATGGCGGTTTTGTGGTTCTTGGGCAGCGAACAAGTCAGATGCCAAAGGACGAGTTTTCGGAACTGATCGAACTTATCTATTCGTTTGGAGCGGACAAGAGCGTGGCGTGGTCCGAGCCGGAAATGGTGGCGGCATGACCTTCCGCTCCCGCAAATTACTGGACATCGCCCACGAAGCGCCGTGCTTCTTGCAGATAGCCATGCCCTGTGGCCAAGACCAATCTGTCCCGTGTCATTCCGATCAACTCAGGCACGGACGAGGTGTTGGGCACAAGAGTCATGATTGCCTTGCAGTACCAGGATGCCCCGCTTGCCATGTGCTATTCACTCGGCAGTATTTGGGGAAGGCCGATTACGACTCAATCTGGATGCAGGCATTCGAGCGGTACATTGTGTGGCTGTGGGAAGAAGGAAAGATAGGCGTCAAATGAACTATACCGACAGCCATCATCATCGCAGAGCTTCCCCCACGCTGGCCGATCGGCCAAGGGATCGCTCGTGTCGTCCGCAGGCTGTCGGGCTTTGCTGTCTGCGGGCGGCATATCCTCCAACTCTGCCGCCGGGCAGGGAATCGGTGACCCGGCAATGAATACGAGCGATGTGCGGCGCATGAGCCAAAACTCAGATAGGGTGTCCGCAATGCTCGCACAGAGGATTACGCAGTTTTGCCAGCGCCCGCGACACCGCAGCCCTACCGATACCGACCTGTTCCGCTGCATCTATCGCCGCCAGCCCATCGATCAGCACCAGCCTGCAGGCCGCGATGGTGCGTTCGCCGCGGAGGCGGTGGGCGGTGATCAGGCGGTCGAATTCGCGCATGGTGATTTTGTCGTTCATGATTTGTCCTTACGCGCTCGTGTAGTCGCCGATCTCGACGCCGTTTGCATCGAGGATGCGCATCTTTTTGAGGCCGTTTGGATAGGTCTTGACGACCTCCAGCGTTGCGCCGTGACGATCAACAACGCTCATGATTGCGTGCACAAATTCATCGGCCGTGTAGTCGCCAGCCGCAAAGGCTCTGTTGAGAGCCTCTATCTCCGTTACTGCGGGAGACATTTTAGGAGCGCTCACAGCCTAGCGTCCGAAGAAGGCGCGCACTGCGTTTTGCACGACAGTCAGGTCTTTCGGCGTCGCGCAGAGCCGAGCGTAGGTATACGACAGATCAACCTCCGGCGCGAATCCGTGCGCGTCCATGACCGCGCGCATTTCCGGAGTCGGGTTGATTATCACGATTTTTACGCCACCATTAACGCGCGATGTGGAAATCCTGGCCGGGCGATTTGCAATCGATTGCAGCAGCGCCCTGTCCTTGATGCTACGCGCTGCCAACATCTGTTCGCGGGTTTGGAAGGTTTTCATGGCTTGGTCCTCTTTGTCGGCGGGATCGTCGATCCCATGACTGCATCCTACGCTGTTGCCGATAATGTGTCAACAACTATTTCAACTATTTTTACCGGATTGTGAAATGAGGGCCAAGCGCACAGATGCAAACCTGACGCCTATAATCGAGGCATTCCGCAAACTGGGGTGTTCGGTCGACGTGACTAATGATCTTTGGGATCTGACCGTCGGGCTAGGTGGGCAAACCATCCTGATCGAAGTCAAAGACGGATCGAAGCCGCCGAGCGCCAGGAAATTGACAAAACGGGCGCGACTGTTCGCGATGAATTGGAAGGGCGGCTACAAAGTGGTCGAGAATCTGGACGGAGTGACGGAAACCGTCGCATTGCTGCGAGACATGAGCAGGAGATTGCGAGTTTGACGGCCAGCACCGCGCCGGCAGTCGATCCTGGCGATTACTGGCTCAACGAGTGGGCCCGCTGGTATCGCCATGATCCGATCCGGCTGGGCTATCCGCATCATGTGTCCGTCGCTCGGGGTGGCGGACACAGAGCGGAGGTCGGACCGACCAGACATGAGATCGTATCCTCCGCACTTATCGCCCACGCCGCAGGTAAATCTCTGAGGCATATAGCCGCTGAATGCGGCATCTCCCCGTTAGTGATGGAGAGATAAGCAGAGATGGGTTGCGCGGCGCGGCTGCTCTGGCGTGTGGGCGCGGATCGGCGCGCGGTGAGTGTCCCGTGTCGCGGCCTGCGTCTAGGCCAGGATCGCGGCCCTGAAGTGGGCCATGAGTGGGGATTGCTGCACCGCTCGCCAGTCCAGCAGCAGCGGGAGCGCGGCACCGTGTCCTCGGTGGTCCTGTAAGTGATTGATAGGCAAGGCATGTGCGGTGCAACGTGCGCATAATCAACATTATGTTAAATTGCCGA
>ERZ1292632.441-Hain-H43-01um-R2-441-length-44213-cov-7_pt1 | contig 44213 bp, 59 predicted proteins | sample MGYA00564407_ERZ1292632 | MGnify/ENA primary metagenome ERZ1292632 (study PRJEB36523, sample SAMEA6512637) | groundwater metagenome | collected 2019-01-08 | study: AquaDiva: Metagenomics assemblies of 32 groundwater samples | reverse complement strand
CCCTATATGGGCATTTGTCGCCCCAACGGTCAATATACCCACAAAGGGGTGCTGGGGCTGGCCTGGGGTAGGATTTGGCCGGGGGTGGGGCGGGGGAAGGGGGCTGGGCTGGCTTTGGTCGTCAAAACGGAAGTTGACGAGGTACCCAGCATACCAATTTCGGGCTTTGAAAAAGACCTCGTCAACCACCCTTTGCCCTCCAATTCCCGTAGCAACACCCCAGGAATCTTCAATAAGCAGACACTTCTTTCCGTTCAGCAAAAAGAAATCCACGGCAGTGACGGAGTGGCGCGCCGTAGCATTAAGGAGTTCAAGTGAGGCATTGCCCACAACTGGGCGCTCGCTCCATTCTGGATATTCAAAATAAAACCAGACCATCACCCCCTTGCCCGTGGTTTGAATCACGGACGCTATGGCGTCAATGTCCCGCGTAGGGAGAGCCACATAATTTGGTACGGCGAACACTGCGCCCACCTCGCGTTTGTACGCTTCAATAACTGCGGCATCCATTTTGGCGTCGCTCATTCCCTGGGAAGGCGCAAGGTCTTCAAGGGTAACGCCCTTAGCCGCGATACTGCGCGCATCAACGGCGTTCATGCCGCTTGCTGGTTTATTCGTGCGGCGCTGATAAATGTCCGTAGCGCTGAAATGGATGTAGATTTTGTCTTTCAGCCATCGCATAATACCCAGCTCTTTTGCTTCGGTCTGCGCCACACAGCTTCCGCTGCCGTCCTGGTTAAAGATTGGAAACTTCCTCCACTGGTCTTGCGGTTTCTCTACCCAATTTACGGGATTAAAGGCGGCGACGATTTCCTCAACCTTGAAGTCTTTAAGTTTCGCTTCTTCTGGGCGGCTATCTACTGCCGCGCCAGACCTAAATTTTGGGATTCTTTTGGTCATAATGTTGTATCGTCTACGTCAACATCGTCGCCGTATTCAAGTTCTTCCTCGATTTCGTCGTCATCTATTTCGAGGTCTTCGCTCATCGTATTTTATCGTAATTTATTGTCGAATTTGTCTTCTAAAAATTGGAGGAGCTTTGTTATCGCAATCTCCATGTCTTGTATAACCCTATCGCTATGAGATAAATGATTAGCGGTTAGCTTGTAATTTATCCACAAAGAAGCCAGCGCTACGCTTGCCAGACCGCCCTGAACCAAAATTTGAATTATCTTGTCTTCCATGGCGTCATTCTTCGTCTTCTTTCAAAATTTTATCCAACAGAAAGCCGTGCCGTTCAAAGACATCAGCAACAAGTATCAAAACAGTGAGTGCCAAAAAGAACCATGAAACACGCCGACCAATCAGTTCGGCGATACCGATTATAAAAACCAAATAACCAAGTAGAACATCAAAAGGATTTCCAAACGCCTTAGCAATCGAACTAACCGCCCCAGAAAAAGGAAAGAGGCGTTTGAACGTCCACGGTTCGCGCACTTCGGGCTTGTTTGGAATATCTTGTTTCTCGGTTAAAGCCATACTTTATTATACCATTTTTTACACTTCTCGTAAAGAAATGCCTACGATATATTCGATTTCCTTATCTTCAAGAGTTATTGGAACACGAGAATTAAGGTCTGTCAAGATAACTTTATAGGCATTGTTGACGACATCATTGTCGGAACCTGTTGCCGCTTGCGTTTCTCTTTGTCCGCGCACGCACCCAGTGAATGTGGTCGGCGTCTTGCCTGTATAGGTTATCTCTTCGTTCGCAATGCGGATTCTACCCTGTTCTGGGAAGTCTGCGGTATCATCAACGGTTATAGTAGTTGCTGCCGCCGTCATCGCACCACTTAAAGCAGTGGTCGCATAATCGAGGTCTTGGAAGTCTAGGACGCTCTTTGTCCACCATGCGCGCTCCAGCCGCCCTTTAAGCTCGCGTCCCACGGTCTCTACAAGGGCGCCATCGAGTCTTTTGACATCATCCCCGCAGTTTATATTCAAATTCCACAGCTTCTTAGTTGTCACAACGGGCACAAAACGAGCACTGTAATCTTTGAGGGTGGGAGTATTTGTTCCTCCGCCATTTAATGTGAACCGCAAAACCAAAGTTTTTGAAACAATCGCATCACCGAAAAGAAACGATTTATTTATCACAGCCCCTTCGACAGCGAATGACACAGTTCCAAGAGATGTATAAGTTGAACCCCCGTTCGTAGAATACTCCGCCTCGATGCTTTGCCCAGAGACAAGGGTGGCGAAGTTGATTGTGATATTGTTCCAAAGTTTATCAATCGCAGAGACTTCTGCGTATTCATTGGTAATAAACCACCCAGAAGCATAGAACACCGTAGCATCAGTTCGATACACATTATTGTCTGCCGCATTCCCTCTAATGTTTACGTATAGAACAGTTGTGCCATCTGTTGCTGCGGGGATAAGGTGGTCGTCATCGCCGATGTTGCGACGATTATTATAAATTGTTGTAGTCGTTCCAATTCTCTTAATGACCGAGTTGGCGCCGAAGCCCAAGCCCTTGTGGTTTATAAACCCTCCTCCAGTAAGAGAAAGGAGAGTGTTTCGGTTCTCAAATTCTCTTGTAACCACATCACCTGTCGTAACTGACCAAATAGACCTGTCGCTGAACTGGATAAAAAGCGTATCACCAACCACGACCATTGAACGGTTATTGCCAAAAAGTTTAGAGCTTAGAGTATTATAACCCTTAAATTCATATATCAAGGTATTTGTAGTTGTTCCAAGATTGTATTTATGAAGAGCGGATGTCGTACCCTGTGTTCTTATGTAGTAAAATTCTCCGTCAAATGAAATGCAATCTAAAACACTAACTCCAATAGGGAATAATATCCTGTCAGTAGAAAAAGTGGCGCCATCATCAGTTGTCGTTTTAAGAGTATTTTGCCCAGAGCTTAATCCGCTTTCTCCAACAACATACGCTGTACCGTTAACGTCACATCCACACAAAAATTTTGTCACCGATAGTCCAGACACATTGAATGCCCCAATGCGCGAAGTTACGGTTATGAATGGCGTTGTTGCATCATTGAAAACGTAGAGTCCGTCATCAAGAATAATAAAAAGTGTTTGCGTACTAAGAAATAAATCATCAATAGCAGCACTATCAAGAAAGTGGTTTATTAGCGTCCACGTATCTCCACTATCAGCTGACTGCCAAAGCCGACAACCATTGGAGCCGTCAATCGTGGTTGCTTTATTCCCTAAAAAAAATCGGTTAATACTATTTGTTCCATCGTCAACTGTTCCATATAAAACTTTTAACACTGCATCAGAGTTCGTTGAAATATCGGTTGTCTGTACCGTTGGCTTGTCAAGGAGCTTCAACTGTCCTCCCACCGAGAAAGCATCAATGTTCCTACTGCTGTTGAACTTCGCGTCATCAGCCCAGTTCGGGTCTTCTTTAAGACCGCCAGACCAATCGGTCTGCGCCCAGAACCACCAGAAAGAGAAGTCCCCGTAGGAACGGTCTCCCTGGGCAAAACGGTTTCCGTAGATGGGCGCCTGTTGCATCTGGTAAGCCAAGTGGTCTGGGGCGCCTTGAAGAATCAAGCCCTGCCCGTCCAATGCCACGTGAAATTTCGATTTTATAGAAACGAAACTCATACCCTTATTATAGCATTAACGATGTCTTTTGCTGTCCCACGGGTGCTTATAGAGTTTTGTTCCGAGGTGCAATTTCTTTGAGTTTTCAAACCCAGTAGGCGTCGAAGGAGAGGGAGATGCGGAGAGCGACGAAGATGGTGAAGCCGAAATTGAAGCCGAAATAGACTCCGAAAGCGAGCTTGACGGAGATACAGACGATGAGCGCGAGAGCGACGGGGAAGAGGAAACAGAAGCCGAAACCGATGCCGAACTAGAAGGCGACGAGGAAATCGAACTGGAGATTGATGATGCCATAGTTTTATTATATCAGTTAATAAAGCATTCGGTGCTTTCTTTCCCTATTCCTCACCCCACCCAGCCATACAACACGGGCACCCTCGATTTTTGTTGCTTCAGAAGGAGACGGCGACGAGCTTATTGAACTTGAAATCGAACTGGACAAAGAACTTGACGGAGAGTTTGATAGCGAACTTGAAACGGAACTAGATGGTGAAAGAGAAGGGCTTTCGGAGATGCTTGAAGATATTGACGTTGACTCGCTCGAAGAGGGTGAATTGCTAATCGAAGTTGAGATGGAAGACGAAATCGAAGAGCTTATCGAGCTTGACACGGACGACGAAACAGAACTGGATGGCGATAAAGATACGCTTGTGCTTGGAGAATCGCTGACCGAGCTTGATATTGATGTCGAAAGAGAACTTGAGATTGAACTTGAAATGCTTGTTGATGGAGAGACCGATGACGATACAGAAGAAGAAATTGAAGACGATAGCGAACTAGAAATTGATGAAGAAATACTTGTCGAAGGACTGCTCGAAATACTTGAGCTTATACTCGTGGACGGAGAAACCGACGAACTGACCGAACTCGAAATGCTTGTTGACGGACTGCTCGAAATACTGGAACTAATGGACGTTGATGGTGAATCTGAAATCGAAGTTGATATTGAGGTGGAAATACTTGAACTTATGCTTGTGGATGGAGAAACTGACGAACTAATTGAGCTAGAAATACTGCTTGACGGGCTGGTTGAGATGCTTGAACTGATAGATGTTGACGGTGAGGAAGAAATGGAAGTGCTCGGAGATTCCGAAATACTCGAAGAAATTGACGTGCTTGGTGAGACCGAACTACTTACGGAACTTGAGATTGAGCTTGATACGGAACTAGAAATTGACGAGCTGATGGATGTTGATGGGCTGGGGCTTGGCGATGGTGAAGTCGAGATTGAAGAAGAAATACTTGTCGAAGGAGATTCGCTTATTGAAGAGGAGATTGAGGTGCTCGGAGAAGTCGAGATGCTACTACTAATTGAGGTTGAGATACTGGAAGAGATTGAAGTGGATGGAGATGGCGAAGGCGAAGGCGATGTGCTAATTGAGGAACTTATTGAAGTGCTGATGGATGAGCTTATAGAAGAACTAATAGAAGAAACAGGTTCATTCTTAATAGCATACGCCCATGAGCCGCTTGCGGCATCGCCTTGTGACCAGGTAAAAGCCCCAGTAGCTCCCGCCGTAACCTTCTCGGCGCTGGCGTGAGAAACAGAAGTATCTGTACCACCAATTGATAATTTCTCCGCCCGTTCCGTCAAAGTCCCAGGAGAAGTACAGGATTGGCTGGTAACGTCAAGGTCTGGAGAATTGACCACAACTAATACAACCCATGCTTTATTGGTCGCTGTGGTAATTTCGGCTTGGGTTTCATTGGCGGAAGCATTTTCCTCGCCAACGATTGTGGCATCAGCTAACGGGTCGCCAGACGCCAATGCTCCGCGATATACCGTCAAGATGGCAGCACAAGAGTTGGTCAAACTCGAACCTGTTACAGTTTGACCCTGATGGTCGCCTGTGGCTCTAGCCCAATAGGTTTTTCCACTGAATGCCGATGAAGCAAATAGCTGGCTTTTCTTTAGCGTCCATGTCACCCCGCCAGTTGTTACGGTTGTGCCGCCGATTGTTCCGTCGCCCGTACCCCTGTGTGCGAACTCCAGAATCATAATATCCCCAGCTATGGTTGCCGTAGCTGGCAGAGTCAGCGTAAAACTCGTAGTAGTATTTGTCGCGTTCTGAAAACCGTAGAGAAGTGATATTGCCACGGATTATGGGCGTCCTCCTCCTTCACGATACGGCGGTATAATATGTGCTGGTTTCCCTGGTTTCAATTTAGCTTTCTCTATCTCATACAGGCGGTCAAATCTATCCGAGAGCATAATAAGCTCCTGGAGCGGCGTGCGCGACGCTTCTTGTGACATTTTTGAAACAAGTTCCACAACACTCTTATAGCGATAGCGCCAGTAGCGCGCGATGGAGCCATACTCCAGAATCGTGAGGAACTTATCTTGTACGTCCAGCGTGCTTGATACCAAAGTACCAATCGTATATTTTTTTAATCCACGAATGCGGATAAGTTCCCCAGCCAGCGTGAAGGCATCCCGAATACCGATGTAGATGATATTGTTATCGCGGTCATAGCGCCAATTACAATCCACTTCTACGGGTACCCAGTCTTCGGTTGTGTCAACGCGTCTCTGAAATTCATAAACGGCGATTGCATTTACCTGCAAAGAAACAAGAGAAAGCGAGAGCATATTCACCGTAGCAGTATGTGCGGTATCAATAAACTCTTTCCAGAAATCATCGCCCAAAGAATAAATGACCGCGTTTATAATATCAAGCCAGTTTTGGTCTGTAAGATATACAGCGCTCGCGTCCCACGTGAGGGCTTGTCCGTTGGTTGGAGCTGTGGTCACAAAAACAATCGTGCCCGCGTCTTTGTCTAGGGTAAAGTTAGTGGTCTCGGTTTGGGTCGAACCAGCCACTTTTAGAGTATACGTGCCAGACTGGTCAAGAACTGGAAAGGTATCAACGGGAAGCTGAAAGACCGTGGTCGTTCCATCGCCTGTAAAATCCACATGAACCCTGCGGCGCGTATCGCCGACTTGGTTCCTTAGCTGGGTAATCAAAGCGCTATAAAGCATATTTTTATTATACCATTATCTCTTCCTTAAACGAGTTCCCACGATAATCCCCGTGTCGTTGTTCCTGCCCAAAATAATACCAGATTGAGCCGAGGGGGAAGGGGAACTTGAAATCGAACTGCTGATTGATGACGAAATTGAGGAGCTGATTGACGAGGAAATTGAACTGGAGATACTTGAGCTTATACTGCTTGACGGCGACGAACTTATTGAGGAAGAAATTGAACTGGAAATACTTGAAGACAGAGACGTCGAAATTGAAGACGATGGAGAGGTTGAGATGCTCGAAGAAATCGAGGATGAGGGCGAGGTCGAAATCGAGGATGAGGGCGATAACGAAATAGACGAGGACGGCGATGTCGAAATAGAACTCGAAATTGACGAGCTTGGGCTTAAACTTATTGAGGTTGAGGGGCTAAGACTTGAGGATGGAGAACTGGAGATTGAAGAAGATGGACTTAAAGAAATCGAACTGGAAATTGAGCTTGAAGGGCTTGAGCTTATTGAGCTTGAGGGGCTTAAACTTATTGAGCTTGAGGGCGAAGAAGAGATTGACGAAGAAGGAGAATTGATAAGTTGGGCACCAAACGTCCCGCTTGAATTAAATGTGTGTATCTGGTTTCCACCGACAGTTGTGATTGTTCCTCCTGTTGAGTTGGTTGAAACTCCAGTGCTTCCATTTGTGGGGAAGGCAATAACCACAACACCCTTACCGCCCGCTCCTGCCGTGGAACGCCCTCCTCCTCCTCCTCCTCCAAGATTATCAGTTCCAGAAGTTCCGCTTCCAGCTCCTGTCCCACCAGCCCCTCCTCCACCTGCGCCTCCACTTCCACCAGCAGTCGTGCCATTTCCTCCGCCACCACCTGCATAAGTCACAGATGACCCAGAAATGGTATTTGCTGTTCCTGCTCCACCGTTACCACCAGTGCCAGTTACACCATTTGCACCAACAGCAGTGGCTCCTCCACCGCCACCACCAGAAAAATTAGGGTCTGATGACGCACCATCTCCACCAGCATTTCCTTGAGAAGGAGTTTGTGCAGGAGTGTTTCCAGCGCCACCCACATTAGGTGCGCTTGCTCCTCCTCCACCAGAACCGCCAGCCACACCATTAAAACCAGTACTAGCAGGACTTCCTCCAGCGGACGTGAAACCTCCGCCGCCGCCGCCTCCAGCCGAAGTGATTGTGCTGAAAATAGAATCACCACCGCTTCCGCCTTTTACTCCTGCTTCTGTATCTGCTCCAGTAGCCGCAGCTCCTGCCGCTCCGACGGTAATCGTATATTCCTGTTCGGTTACGTCAAGAGCAGCGTTGGTTCTATAACCACCAGCTGCTCCTCCTGCACAAGAACGAACGCCAGCAAACTTGTCTATTCCTCCGCCGCCGCCTCCGCCTACTACTAATGTATTTACTGTTGGCATGATACTTTAATTATACTACTTCTTGAGATTATCTAAATCCTTTTGTGTCCACCCATTCACAGGCATAAACCGCTCCACGAGCCAGGAAAGGGGATGAATCGCCTTATCCCACTTGTTATTGAAAAAGAGGTCTCTAGCCATCTTTTTGGCGTTATCCACCTGTCTTCCAGACTGGGGATAGGGGAACCCAAAGCCATTCTGGGACTTCGTTCTGAACATATGGGCATACCAAGTTTTGTGATTGACCAATACCTTGCCGCCCGAAAGCCAGGTCTTGACAGCCACCTCGATTCCTTGTGAACCCCAACTACCAAACGATTCGTCGCAGATGTCAAGTTCCCAGTATTTGTCGCGCGTCATCATAAAGCAAGAACCCTGCAAAGACATTGATTCGGTGATGTCTCCTTTCCCTTCTGGACGCTCGCTATATCTTCTAAAATACTGAAAGTGCGGTTCGGTATCAAAGCAATAGGAATAATTCCGCGTGCCCGTCCGCGGCTCCCATATCATTTTCTTTGTCATCTTACGATTGCACTTCGGGCACAAAGAACCCTTGTCTTGATAATGCGTATTCCCGCATTCGCACACCCAATCAAAGCAATGAAGATTCCTCATCGTCGGCGCCATCGTGATATTATCTCCCGTCTTCTTGAAGGCGGCAATCATCTTCCTATCAAATCCCTTGTCGAAGGCACAATGAGCGTCAATCTTCATCACGTATTTCGCCTTACTCAATCTGCAAGCCAAATTTGTAGAGGCGCGTTGCCCGATTGACGTGGGAAGATAAACGACGTTGACCAGCGGGTGCTGTGCAATTGCGGGGTCAGCCCAGGCGCCATCAAGAACAGCGATGACTTCGGTGTCCGCTTCAACATTCGCGGTTATGTCTTCAATGGTGCGCGCTAAAAATTCCTCGTTGCGTGCGGGTATTAAGATACTAAGGTCTTTTGCTTGCATTGTTTTGCTGTAGCCATGTGAAGAAATTTCTTATGCCGTCGCTGAATAATATCTCTGGCTTCCATCCCAAGATAGCCCATGCCTTTGAAAGAGAAACGTCCTGGTCGTTGAAATCATCTTTTCTGATGGGTCTTCTGATAATCCCGCTGGCTCCAAATTCAAGAGCGTATTCCGCAATGTCATTCACGGAAATGCTTTCACTCCCAGCAAGATTAAACGTCTGGTTGACTGGTTTCTTCTCTGCAAGAAGAACCAACCCCCGAACTAAATCGTCTATGTGCACGAAATTGCGCGACTGTTTCCCGCTGCCATCAACGGTTATTTCTTCGCCATTCAGTGCGGCGCGCAAAAAGCGCTGGATACACATATCGCCCCGCATTGTACCGTCAACGCTTTGTCCATAAATCGTTCCAAAGCGCAGGATGTTGTATTTAAGACCCTGCGAAAGTCCCCACATCTTGACGATGCTCTCGCCCGCGGCTTTCGTCATTGCGTATGTATCTGATGGGTTTACGAGGCTATCCTCCACAGAGGGATATTCTAACGGATTTCCATAGATGCAACACGTAGAAGCAAACTCTAAGACCACTTTATGCTCTGCGCATAGCCGCGCTACATTGTTCAGCCCAACAATGTTCACTTCAAAGGTTTGTTGAGGGTGGGCATCGGTGTAAATCAGCTCTGCGAGAGCCGCAAGATGATATACGATGTCTTTGCCTTCAATCGCCCATCCTAATTCATTGGCATTTAGAATGTTCTTGGGCAGGTCAAATATCTCGACTTCATGCCCAGCCCCTCTCAACGCCAACGCCAACTTTGAACCGAGATAACCCGCCCCGCCCGTAATTAAAATTTTCATGTTGTTTTTATTATTTTATTTTTGACAAATCGTGGAAGTTCGACAATACACTTGTCCACGGCTTGCACGCTTTCCAGTCGTAACGATACTTAAATTGCTCGAACACCTCTGGTTTATTGTATTCCCTACTCGACCTTTCCGTGTCGTGAATCACAATATAATCGGCAGAGTCTTTGAACCGAAGCGTCTCAATCATTCTTCTCTCTGGCGGATGATGGTCAATAAAAACCATCCCGACGTGTTTTGGAATTGGTATATCGTCCCAGTTCTTGACGAACCTGATTCGATGTTGGCGACTTTGAAAATAATGTTCAAAAACAAAATAGCTCGGTTCATTTTCGTATGTAATCAATTCTCTGTCCATGTACTTGCACATCCAATGGAGAAGCGGGGTGCTGAATACGCCACCGCCACATTCAATTACATCTCCCTTACTCGCCAAAAGCACCTTGACAAGCATGGTTATGTGTGTCGTATAGTTTTTGCTCAAATTAGCGTTGAGCAACGCCTTAGATTTTATTTGGTTTATATCCATTTTTTTACAAGGTCTTCCGCGCGACCCCAAAACGGAATGTCGTAAGCCTGAATTTCTCCAAGGCTTTTCCTTTGCCTAAGCTGCAAATCATCAGAGGCGTTTGAATGATTAAAGTTTATGATACTCACCGTTGTCTCAAATTCGTGAACTGGACGGACTGTGATTCCCATGTTGTGTTCGACCATCGGTCTTCCAATCTCACCCGTAATTCTGTCTGGCGTCCCATCGGGATATTTGGCAAACCTCTCTTCAAGCGCTTCAATGACCAACTTCCTATAGGACAACATCGAGTAATTTCCACGACGGTTTCTCCAAGAATAAATTGGGTGAGGATGATAGGACGTTATCCACGTAAAGAGCGACCAGTGATTCATGTTGTAGCCGATTTTATCTTTTGGGGGTCTTTGGAGAAAGTGCTCGCGCGGATAAAGTGTGTCGTCTTCAACAACAGCAATATAATCCGTCTTCGCGGCTTTGGCGCCTCGAAGAAGTTGACGATAGATGTTTGACAAACTCTTGGGTTTATCTTGTAATATGTTAAGCCCCAATTTCATTGGTTTACGAGACATCGTGATAATCTGTCCGAAGCCGTCAAGCTCGTGCAGCAGGGTCTTCCTGTGAAAATCCGCCCACGCTTTCGGGACTTCGTTATTCGTAAGAAATATGGCAGTAAGGTCGTTCATTGAAAGTTTTTAATTAGTTCCTCCGCCCTTCCCCAATGTGGTATCTCATAAGCCCTTATCATTCCGTGGCGCCTGCGTATCTTGCGCGCTTCTAGGTCAAGAGTATCCCGTAATGGGTCTGGATTCGCCCTACCTATGCCTGGAGTGCCGTAAGTGTGCTGTATTTGAACCACGGGGGTCTTGGAGTACATAGGCATGAACTTCCTCACCTTGACGCCCAAACCCTTCTCTACCTTCGCGTAGCCAAGCTCCCCTGCGAGAAGATGCGGCAGCTCTTTCCATTTGGCAAACCTCTCTTCAAGAGCATCAATCGTCTCAAGCCGCGGCAGGATACTGCACCCATTGCAGATTCTCCTCTTGAAAGAAAACGTCGGCTCTCCCCACGTAAAAAGTACCCAACGGTTCCAGTTATACCCGAACGTGTCAAGGGGGGGGCGGAGGAAGAAGTGGTCTCTGGAGTAGAGCATATCGTCCTCAACCATCGCAATGTATGGCGTGGTGGCTATCTTCGCACCAACGAGCATCTGCTTGAAGATGTTGTTGTGCGACTGCTCCTCGGTCTGACGTAACTGGATTCCTGGTAAGTCCATCTGCTCGCGCGAGATGGTGATGAGCGGATAATCACCGATGGCTTCGAGCATCTTCTCGTTGTGGAATTTCATCCACGGGACTTTGTTCAAGGTGAGAAAAAGGCAGGTGAGGTCTTTCATATTATTTCATCCATTCTGGATGAGAAATTTGCCACTCAATCGTATTTTTAAGCGATTCCTCAAACGGCATCGGGGACTTCCACCCAAGCGCCGCGAGCTTCTCCCCACTCATGCCATAATGTAAATCGTGCCCTGGATTACTTGAATGGAAGCTCACCATATCTATTTTCGGCGTGACGCCCATAAGACGCCCAATGGTCTCCACAAGTTCTAGGTTGCTCACCTGCTTGTCGCCGACAACGTGGAGGCGCACAGGAAGGTCAATCTCTCCAACCTGATGAATGACAGGCTTGACGTTTTTTAAGATAAAGAGAACTGCATCGGCGGCATTTCTTGAGTGAAGATAGTAGCGCGTTCCAACTTCTCCTGTCGGACTACAATGTATTTTGATAGTCTCTCCACGTTGAATTTTCTGTTGAATCATAGCTGGGAATTTTGAAGGCGCCTGCATCTCTCCAAAATTATTCATTGTATTAGTGATAATGAGCGGCACCCCGAAAGACCGCCACCAAGCGATAGCCAGAGCCTCCTGGCAAGCCTTTGAAGCGCTGTAAGGGTTGCTGGGTACGATAGAATCCCATTCTTTGTGTCCGAGTGAGTCCTTCGGCACAGCGCCATAGACCTCATCGGTTGAAAAGTGAAGAAAAACCTCTGGCTTTGCCTCTCTCGCATATTCAAGCATCGTCAGTATCAATTCGGTATTATTTCTTACAAACGGAAGTGGGTCGTCAATAGATGCCTGCACGTCAGACATCGAAGCGAGGTTGATAACGTAGTCAATCTTCCCGATTTTCTCTATCTCGCGCGAGGTGAATGGAGCACAAAGATTGTGGGTAAAGATTTCAAGACGACTCCTCCACTCTGGGTGGTCTTTTAGGGTTTGCCCAATGCGGTCAAAATAACCCTTGTGGTCTCCGCGGAATGAATCAACGCCGATGACCTCCCAGTCGGTATTGTGCATCAAGTGACCGAACACATGGATTCCGATAGCACCTCCCACGCCAGTAATTAAAACTTTTTTCATAAATTTATATTAAGTTATAAATCTTCTCCGCCCTTTTTCTCGCCTTAATTGCATTTGTTATTTTCTTGAAACGACCCAAATAAATCTTTTTCCTATTAACTTTTATTTCAGCAACCCACGCATTTTGATACCAAGAAACACCCTTATAGCCAGAAGTGTTTGCGCGAGAAAGTTTGCTATTCAGGACATTCTGCGAACAAGTCGCAGTGCGCAAATTTTTTCTCCTATTATCTAGCTTGTTTCTATTTATGTGGTCGGTGTGAAATCCTTTTGGCGTCCCGTTTATCAGAGCGTGCATTGATATATTACGTTGTTTTTCGTTTTTCCTTCCGCCACCAAGATATTCTGTTCTTGTCGCATAGCCCTTGTTGTTCAACCTCCATCTCCATTGATTCAAAAAGTTGAAGTCAGCGTCATCAACAAGAGCAAATTCACCGTGATTAAGTGGTATCTTTTTCATGTCTTTTTTTCGTTCGCATACATCAAATCCCACTTTGGTCTAACCTCGTTGACAAAATAATCCTCCCACACTTCAAGGGCGTATTTATATCCATCCTGACAGTTCGCAGGATTCTCTGGTATCCCATTATTGTGAGTCCGCGGGAAATCTCTGTGCTTGTGCGCGTGCCACGTGCCCTTATTAAGCATTAACCTTCCTCCAGCTTTCAATGTTTTGAAGTGCATCTCGTGTGAGTCTTGAATTAACGAACCATATCCCTCTGTTTGGAGTTCACCAATAACCTTGTCCCACCATATCCGCTTCATAAACCAACAACTTCCTTGCATTCCTTCTGTTTCCGCAATCATCACTTCCTTCATTTTCTCGTCCCTTTCCTTCCACGGTTGTGCGCTGAATTTTCTACCACCACCTTTTCCTCCAATAATAAGTTTGCAAAAATCAACGGGCGGCAGATTCATCCGCTTCCACCTAACAGGGTCGAGAAAGTAGCGTCGCGGCGTCACTATCCAATTATCTTCCATGTTGTCGGTTATCACCTTATCGAATCCCTTTGCGAACGACTGATGACAGTCGGCGCGCATAAGATATTCTCCTTTGGAAATCGCTACACCAGCATTGATGGCGCCGCGCATACCTCGATTCTTTCCGAGATGAAGAGCTTTGACACGGGAGTCTGCAATGGGTGTGTCCCAGTAGCCGTCGTACACGTTGATAACTTCAACCTCGCCCACCGCATTATCCAGAATGGACTGTGTGGTCTTGTGAACGAGGGGGTCACGATATGAAGGAAGTATACAACTCAACATATTTTTGAAGAAGATTGCATTACATCTGGTCGTTTTTTTCCTAAAGCTGGCGGCAGTTTTTTCAAACGGCACACCCTACAATAACCTGTTGACCAAGCACGAAGTCTCTTTTGCAATTCCTTTTTACATTTTTTACAATGGCGAGTCATGTGGGCTTTATTATTATAGCCCACAAACCAAAAGAGCACCTAATCGGTGCCCTGTGGATAACTTTTCGGTTTACTTAATCGTAGGTCAGATGACCCTTCGCAGAAGCACCGCTAATACGCACACTGATACCCTTTGTGGTAAGAATGCCGCCCTGATTATAGAGAATAGGAGGAGCTGATTCATTGGCAACGGCTTGGAGCTTGGCGACAGACGTTCCATCGTCATTAACCGTGAGAACCTTAAACGAAGCGAGCAGTGTTCCAGACCCCGTGGTCGAGAAAACTAGATAAGTGTTGTTCACGGTGTACCCGCCGCCCGCCGTAATAACTTCTGCCGCGGTGATTCTTCCAGAAGCAACTGATGGCGATATTGATACGCTTGGCGAGGAGGAAATACTCGTTGAGGGTGATGCGGAAATCGAGGATGAGATTGAGGTCGAAGGGGACGAAGAAATGCTCGTTGAGGGCGAAGCAGAAATACTCGTTGATGGCGAAAGCGAAATTGATGAAGAAATTGAGGTTGAAGGAGAAGCCGAAATTGACGTTGACGGCGAGTTCGAGATACTTGACGACACCGATTCAGACGCGGATGGCGAAGTCGATGGACTCGACGAGATTGATGTTGATGGTGAAGCTGAAATTGAGGTTGAGGGAGAGTTTGAGATACTCGACGAAACCGATGACGACGGCGAAGATGAAATTGAAGATGATGGCGAAGAAGAGATGCTCGAAGAAACCGAGGCAGAAGAAGACGGCGAAGATGAAATACTACTTGAGCGCGACACCGACGGTGACGCGGAAGAAGAGGGGGAGCTAGATTCCGAAGATGATATAGACGACGACCTACTACTAGAAATAGAGGGCGACGGAGAACTTGACACTGATGTCGAGATACTTGTTGATGGCGAGAGGTCGTCAATCTGTGTCACGCGTAGAACGGCTCTACTCGACACGCTTCCATTTTCTCCAGTAACGAGGGTAACTTTGTCGCCGACGACATAACCAGAGCCGCCTTGCGCTACTTCAAAGGTTGCAATCGAATCAATTGCTCCGTCAAAGATTTCAAGAACGGAAACTGCGGCGGCAGCCGCGAGGGAAACACCCTTGATAACAGTATTTCTTATATCGAGAAAGTAGCTCGTTGTCGCTGAAATTGGTAGTGATTTTGCCATAAGTTTGTTTAATTAAATTATAGCATATTGTTCTTGGTTCATCGCTATCCCCAGAACTGGGGATAGGGGGAGCCAGGAACGAACCTAGTCGTTATCTGGTGCGGTTACTGCCAACGTAGTGGCTGCAATCGTCTCGGCAAGCCAAACAGTAGCGGAAATCTGCGTAAGACGTACCGTGGTGTTTGCCGCCACATCAAGCTGATTTGTGCCATCACTATCAGTCTGGTTAATGAGGTCTCCAGACGATTCTGGGGTAACAAGCTCATAACCATTTGAGGTTACGCTCAAGTAGATGACGCGCCCGATAAGCCCCGCCTTTGCCTTTGGCAAAACGAGGTATTCAGTCGCAGCGCCAGAACTGACGGTGACAACCTTATTGAAAACCGCATCCTGCGCAATTTGCGCAGTGTAAACACCGTTCGCTGCGGTAGTAACACTTTCGGTTACTCCCAGCTCTGGGTTTACTTTATCTCCATGATTTATTGTTGAAGCCATAAAAGTATTTTGCTTTTTAGGTTATCCCGTCAGTTCGACTCCCCTTCGGGAGCTGGTTCTCCTTGAGTAGAGAACCAGCAAGAGAGCTAACAACCTAATTTTAGGTAAGGTTGTTGTGCCGCGCAAACGCTTCGGCAGCGTTGCGGACTTCGCACGTGTACTCACCGTAGATTTGCGCTTTGAATGCAGCGCCAGTCTTGGCGAGGTCTTCTGCGCGCATCGCAGAGTTGCGAAGCGGAAGAACACGCACTTTGTTCAAGTCTCCGACAACACAGGTGTCATCTGGCACCCAGGGGTCAACAATGACATCAAGCACGAAGCCGAGGTCGGTGAGAACCCTGTCTACCACATAACCAGCAACGGTACTGTCGTAAACCGAACGCCGTGCCGCCTGGTCAAACGTAGAAATTGCTTTCTTTTGTTTGCCGCCGACAAGGATGAAGTTCGGATACCCGCCGTCGTCCCAGATGTCCTTCGCCAATTGGTTGACAACGGAAAGAGTAAGAGCTTCGGATGTAGTGGTTGTGTTGCCTGTTGCGGCGAACTCAAGGATACCACCCATCGAGCGATACACGGTGTCGGAACCAGCCGAAGCTGATTTGATACCGAGGACGAGAGCCATATCCAGCTCTCTCATCGCTTCCATCAACCGACGAGCAACCTGGAAGGTGAACTCATCTGCAACGCCAGCCTGGAGCACGGAACGCATCGTGTGAGACACGTTGATGCCGTACTGGAAGATTTGAGTGAAGTTGGACACTTTCGTGCGAACCTTACTCGCATCCGCAGGCGGGTCTTGCCCTTCCTGATTGGGATGGATTATCGCCCACTTAGAACCCGTGCTGTGCGCTTCACCAGTGGTGGAGCCATAGCCACGGACAACCGTACAAACGGTTGCAGAATCAACTAAAGTTACCTGCACGACTTCCGTCTTTCCAGCCTCCGAAGTGTTCCGCAAAAGGGAACCCACTCGGATATTGGAAGTAGACACGAAAGTCATGTCAGTTTCCGACGCATCAAAACCCGACTCATCGAGAGTCGCGGTATTCGCGTTAAGCGCGTCCTCCATCCAGGAGTGGGTTGTTTCTGTCGCCTCTCCGCTGATACCAACGCGAGACAAAAAGCTCGTATTGTCCCTGCGGATTATCTCCGCAAGCTCATTGGAAAGGTCAAGAAACTCACCAGCGCTCTGGTCGTAGGATGCTAACGGTGTTGTAGCTGCTAGAGCCATAAATTTGTAATTTTATTTTCTGACCTTTGCAATCTTGACGAGAGATTGCTTCGGAAAACTACTTCTTCATTCCCCTCAATCGAGCACCAAGCATTCCCGCTACCGCTCGTTCCGTATTGGGGATTTTACGGGCTGCCTCAACTTCCTCGTTCACGGGTTTGTCGTTTGGATTGACAGCGCCATGAGGCGGGGTTGCTGGAGGAGTTGCGGGTGGTGTGACTGGAAACGTGGGAGCAGGCTTTCGCTTGTTCAACGCTTCCCTTACCAGTGAGACCGCATCGTCCGCGTCAAGCGCGTCAGGTGCGAGCACTGGAAGAATCGCCAACGGATTCCTGGTGAGCATATCTCGGAGCAACGGTTCCTTATCGAGAACTTCCCGATAAGCGGGGTCAAGGGCAATCCCCAGTAAACCCCTCTCGGCTTTTCGGTCTTCGTCCGCTGCCTGCGCCTGCCGCTCTTCTGGAGTCGGAGGGGTTGCGGGCGTCGCGGGTTTGAAATGACCGCCGCCAAGTAAATCGTTTTTCTTCAAGATATTCGCGTAACGGTCAGCTCTAGACTGTGCTTCTGGAGCGCGAGCTGCGTCCTTTACGAGTTGGTCATGTGCCTCTTTAGACAGAGTGACCGTCTCTGCTGCGTTTGCCGCAGGGGTGGCTGCTGGTGCAACGGGGGCATCCGTTTTTGGCACCGCAGGTGTGGCTGCTTCGCTCATAAATTTATTTTATTTAATTTTCAAGTATCTCGACAGATACTCTTTACATTATTAGGATAACATATTGGAACCGTGTCAAGTTATGCACAGCTAGGAAGTGCGCCTACTATCAAGCCAAACCAAAATCAATACTGGTATTACCCACCACCAATACAAAGCGAACTCAAGCAGTGAAACCCCACAATTTACGCAGTTTTCGTCCATATTTTATGTTAAAATCTGCTTCCCTCTAGTGGCACCCTCTCAAATTCACGCTCTAATTGCACCCCTCCTTGAGTTATATCTTCTCCTGGAAGAAGTCCAGCTGCAACCCCAGCCGCGCCAAGACCCTGGTCAAGAAGTTTCTTTAGCTGGCTTCCCCAACTTAATCCCTTAAATACTCCGCCAGACAAAGTATAAAGCGGCATACCAGGAGCCAGAGTTACAACGAACTCTTCAAGCGCCGTTACAAAAGACGCATATGAAACCAATTCTCTCGGAGTTCTTCTAAAACGGAACGGCAAGCCAGTTTTAGGGTCAAGCGTTTGCGGGTCTTGACCTATAAGCGCGAGTTCTTGCGCGATGTTGAAAACGAATCCGAATGGAACTCCTCCAATGAGTCCAGTATTTCCGCCGAACAATTGACCCCTGCTAACCGCATCCAGCGAATCTCCTATCTGTTCGTACGCGGTAGTGTACGCGAGAATGTTGTACAAAACATTTTGATGAGTTTCTATCCAGCTCTTTCCTTCTTCTGTGCCAACCCAGTTTGCAAAATTAGACCATTCACTTATTATCATCATCCTGCTTATGGGAGAAAGAGAGCCAAGCCACCTCGCGGACATTTCTGTCGCCTTCACTTGAAACCGCATTGGGAACCAAATAAGGTTCAATGTTCTTATGAGCGGCGAAGTTTGGAAACCAGTTTTATATGTAAGGAGGGTTTCTGCGGCTTCTTTAATCGCTTGCGCGACTTGCGGATTTTTGTACACCTTAACCGATTTTCCATTTACGATAGATTCGGTGTAAGCTCCTGCTTCTTCGAGCGCCATTCCGAATTTACTAGCAATCCCCTTGCCAAGATTTGTAGATTTATCGGTGTACCACTCCTTCCACATATTCAACCAAAATCCATTCTGCTTTTGGGAAAGGGCGATGTCCTGCGCGGTCTCAACTTTTTTGACGATGGCTCCTCCCGTTTCAAGCGCTCTCTGCATATTCACAACCTCTGGCATAGACATAAACTCATCCATTCTTGAAACATTGGTGAGAAAATTGTCTCTCATTATGACTCTCTCTACGTTCGTGGGCTTCTCGGCGATTTTTTGAAGCAGTGTTTTCGTTGAAGAAAATATCCCGCCAAGTCTGCCTGGAGTTAGCCGCGCTCCCAAACCCGCAAGTGTCTGGGCGCCTGGAAAGTATTTCCCGCTTTTTAACATCATCGCCAAGTGAATCCCAGTTTCCATAAACTGCTGGGCTTGAAAGGCGAAAGCGGCGGCGGACTGATAGCGCATATGCAGCGCGCTTCTCAAAAAGTTGTCGTAGAACTTTCCGAATTTAAGAAACCCTGGGTTAGCAGTTCTTAAATAGTTCAATGCTTTCTCCCCGATACCAATAACCGACGAGGGAACAGAGCGAAGAGATTGTTCCGAAATTTTGATAATCTCTTTTGCCAACTGCGGCTCGAAACCAAACCTCGTCAAGTCTCCTTCCTTGATGTCAAAAACGACGTGCTTTCTGAATGTCGCCCCTTTGGAGAACTCCGTTCGGTGGTTATCCAGCCAATCGTAAAGATGTTCGACGGGAATAGCTATTCTACTCACTCCAGCTTTCACCCCCTCCGTGGTTGTCCTAACCGTCGGTCTTTTTATCCTAAGAATTTGTCCGTATTTCCCTCCAAGTTGAGACAGCGCTCTTTCCGTAAAACTCTGTTGAAACAAAAATTCCTGCGTTCCCTTAAATTCCCCGCGCGTCGAAAAACCGAGGGCGTCCAATGCCCTCCCAAGAAATGTTCTCTTGCTCTCTACGTCTGCCGCGACAGAGGCTACTTCCGAGACGGCTGATTCGGCACGAAACGCACCTCGTATGTTCTCGTAGCTCCTGGTTGCTCCGTTTTCTGCGTCTCCGATGTTAAGGAGTTTTCTAACGGTTCCGACTGGGCTTCCATCTCCCGCTGGTAATCTTCCAGCGTCGCGGGCATCTCGAAGCCGTCCAACCAGTCTTTCGATTTCGTTCTTAAATTGAACATGGTTTTTGAATTTACTTATATTGTATAAATTTATTCCCTGCCTGTCTGCGTGCAAAGTTGAACCTGCTAAATTGATGTCTTGTATCGTTTTAGAAACAAGACCATATTCTGCGTCGGTTAATGCCATGGAGAACCTCAAATCTATGTTCGGTTCATAGATATACCCACCCTCAACCTCTACTCCCATCTTACTCCCCTTTGGTAATTCTGTCAAGACCTCGGAAAAATGGAGGTTATCTTGCTTAAAATTCTTATCGGCGAGTTCGGAAAGCCTCGCAAGAACCTCATTGACCCTTCCCTCTGGCATTGTTATTTTAGTTTGGAATGTCGCTTCTGGGTCTCCAAAGATTCCCTTTGTTCTTTGCACATCAATCTTGACATCGGGCATATCCCTGAATAATCCTTTGAGCGCAGATTCTCCTTTGTCTAAAATCTGATTGTGAATTTTGTTAGCTCCCACAAAGTCGCCCGCTTTTTCTAACGCGCTGGCTTTTTCTCCCAACGCTTTCATTTCTGGAATGTTTTTCGTGGCAGTAGTAATCCCCACAAAAAATTCTTTCGGCAATCCGCCGAGGACTTCCGTAACTTGCAACGGCACCTTACCCGCAGGTGGCAAACCCTGGCGCCATCCAGTCCCCTCAATTTCTTTTTGCAGCGCCGCCGCTTCGGGAGAAAGTTTGCCGAAACTTAAACTCGGTTTCATGGAAGACAAAGCGTTAATTTCTCTTTCCAGCGTCGCCAGAACTGGTTTTTTATTAAATACCGCTCGCATACCCGTAGCGTACTTCCCGAAATCATATCCATGATTTTCCGTCATAAACTCTTCGACTAAATCAAACACCCTCGCCGCCTTTTGTTCTCTGGTAAGATTGGGAGAATTATTTTCGACTTGCGATGCAAATTCATCAAACCTACCGCGCAAATTTTCTATCATCGCATCGGTTCTTGTTTTCGGAAGAACCTTAACCAATACAGTATTTACGCCGAGCAGTTTGTCGGATTTAGCGCGAAGCACGTCAGCGTCAACATATCTCTTAAAGTCGTCAAATGTCTGTTGCGCGGTCATTCCCGAAAAATCTCTTTGCTTTCTCCATTCCATTATTTCTTTCACTCCGTTCTCAACCGTATTCACAATTCCTTTTTGGGCAAGCACGCCTTCTAGCCACTTTTCCATTTCAAGCGCGGTTCTTGTATTGGCTTTAATCACATTGCCGAAAACCCTGCCTACCGCGCTCTCCGCGGTGGTTCCAAATACTTTAGCGACTGCCGCTCCCACTGGAACTTTCGCCGCCCTGAAAGCGGCGCCCACTGGATGCGCGACTGCTTGAAGGGTTTTTAGTTTCGCCGCTTGTCGCGCAACTGATTCGGCGATATTAGTAGCCGTACTTTGCGCGATTTTCAAAGCCGACGCCTCGGAAACACCTCGTCTAACCAATGCTTGCACCGTAGATTCGGCTATTTGAGCAACCTTTCCCGTTTTCACGGCTTTTGTGATTCCATTCACTAAAAACGGGGCAAGCTCCGTTGTCTCGGCGCCGATTGCGCCGCGTATTCCCCTTGTCAAAATACTTCTTGGCACAATCATCGCATCCCGAATAACCGCCTCGGAAATTCCTTCCGCAGCGCCCGCCCTAATCGCGTTTAGAATAGAACCCTTCGCCACATTGCCAAGTGCAGATTTCAAAACTGTGCCAGCTCCAAAGGAAGCGAAAATTGACGCATCAAGAACCGCAAATCCAGGATGAGCTTTATAAAAATCCAGCGCTCTTTTCTGTTCTCCTTCAAATCCGATAATATCTGGTATTCCAGTAACACCAACAAGTTTTCTGCCACTTTCTACTAAACCCAAACCAAATTCTTTTCCTGTTTCAACGGATTTAAGGGGGTCTCCGAACGGAATAAGCGGAACACCCGCTACGGCGGTTCCAAGTTTCGCAAGTCCTGGCAAGAACCCATGCGCAAATTGAGCGGTATCCTGTATCCCAGCTTGAAGCAAGTTCTTATCAGGAGAATCTGGTGTTATCTCTACCCCGAAAACTTTTGGATTTGGGGCGGCAGGAGCGACGTATGGGTCATCACCTCCAACGCCCTGAACTGCTCTCCTTTCTTGCAGTATGCGTTGTTTAATGCTGGACATATTTTTTATTGACCGAAGAAGCTCCCGACTTTTCTAAAAAAGCTCTTACCCTGCTCAACAAGGTCTGGCGCGGATTCTCCTATCGCTGGTTCGGCGGGCGGGGTCGGCTGGTTTCTTTGATTAAAGAAAGATTGATTTGGCTCACGTGATTCACGGAATCTCTGCGCGCCTTCTCTAGCACGCCCGAAGAATCCAAGCTCATCCTCGCGCTCGGCTTCGGCTCTTTCTGGAGCTGCTTTTTCAAATTCAGCTTGTCGTTCCATCGCCGCCGTAAAAGGAGTAGAACGCAGTGGTTGAACCGAAGGGGACGAAGACAAATTCTTAGCTTGTGTAGGGCTTAAACTGCGCACATTTTCCAACTCCTTAGAAAAGAGCGGGTCGCTCTCATATTGTTTCTTTGTGTCTTCGTCAAGACGATACAAGTTCCCATCGGCGCCAGCATAAAAATATGTTTCGATAGCATCACCCTCGCTGTTAATTCCAGTAAAGCCCTTCACAAAAGTTCTCTGCTTTATGTCTGCGCCCATCAACTGAAACCTCTCGTCGTTAATCGTAAACTCGCCAGGATTATCAAATTTTACCTGGCTATTCCCGCTTGCTTTGAGCGGCAGAGAAAAATCTGTGCCAGAATATGTCGCGCCACCGATACTTGTCTCAAAACTCCCGCTTTTATTCTTCTCTTTAGGAACCCTGCTTTGAATTGGCAAATGTCCGCCAGCAATATCGGCGAAGTCATTAACCTGGTGGAAATCGTCGGCTATGCCGCTCGGAAGATTAGAGGTCGGAAGTATCGCCACTCGGTTAATTCTATGCTGCGCGTCGTTTTGGTCGGCGTCAATAAAGTATCCGAATCCTTTTAGGATTTGTCCTGGCACAACTTCCTCATCCGCAATATCGTTTTGCAATTTGCGGAACGAATCCGCCCGCTGGCTCAAGTCTATTAAATAATTTTTCAAGTCGGTGGTTGGTTCTCCCAGTGCGTCCTGCGCGTCAATCGCGTTTTGCACTTCAAGTTCAAGCTCGCTTAGCCCGCGCGCCTCAACCCTGACCAATTCCAGCGGATTTCTTAACAGCGCCTCATCACCATCTTGAGCCGATGTCCAATAGAGTTCTTGCTCATCGAGCTTAAACTGTGCAACAGTTGTTTTGTTTTTTCTGTCTTTCTCTACCAGCTTAGCCAATTTATTCGTGTAATCCGCAACCAATCTTTGCGCATCAATTCCGACGTTTCCGCTTTCAAGGGTGAACTCCTGCAAAAACCCGATAGCTTGTTCATAGCCGCGAGAAATTATACTGCCTGCATTGTCCACGTTTGTTTTCAATGCTAAATCAGCGAGTTTTTTCGCACGCCTAAACTCACTTGAACTTACTGTCTGAAATGCTTTTGCTTGGAATGTAGCCATGTTTTTATCCTCTTAATAAATTTAACAAATCGGTGTTTTGTTTCTCTGTGCCAGTATAATTCACTATCCCCTTTTCCGCAGCCAACTTCGTCCTGCTCGCAAACGAACTATCTTGTTTTTGCAAATTCAAGTAATCAACGATACTGACACCAGTATAAGTGGACGGCGTTGTCGGCGTCACTGGAACTGGAGCTTTCGCTGGAGTTGAAATGGGGATAGACGCCGCTGGCTTCCATCCTTCCGCCGTAAACGTGAATTGCCCATCGTCAGACTTCGTTCCTATCCCCGTTACTGGAGTAAATTGCGGCGGTTGCGACGGTTTCACGGAAGAAATCGGTGCTGGCGTTGGGGCAGGGGTTGAAATTGGCGCGGGGGCGGGAACTGGCGCTGGCACAGGAGCTGGCGCGGGCGCAGGCGCAGGAGCAGGTTTCGGTGTCGGCTTAGGAACCACACCTTCTGCTTTTATCTCTGGAATGTCAACCTCTAGTTTTGCGGCAAGATTCTCCGCGGAACCAGAAGGAATAAGCTCGGCTTGTTCAAGCCCCCTGACTCTCTGGAAAAGTTCCGACCTCTGCGCAGAAGTATCAATTCCATACCTTTGACCAGCCGCCTTAATTTGTGAATCAGCAAATTCAAACTGGAGAGTCGTCTCCGCAGAATCTATAACTCGCTTCACGAAACTGTCTATCGCTCCGCTCATAACCGCGGATTGGCTCGCAGCCAATTGGCTCGTAAACGGCGCGAACTCTGGTCTCGCGCGAAGGTCGTTAAATACTTTCAATGACGCATCGAGCACCGCTTGTCTTGGATACCCGTCTACTCTCGCGGCGGTATCAATAATGCCTTTTTGCGCCTCCTCTAATTCCTTAAAGAAGTCTCCGAAAATTCCGCCTCCGCTCAAGTAGTTGTCCCGCTCAAGAGACCAAAACTGTTGAGCCGAAGTAAATGTCTTGGCTTCTCCGCCGATTTGAACCCTTATGGGAATATCAGAATTTGCACCTACGACTTGCTTATTTATAAAGTCCAGCTCTTCTATCGGATTTATTCCGCGAGTTGCGCTATTAACCCTGAAATCGTCTATCGAATCGGCAATGCGGACGCTTGCAAGCTGTGAGTTCAATGCTGAAAGAGTTTCGTCATATGCCGTCACTTCATCTTCGTTATTGTTGATTAGGGCTTCGGCGCGTGCCACATTTACCCTTGCAATCGCATCATTCAGCGCCGCTCTCGTACCGTCAAACTTCGCCCTTCTAACTTGATTACCCAAAATAGTATCTTTGTAAGTTTTCACCTTCGCTTCAGCGGCGGTAATGTCGGTTTGAATTTCAAGGCGCAAGTCCGCGTCGTTCACACCATTCAACTGATTTTTCAAAACAGAAAGATATTGTTCCTCGTTGACTTTACCCGCACTCAAATCTCCGAGTGTCTCGGAATACTTTGTTCGATATTTATTAAAACGATTAAGTTTTCTTGTATCGGCAATCGTTTTCTCCAACGAAGAAATATATTCGGCGTCTGAAAAAGGAGACCCCTTTTCTTCCGCAAGTTGTTTCTCCCGAAGCAAGACCTGCTCTTCGTAAGAAAGCCCGTTCGCAATTGCGCGTTGGAACTCGGCTTCCCTTCTAGCCCTTTCGCCGTTGCGGACATTCTTAACAGACGCAATGGAGTTCGCCACTACTGTGCTCAAATCAATGCTGAATTTTTGTTGTATGTTGATAGCCATGTTACTTTTTCGGTGCTACCGCGACTCCGCCCTTGCGCGAAGCAGCCGCGGCGATGGCGCCCTTTGGCGTTACGGGTGAAGCGACCCCCGCAGTTGGCGGCACTCCACCCTCGATTGAAGATTCTTCGCTCTGCATTTGCGGTATATTGCCACTGTTGATGCCGCCTTGCCCAGCGCCCGTAATGGCGCCACCCGTGCTGGCATTCATCTGGGCAATTCTTTCGGCAAGAATTTGATGAAGCAGTCCAGGCTGTTTGGCAATTTCCGTAGCCAAGATTTCATCCTGCAATTCTTCTTTCATCAACTTCTGCTCTTCTGATGGGTTCGATATTCCAACATTATGCTGGGTGGTTGTCAAGGATTGTACCTTCGCCTGGAACTTCGAGATTTCATCTACAACGCTACGGAGCAATACCGAAGAAATAAAGACATCGGTTTTATAAAATCCCCCAATCAAAAGTTTCGCTTGGGGAATGTGGTTCTCGGCGTGGAAAAGAATTGATTTGTTCAGCTCTTTGAACGCCCGTACCCACCATTCCTTACGGAGCGAAACTTTATTATTTACGCCCTGCATCACCACAGAAAGAGCGCGCCCAGTAGCTTGCAACACCTGGTTCCCAGGATAAAGCACCTGGTTCAAACCAGAGAGCGCTATAATGTCATTCTTCCTGTCGTTCAAATAATTTTCCATCGGAAATACATTGCCGCTCTTCGGCATCGCCTGGATGTCGCCGTCATCGCCAACCTGATAAATGACAATTTGACCAGACCTAACTTCCGAAAGATTGTCGAGGTTTTTACCCCAATAAGCGGGCTTTGCAATCTCTTTAATGATGTCAGCCATATCCGATGCCCGCTCATTGTACTCTTGTTGCGGGTCAAGCTCATGCTCAATATCAGATGTGCCTTTCGGTTCTCCAGGAAGATGAATGTTTGGAATATATTGCAACGGTACGAAACCAAACTCGTGCTTCACATAATGCACGGGCTTGTTGTCATTATTGAACATCAAAAGATATTCATTCTCCATCCAAAGCTCTTTAATCGTAATCATTGGCACCTCCGTAGCCTGCACGGGGTTAGGATTTTCTGGGTCGTAATCCGATTGCACCACGAACTTTTTATCTTTCAATTCTTCCTTGAAAAGCCTTTTCGCCGATTCCACGGAGATGCGATACTTTTTTATGAACCCATCCATCTCGCTGAAATTCTCATCTTTCCAAAGAACTTGAATATGCTCTGGCTTCTCAATGTTCCAGTAGCGGATGCGGTCAAAAGATTTTGTGCCGTCGTCATTAACTTTGAAAGTCGGTATAGCTCCGAAAATAAACGCATCGCCCGTAATTGAACCCGTGCGAACCGCGCGCTGAAAAACCAAAGACAACGCATTGTCTTCGTGTATCGCATCCAAAAGTTTCGTGCGACCCTCGGCAAGCGCCCGCTCCACTGGTTCAGTGACGTTTCTCGGCGGAGAAGAAATTTGCGGCGGTTCGTTCGTCAAAAACGCCGTCATATTTTCTACGATGGTAAAGCAATAGTTGTAGGTGCGCATAGTGCCACCGCCCTCCTTTCGGAAGCTCCACTGTTTTCCCTTATAAAAATCGCGGAGGGTTTGATAGCCAGAATATACACCATCGCCATATACGCGCCTTACCCAGTCGAGGCGGATGGTGCCCTCTAACGCGGTAATCTCTTTCGCCAATTCAACCGCGCGGGCGCCCGTCTCCCCAACCGACATTTGTTTTTCGAGAAAGGCAAGTAGTCCCACTTTAGTATTTTATAATTTTGGTAAACTTCTTCGCGTTACAGCCTCGACATAGCGGCTGTATGTTTTCAATATTATCAGAGCCACCTTTAGATACGGGGATTATGTGGTCTTGAGTGAGTACAATCTTCGGCTCCGACATCCCACAGCAAGGGCACGTAAAATTGTATTGTGCTTTTACTGTTTGCCATTCAAAAAAGGAGTGAGAGCCGCCATTATTTCTTTTCTCCCGCCACCTCTGATTCTTGCTCCAACTAACGTATTCGGGATTATTGCATAACCCACCTTTCCAGTTCCAATGTTTTTCGCCTAAAAAACGGACAGCAATCCTTCTTCCTTCCGCATAAGCTCGCCTTAGAAGTTCGCTAGTTTTAGAACTATTTTTTCTTTGAGATTCTATCATCTTCGCGCGAGTTTCGGCAGAACGTTTTTTTCCCGTATTTGCTAAGACTCTCTTCTCAACGTGCTCTCGTGATTGTGGTTTGCGCCCATAAACTCCTTTTGGCATACCTTTATAATAGCATATCTACTTGACCAAACTGTTTCCATGTGGTCTACCACCCTTATCAAATCTCGTAATACTCGCCTCATATCCACTCAAGGGATTGAAGTTCACCTTTTTTAGCGGCGCAATACTGAACTTTTTTACGATGTAAGACACGCCCATCATCAAAGTCATTGTGTAGTCAGTAGTGAGTTTTTTGTCCTCGATATGGTAGGAACCAAGTTGCTCATTCAATTCGTCAATGTAATAAGAGCGGACTATCCCGTAATCTGGATTCTTTTCTAAAATCGCTCCATCCACATCGGATTCCGTGTAGTCGCGCCCCTTCGCCATCGCGCTCTTCGTAATAAATAGCGCCTCGTCCTTCTCGATTTCAAAACTCCTCGGCTTGAGCAAAACCAGTAATTTTTTGATGACGACGCCTCCTAAACCCTGCGCGTCGGTTAAAAATATCGGATAATGCGCGGTCACTCCGTCTTCGTCATACCAAGTATATTGGTCATAAAGAGTGCGAAGAAGAGAGAACTGCATCTGCGGGGAACCACCCTTCATTGATTCGTGATTAGCGATATTTATTTTACCATTCAAATGGAAATTTGTAAAGTCGAGAACCATAAACACAGATTCATCTCCAGAATCCGAGAACCCCCAATCGGCTACGAGCAAATATTTTCCTCCCCTCGCGCAGTCTTTTTTCCCTGGCAACTTCCATAAATTTTCGATTTCATTTGAATCGAAAAATCTTTTCCCCGATGTGATAAACTCTCCCAACACAACCTGCCGATAGCGTTTCTTATCGGTGGCGAGGAGCGTCGCCTTCGCTCTGTCGCGCTGTTCTTTGGAAATGAATTTGTTGTCGTCCATACCCATCCCAGTGAGAGACCACCATCCCTCGATTCCTTTCATCCCCATTCGGACGATATGAAGATAATACTGATGGCTCGGCGAATCCACTTCGGGAGTGGCGATTAGGTCAAGACAAGAACCGTATTTGATGAGACGCGAAAGAATTTTCGCGCCCAGTTCTTCCTTTAAGTGGAGAGATTGTGAACATTCATCGTAAGAAATATACCCGAACTGCGCGCCCGCGAGGGATGACGCCTGGTCTTGACCAGTCGGCACCGAATACATCACCGATTTATTTGAGAATCGAATCTCTCCGAGGTTCACGTTATCGCCCACAATAAAATCTCGTATCAGTGGGCTTAACACATTCAGCCGCTTCTTCCCTTCTTCGTCAATAATGAACTGCCCACTCAAAATATCCTTCACGTGCTGATAACAGGCTTTCGTCTGACGGCTGTGCGGACTGATATTCAGCGTCGCGTAATGCGCGGCATTGATAAGCGCGCCATCCAACTCCATGCCAATTTTATATTTGTTGAACCAGATGTGTTTGATGGCAATACCAACCGTCTTCCCCGACTGGTTTCCGATAGAGGAAATGTTCGAGCCGAACAAAAATCCTTTAATGTCTTCTATTTTATCCTCAAATTTCTCCGCCCATTCACTGCGCGGGGTAGTTGTCCGCGAGAGCCACTTGCGCTGGTAATCGTTTAAGGGCACGCCGAGTATCTCTTCGGAAAAATAAACAACATCCATGCGCCCGCGGCGCTCGGCTTCAATCATCTCGACAAAGCGTTTCTTGGTCTCTGCGTCCATCGTGCTTACCAAGAACTCTTTGGCGATGAAATCGAAATTATGTTTGGACATTTTCTATTTTAGGCGCGTATGCGCCCTTCAAAAGTCCCATCTCTTCGTCGGACATCTTCCCTGCTGTTGCGCGTGACAGCAGACTCATCAGGAACCCCGCCGTGTTCCGTTTTTCCTCGGACATCTTGAGCATGAGCGCCGCCTTACCGTGAACAAGTCGCGTCCCGTGCGCGAACACATTGACGATATAGTTGCGCCGCTTAATTAATTCGTCGCTCGTGTACATCTCATCAAGTTCCTGGTCATCGCGCAGCATCTGCATCGCGTCGTTCAAGAGTTCCCCACCCAATGTCCGCACTCCAGCTTCCAGCTGGTTATCGTCGGCGGCTCCAAGAACCAACTGTCGCTCTTCGTCGCGCGTCTTAATAACCTGATGCACATTCTTGCGCTCGATAAGTTTCAAATCCTTGTCGTGCAACTGCTGTATCAAATCCATGTCCCACTTCTTACGCCACATACGCAGTTGTTGCGTGTGGGGATGGAACAACCGCCCCAAGGGTTCGCAATGCTCCCTATTAAACCCCTGCATAATATCTGAAATCCTTACGTTCGGGTCTTTTATTTTCTCCGCGTAATAAAAATCCTTGAATGCGGGAATGAGGTCGTTAATTTCCGCGAGCTTCATGTACCGCGCGAAATTGTCACCGTAATACGAACGCCCCGCGGCATCAATTCTCGTCCCGTCCGATTTTTCTAAATGTGTTCCTCCCATTTGTTTTCATCATAACACACCAAAAAATAATACTACACCACTACTCTCTCACCCTGTCAATTAACGAGTTATCCACAGAATCCATTTGACTCCTTGAACATTGGGTGCCATACTGGAACAAAGGCTAAACACACTCTAAAAGATGATAAATACCACACCTAAAACTTTATACACAGCCTCCCTTGACAGCGTATTGAGTTTTGGTTATGGTAATAATGGTTTTAGAGTGCGACCTTTGCATGAAAGCCCCCAGGCGCAAGCCCAGGGGCTTTTGTGCGTTTGTGTTCTTCGAGGGGTCTAGGCGTGTGAGGCGCCCGAATCCCTCAAAGGACGCAAGTCCTTTACAAGCCCCGCCTAACCCTTAAATGGGAGGTAGAAGTGCGGCTACGGTCAAGAGCAAACACGCTGGGACGACCCCAGGTGATAGAGCAACGCTCTAGGGACGCGACTCTTACAACCACATTGATTGCTCGATATGTCAATGTGGAGATGGCTAACAGACGGCTCCAAACAGTGTTCTGACAGAACACAATAGCGGTATCGTCCATATACCCGCAAAGTAGAGCTTATCGAGACCTTTAGTGGTGAATTTCAGAAAATCGTCCGATTTTTCTAAACTCACCATTAAAGATTTACACTCTAACCGTAATATGTATAAAGCTGTCAGTAATAAACCAGAACATCTAAATTCCTTAAAAAAGGATAAGAACCCGATATGGATTCTATGTCCCTTGTCTAAGAGGTGTTTGTGTACAAACACTTATAAATAAAGGTTTTATCCCGAATCCCCAAACTTGGAGAGGGTGTCCCCCATACATAGTATGGAATGATTTTGTAATATACCCACTACCTAAATTGACTTTTCTTGTTATGGTTCTTGAATGGAATGGTTAGCGTTTGAACCCCGCGCGGGGTGAGGGGTGAGGAGAGAATTGAGAGCACTCCCCTCTCTCGCACCAGACCATAACTTGACATAACTGTCAACACTATGGGACAATGTTATGAGCTTGGCAAGAGCGGGACATATAACACAACACTCTGGGACAGGTGTCAAGGGGCAAGGATTAAGGCGGGACTTGACAAGGTTTGGGGTTTGTGGTAGTATATTGGTTAAGGAGTTATCCCCAGTTATGCCCTTGACAAGTTAAAACAAGGGGTGTATCATTAAGGGAGCAAGGATAAGACATTGACATTACAAGTGAGGGCGAGGTGCTGGGGCGCGCGGTGAGAATAGAACACAATAATGCTGGCGTGTCAATTCATTGACATCTGCCGCAATAATTTAATAAAATAGTATTCCGTTCTATTCAATAAGTATTAGCCCCGTTCTGGTTCTTGCTCTCTCTTGTGCTGGTCAATGATTGACTGGTGCAGTATCTTGATAATTAAATATGACAATAGTATCTCATTCTTGGTGTTGTTCTGGGTTGAATAAACAACTATGGAATCATTTAGAATCTCGGAAAATCTTGAGGCGGTCTGCGAATGGAAAAAAACGCGGGTCGCATTCAAGCACGAGGCGACACTATTGCGCGAAGGGCGCGAAGTGTTGACAGTCAAAATCAACTACTTTAATCGCACGTGGGAGCGGTACACTTATGAATCGGTGCTCTATAAGCTGTTAGAGAAATCTAAAGAGTTTATAAGCGGCGAGGAGGGTGTACAATTCAAAACGGCGATTGTGAACGGCGGGGAGCGCGAGAACTCAATGCTTAAAAGCGTTGGGCTGGTCGCGGCTCTCGGCGATGTGTTTGGTAAAACACAAAAAGAAGCGAATGACTGGAAGGCGCGAATGCTCAAGGCAGGTCTCGGTGATAAGGGCTTATCAATGCCCGATGACTGGGACAGCTTGAACGAAGATGAAAAATCAACGCGATTAAACGCGGTCATCACTCAAATGTCATCCAATAAATGTGAACACGGCATAAATCTTAAAAAAGATAATTGTTGGATGTGTCATAATTAAAAACATAAAATAGTATCCAATCAAATGAACAACTCCAAAAATCCCACTGTACGGGAAATAGTACAGAAGCTAGAGGCGGAGAATCGCATTGAATATGAAATCAGCCACCGCGGCGGCAAGTACGGCGCGGCGGTGGATGACGTTATCGGGGCATTATTCCCGACAATATGCGACTCTTACTCAAACGTCTACCAGAAGATTAAAAACCTACTCCCGAATAAAATCGGCGCGTGGGTCAACTATCTTGGCGGCGGACTGCGCGGCTCAATATGCCGCTCGGACTACTCCAAAGAATTGCCCGCAAAATACGCCAAACGCATAGATGCGTTTACAAGGGAATGCAAACGCCGCTATCTTGAAATAGAGAACGGCGAGGGTCTGAATGACACAGAAGACGCGGACGGCGAAACGAACTGGGACGCGCTCGGCACAAACAGGTCGCGTGCGGCGGGTGTAAAGCAATCTGCATATCTGAAATGAATAAAATCTCAATCACTCCCGAACAAGCCATTCTTGAAATCAAGGCGGAATGGGACGTGTATGTGAAATGTCGTCAGCGCGCGCTCTTGGGCGGGAAAGGAAGCCAGACGCTCCGCAAATTATTTGAGCGCGAAACGGGAATCCGTCTGCCATTCTTGTGTATATGGAAGACGCAAGAGGAGATGATAGCGCAATACACAAGATATGGCTCAATAACGGGCGGAAAAATACCGCAATGAAAAACACTCTCCAAATCATCGGCGGCGGAATCATCGGCGTGTTGCTGGTGGACGCTGGGGGCTTTATGCTCTGGGTCGTGTCTGGTCAGCATCCGCTTGATAACTTCTACATCGGCACAATCACGGCGCACGTGGTCGCGTGGGTCGTAAAATAAAAACGTAATCGCAATCTGAACGACATCAAGAATGAGCTACTGTTGACAAAATAATAAAAATATGGTCTTGTGCGTTTCAATCTCTCCTACCGCCTCCATAGCGAGCGAGCGGGGGGAGATTGAAGCGCGCGAGCGTATCGAATGGGCGAGCGTATGAATTGTGCGTTTCATTCTATCTCTTGCCGCCTGCAAACAAGCCCCGCACGGGACGCCGCGCGGTAAGGTAGCTAACAAGGGATAACCCGCTTGGCTATGGGCAGGGGGTAGAATGAAGGGCGCAAGCTCTTCAAAGGTCGCGCTAACGCGAGCGTATCGCGTAAAAATAAAATTGTATCCCGATGACAAAATACGAAGAACTAATAAAAGCAAAGGAGAGCGTGAGCTGGTTGCTAGAAAATCCCGATGGCTTGGTTGATATGCACGGGTTGGCTTATTGGGCGAGCGTGGTTGAACGATTGAGGGGGGAGGTCAAAATCTAAAAATAATACATATTGAAATGAGAATCTCAAAAAAATCGGGCGTTATCATCTACAACCCCCGTATCCACAAACAGCTCAAGCACGACTTTGTAACGTCAATCGTGCGCGGGCGCGAGCTGGTCGGGGTCTATTGGAAGGGCACGGACGGGTCGGAGGTGTTGTTTGAGACATCGCCATCAAGGGCGGCGAAGATAGTCGCAATCTTCAATGCAAAGGCGCGAGCGTAGATAGATTGGCTCTTGACATTTAGGGGCTAAAACTGCTAAACTGGCAGTATATGAAAAGATGCTCTACCTGTAAAAGAGAAAAATCAATAACGCAATTTTCTGTATATTTTCACAAATACCAAAAGAGAAAGTATGTCAGGAGTTATTGCATTGAGTGCAAACGTAAGTATCAGCGTAAATGGAAGCGTAAAAACCCGTCAAAAAATCTGCAATATAGCTACAAGTGGATAGCTAAAAATCGGAAAAAGTTTCTTGCGCACCAACGGGTGCAAAATGCGATTAGAAGCGGAAAACTAATGAGAAAAAACTGTGAGAAATGTGAGCGGTCAGGACACGCTCATCACGATGATTATAATAAGCCGTTGATAGTGAGATGGCTTTGTAATAAACATCATAAACAAATACACAATGGAAAATCTAACTCCAAAAATTGATGACGCGCTGGGCGCGGTCATTGAACTACTACTACTTAATAAAGTTAGCAAGGGCGGGTATCATCGGAAAAAAGATGGACTATATCAGACGACTTGGGGCAAAAAAACGGAGCAGGGTTTGAAGCTCTCAATCATCAACAAGCTCCGCGAGTACGGCGTGGTATTAAACGAAGACGCAAGTATATGAACGACTACCTCTGGGAAATTGACGCGCTCTTGGCGTTTATTATAATCGTTATTCTTTTGAGCGTGTAGGCGGTTAAGCGGACTAAAAAAATGAAATTCAACAAAGGAAAATTCGAGGGCAATAAGTACATCAAGCGGGTGAGTTTTTCTAAAGCCGTACTGTGGAAGAATAAAGAAATCTCGCTCCCGCCCATTATAGTCCACCGATTCAAAACTAGCGCGACAACAGTGGTGATGTTTGAGGACGAACGTAAGAACGAGCGTTGGAGCGCGAGCGTATCGGAATTAGAACGGGTTGGGCAACTTAAAAAAGAAGGACAGGAGCCGCAGTTTTATTATCCGATTGCCGCATTCAAGGTCAGTAAAATAAAAGAGGTGGCGAGCGTACCATCTCCCGTATGGAAGCCGCCGAGCGAGCGGTTGATGGGCAAGCGCAAACAATCAAATGAAAACACTTTATTGTGATGCCAGTTTCGACTGGACTAAAACCGAGAAGAGCGCGGGCAATGTTGTCGTTGGCAAAATCGCAATCGCAGATGGCAAGGGCTTCGAGCGTATCGAGAACGTGGCAGTCGGAAAAGTGGAGGGGCTCCAGCAATATATCAACGTCTTTGAATTGACCGCTATCGCGCGAGCGGTTGAGCTGGCGAGCGAAGAAAAGCTGAAAGCCGATTCACTAACTGTCATCACCGATTCAAAAACCGCAATGTTCTGGGCGCGAGCGGGGAGAATCAAAAAGAAAGGGATTGAAACCCTTGCGCACTCTGGCGCTTTGTCGTACCTAAGCCATGCACGTACGCAGTTTAAGGGCGAGGTGATATTCGATTATGTCCCGCGCGAGCAGAATTGGGCAGGTAAGCTACTTGAAATTGAGCTAGAAAAGCAAAAAGCCGCCTAGCTAATTGCATATCGGCGGCACAACCCCGATGGAGTTGTTTTGCGTGAGGGGTACATTTAATACAACGACACACATTGACAAAAGTTTCAAGTCGTGGCTTGATGTCAATAAAGAGCTATAAAGAGTTATCCCCAGTTGACAAATTCACCCAATTAAACTAACCTAAAATCAAATGTCAGAATCATCAACGCGAGCGTGTTCAAAATGCGGCAAACCAGTAGTTGACAGAGGCAACCAAGTCGCTCACATTGGTGGCGGCGTGAACGAACAGAAGTGCCAGAACTGTGGCTGGACTGGCGGACAAGCGGACGGCTACCGACAATGCCCCCGTTGCGGCGACCAGACAAGCATGATTACTGACCATGTGGCTTCCTAAATTCTATAAACAAAATCGTATCATGAACGAATATCAAGACATCCAATTAGTTTGTATCTGCGGCGCCCAGTTCACATGGACTTCGGGAGAACAACAATTCATTCAGGGATTGATTGATGACGGCAAAACAAATCGTGATGGCTCTCCAATCACAGTGATTCAGCCGAAGCGCTGTAAGCCCTGCCGTCTAAAAAAGAAAGAAGAACGCTTGAGCAGAGGATTTCAACGCGACTACTAAATCTAAATCCATTATCTATGTTGTATCAAGAATCAGAAAAATTTATTAAGGATGTTTTTTGGAACGAGACCCACGACCCGAAATCCAAACTCGACATCCCAAAAATCCTTGAAGCTCGCCTGGTCAAGGAGAACAAGGAGAAAGACCCCGACTATTTCGACCATCGGGAAGGCGTGGTTCACGTCAGCTCTCTTTACCGTTGTTTGCGCGGCGTGGTTCACGAGATGCTCGGCGCCCAGAAAGATAACGAAATGGAAACTCGCAAACTCGGCGTATTCAAGGCGGGTAATCTCTTTGAAGATTTTGTCATTGAGGCGCTTGGTGATAGAGTAGTGCACAAACAACGCCAGTACAATTATAAATATAAAAATCTCACCCTAGTCGGGCGCTCCGATTACACCATTGACGATGAAGGCACGCTCCGCATTGGAGAAAACAAATCAGTGCACTCGGATTCTTTTTGGATGCGCGAGAAAGAAGGGACGTTGGTAGCCTGGCATAATCAGATTCAGCTCCAGGTCTATATGTGGCTGGAACGTATTTTGAATGGCAACAACTGGGACGGCGTGTTCAGCTATATCTCGAAAGATGACTGCACCGTCATCGGCGCGCCCGTGAAATTCAATCAGCGAATCATTGACCAAGTGGTGATTCCAGCGCTCGATATTATCAATGAAGGGTACGCCAGCAAGAATCCCGATGCGGCGCCCCTTCCTCCAATGGTTGTTTTCTCCGAAGCCAAGCATCAGTATCAGAAGAACTGGTTGGCGACCTACTGCGAATTTCACTCTTCTTGTGCTGGCGCTGGATGGATATTGGAAGCAACTAATCTTGTAACGCAACGCAATAAAGAACTGAAAGCGGCATTACCTCCTCCCCCAAAAAAAGTGAAATCGAAAATCGAAGTGGTGGGCAAGGTCGAATCATCAATTAAAAATTAACAAAACAATGGCAAATAAAAAGAAAATAGCATCTCAAAGTCCAGTGCCGTCTATCAAAAAAGACCCGTCGAAATCTTTTCCTGGAGCAATTCAAGCTCTAATGAACGGTAAGAAAATTCGTAGGCAAGAATGGGCTGACGCCGAGGAATACTGCCTCCTCAAAGACAATTTCCTTATGATTCACAGGAATGGAGCGTTCCATACGTGGATTGTGTCCGAAGGTGATTTGTTGGCGATTGATTGGGTGATAATTTAACAATCAAATAAATATATGGAAGAGATAAAGAAATTCGACATTGTGGTTCTTCACGAATCAACAATCAGTAGCTGGCTTAAAGACATAGGTACATTCGGGATTCTCGGATTGATGCTTTATGCGAACTTTAGATGGTTCGGAAATCACGGCATTGTTGCTTTCGGATTTCTTTTGATGATGATAATTTCTTTGGTTGGCAACTCGAAGCGCCTTAGTAATCAATTCACCGACAAAGAATCAGCAATTAAATTTATTAACGAACTATGAAAATAGTAAAACTCACAATTCACAACTTTCTCAAGCTCAAGGATGTGGAAATGAATCCCTCCAAAACCAACGTCATCGTTGGCAAGAACAAGCAGGGCAAAACCTCTATCCTTAAAGCCATCCGTACCGCCTTCACTGGGGACGCCGATTCTACCTCCATCCGTATTGGCGCAGGCAAAGCGGAAATCACGGTGGAGCTGGATGATATGGTCATCAAGCGCTCCATTACCGCGAAGGGCAATTACCTGGACGTGGAAAACAAAGAAGGACTACGCTATTCGGCGCCGCAGAAGGTATTAGATGGAATACTGGGCACGTTCTCGTTCAACCCGATTGAATTTTTTGAGAAGAAATCCGCAGACCGCAAGAAGTATTTATTGAACGCCATCAAGCTAAATATCACCCAGAAAGAACTCTCTGAATACACAGGAGAAATACTTGAAGGAATTGATTTCAATGCCCATGCCCTCGAAGTCGTGGAACAGGCGCGCAAATTCTACTACGACAAACGCACTGGCGCCAACGCCGAAGCGACCAAGAAAGAGAAAGCGCTTCAAGACCTGAACTCCAAGATTCCAGAAGGGTTTGACCCGTCGAAAGTGAATGAAGGGCACATCACAAAGCTCCGCGCCGCGATTCAGACCGACAAACAGAACAAAATCAAAGCCGAGGCGCACGCCGATAAGGTTGTCGCATTACAGAAGCGTGAAGCTGCCCTTAAAGAAGAGCTTGCGCAAGTACAGAAAGATATTGTCGCCGCGATAGGCGTTACCTTTGATGTTTCTGACGACATGAGTGTCGCTGCCGCGGAAGAAGCGTTGGCGAAGCTAGAAGGTCAACGTGAGATTGTGTTCACCGTAAAACGCGCCGAAGAAGTGCGCAATGAATTGAGTACAGCCATCGCCGAAGCGAGCAAGCTCGATGTCGTTGTGAAGAAACTCACCAAAGAGGTGCCAGAAGACCTTATAAAGAAAGCCAAGCTGCCCGTCGAGGGTCTAGCCATAGTTGACAACGACATTACAATCAACGGAATTTCACTTGACAATCTCTCATCCTCGGAGCAATTGAGGTTTGGGTTGCAGATTGTGAGGGCACTGAATGGTGATTTCAAGGTCATTTGTGTGGACGGGATTGAGACGCTGGACAAAGAATCGTTCGAGGCTTTTCTCAAAGAAGTGGAGAATGACGATTTCCAATACTTTGTCACGAGAGTAGAGGGCGCTCATGAGCATTCCATTGTGGTTGATGATGGGGAAATAAAAAAATAATATGCCTAAACCTACAAAGAAAAAAGAGATAGTGGCGTGGGCAATATGGGATGAACAAACGGGTTTGATTCCCGATTCTGCAACAGATAAAGTTCCGCCTGCACTAGAAGTGTTTAGGAACAAAACAGATGCTCAAAAAAAGAAAGTGGATAGATATGAAAAAGTCGTCCCTGTCCGCATCATCATAGAAAAATGAAACCTAAAAAGTCGAGGAATACTTAAAATAAAAATATGAAGGAAACATTCATAAAATATACCGCAGAATTTGCAAAGTATGCTTTGATTTGGTTTTCCACTCTATGGATTTTTGGTTTCTTTGGAATATCCATTGACAAAGAAGTATGGGATTGGGCAATCGTATTTGGTATGATTTTTATATGGCTCGGATTTTTATTGGGTAGAACAGATAAAAACTAAAATGCCAGAAGAAAATAAGCCGAGCGAGGATTGTGCTTGTCACGAGCCGCATATTTCTCCCCGAATAAAACATACCAAAGAAAAGTGTTATGTTATTGATTTACCTCAACAGCCGAGCCAAGAGTGGAGGAAAGAACTAAAAATATTTTGGAGAGAGAACAAAAAGAAAACTGTTTTGCATGGAAAAGAATTGGCTAGATTAGAAGAATTCATCTGTCAGCAAATCCAAGCCGCCGAAAGCCGAGGGTCTGAGAGGGGGCACAAACAAGCACAAACCACTTTCCAGTTTTTAGGAAAAGTCGGCAAAGAGTTGGAATACAGAAATGAAGCCCGCCAGCAAGCCCTTGAAGAAGTGGAGAAAGCATTTTACAAACTCCCCGAACACATTACTTGGCAAGACGCACAGCAGAAAATAATCGCAATCCTCTCCCTCCTCCAAGAAACTAAACCCCCAGAGAAATGAAAAAAGTAGTAAAAGAACATTATAAAGAAATCCTTGAGGACTTACGCCCGTTGTTCGAGAAATGGGGCGAGGAGGGAGTGGTAGGGGCATTGTGGATTTATAAGCGGGTGAAGGGCAAGGTCGAAACCCTAAAAGCACAAAAAGAAAAGATAGAAAAGGAACTAAATAAATATGACGATTTACACAGTTAAGTTCGGGAGCGAGAAGTATTCAGACGAAAATCACGAGTTCAATGTTTCTGCGCGTTCGATTACCGAGGCAGAAAGCAAGGCAAATAAATTGGCGGATAAAAACGAGGTTCAAAAAAGCGGAAGGTATACGAGGTCAGTAGAACTCCTTGTCGAAACCGATAACTAACCCCCCCCCCAGAGAAAGACATAAAATGAAAAACACCGTAAAGCGAAAAAGAAATGAATAGTATCCCCATCATCACCGTCGGCAAATACGCGGGCACCCCGATAGATAGGTTGCCCAACAGCTATCTTCGCTGGATGATTACCCAGGATTTCCCGAAAGCATGGCTTGACTTGGCGCTCAAAAAACTTGAAAGTTCCGACCACAGCGACCTCTTCCTTTCGGTCTCGCGCCACGCCATTGATATGTTCTCCAAACGCTTCCTGGCGCTCTGGATTGAGGCAGATAAGCATATTGAGGTGGGGTTGGCTACATTCATCGCCAAACTTGCCCAGGAAGCATGGGAGAAAGGCACAGATGTATCTAAGAGGCGCCACCAGGACGATGGCGTGGTCAAGGAATGGCAGGGAATTAAGTGGGTTTTTGGAATCAATCCCAGTTACCCAGAATACAAGGATGTAATTACTGTGATTTCTAGCGAGGAAAAGCCGTCCACACCTAGGTCTTGACAAGTAAGTTATACTAGATTATGCTAGATAGAAAGGTCGTAAACAAAATAGTATCCCCCATGTGCTAACCTTAATATGAGCGAGGAACCCAAAAAAGAGCTTGAGATACTTTGGTCGCCCCAGCAAGTTGCCAGGTATCTTGGCTTAAATCCCGTCACGGTTTATCGGTGGCTTGCGGAGAAGCGAATGTTTGACCCAACTAAGATAATCCGTTTCTCCAACCGTGTTCGTATCCCGCGCAGCGAGGTCGAGCGCATAGCGGGCGTCACTAGAGCCAAGCTCGGAGGTGACGAAACGTCAGAAACTAATAAACCTACAAATTTATGAGCGATATACTTGGTAGTTTCGTAGCGAAAAAGAAAGCCGACTCGCAGTTTTTGAGTCTTGCTGACGGCGAGTCAGCCGTCATCGTAAAATTGAAAGACATTAAGCCTGCCATCAAAGCTGGGTATGATGGGCAGAACAAAGAGGTTCTCAACTTCGCGGTTGAGGTTGAGACTTCGGAGGGAGTCCGCGAAAAACTCTTTCAGAATGGCACGCAGCGCTTTGCACAAGAACTGCAAGCCAAGAAAGTTGGAGTTGGAAGCGGGTTTACCCTCACGCGGGAAGGTCAACAGGCGAAGACCCGTTATACGGTTTCGAATGTTGTCAATCCCGTTGTCTAAAAGAATCCATGAGGGTCGTTCCGACTCTTGCGGTCATTGCGGCAATCATTCTTCTTGGTTGGCTAACGCTAAAAACGGCTTCGTATAACATCGAGCCAATCATCCCGCAAGAACCACAATTGAATGTTCTCGTTAGGGGATTCCTCGCAAGTAAAGATTCTCCACTCGCTCCAGAAACTGATTTACTTCTCAAACAGAAACATTGGAAGCTCTTGGTCGCAATTTCCGCGATTGAAAGCCAATACTGTAAACGCCAGCTTGGATGGAACTGCTGGGGTATTGGCGGAGATAGCGCCTATCGGCACTACGAATCAATCAGAGCCGCCATCGTTGACGCCAATAATCTAATTTCGTATTGGCAACAACTTGGAAGATGGCTCACGGTTGAAGACATGGACTGTCATTATGTCTCTCCGTGCAATCAGAATTGGGTAAGAGTAGTCAATAAGGTTCTAAACGAACTAGAAGTATATGAGCAATCCGTTGGAACAATTCATCAATAAAAATTCCCAGCGCGCTGACGAATATCGTGAAATCATCGAAGAAATGTTAGGGAATTATTCTCGATATGGATACGCTCAAGAAACGCTAATTGGTATCCTTGATTACATTGAATCCAGTCATAGCATTAGCAATGGTCAAGCTCAGGCAATCGAGAATATAAGGTCAAAACCAAACAATAAACATGGCTGGTGAAATCCCAACTCCAAAACTTCTCGATGAAGAAGCTCGTCAAGAAAAAGAACGGCGGGAAAAGTTAGGTCGCATAGCGTTAGAAATTGAGCAGATTTTCTTGCGCGAAGATATGAGCGTCGGAGACCTGCTTGAAGTATTTGGGCTGTTCACTGGTCGTGCGAATAGCGTGTTCGAGAGAATTAAAATTAAAAAAATCAAAGAAGAGTATGGAAAGATGTGATTGCGAATTTTGCGGCAGCGGACTTTGTAGATGCGGACATCTTGTAGGCGTCCATAACAATGGAGCGTGCCTATACGCACAATGTGAGTGTAAACAGGTCGAAAAATTAACCAAAGAAAACAAAAATTAAAATGCCAAAATTTAAGGTTATAAAAGAACTCAACATGAACGGTATCATCCATTCAGTTGGTTCTGTGATTGAGCTAGATAAAGTTATGTCGTCATTGAAATCAATCCAGGCGAATCTTGAGAGGTTGCCCGACAATGCTCCCGCCGCTAGTGCCGACAAATCCGTTCTAGGGAGCATCAAGCCAGGCGAGCAGCTAACTCCAGAGCAGAAAGAGAAGCTGGCGAAAGAGAATGTGACGGTAACAGCCGAAGCCCAGCGCCTTGCCGCGGAGCACCGCGCCCGTGACTTTGCGGAGGGTAAGGGAGAACCAGCAGTAAAAGCTGTCGCCGAAATCTTGAAAGAAAAACTGGCTAAAGAAGATTTCCAGTCGAAAGGAGTCCCCGCACAAGGTGTGGGTGAATTGCCCCCAGAAGTCCCGCCAGCCAACTAAGATGAAAATTCCCCAACCAACAAAAGAACAGTTGGCGATAGAGCTGGCAAATTTGAGGGATACTCAAGCCAACTGGGTTGCTAACGACGAGCGTCGAAGAAAGGAATTTGCTAAGGCATTTTCCTGGAGGACACCAGTTTCTTCAATCGGATTCAGTCATACTGTTTACGAACCCAACAAGCCAAGCTGGGAAGAAATATACGTGCAAGTTGGAAAACTTCTCGTGCTCGAAGAACTGAAACAGAAAGTCGTTTCCGTGACTCCGTTTCCGTTCAACTTCGAGAGACCGCCCCACGTCTAAAATGTTAGAATAGTGGTATGAGGAATGCCACCGAACAAGAAATCCAAAAAACAATTATAGATTATCTTCGTCTTAAACATTATGTCGTCTTCAAGCACCACTCCACAGGGAGCACCATCAGAGACAGTAAACCCGTCTTCTTCAAATACGGAGACAGGGGGATTGCAGACATTATCGCGTGCTCAACGAAGGGCACTTTTGTCGCAGTTGAAGTCAAAAAGAAAGGCGGGAAACCTAGTCCCGAACAGCTCGACTTCCTCGAAAGGGTCAATCGCGCAGGGGGTCTCGGCATCCTCGCCTACGACCTTGAAACCGTTGTCACTAAAGTGGAGGAACTTGCCCGCCGCGACGTTTAGATGGCTTCAATTTAAGATGACAACTGCTCTCTTAAACTGGCGCAATAGAGCGCCCAAAATCCTTATTCATCCCGACCCATTGCTCAAGCGAGTGGCTGAACCAGTGGATTTCGAGAAGATGGACTTGACAACACGCACCAAAATCGTTGTAAAGATGGGCGCTGCACTTCAAGCAACTAAATGGGGCATGAAACTAGGCATCGCGGCACCCCAAATAGGATTAAATCAACGCGTAGTCATTGTACGGGGCAACGTGATGTTCAATCCGACATGGGAACCCGTGAAAGCTCCCCCAGAAACCATTACGGAAGGGTGCTACTCATTACCCAACAAAACCTTCAAAGTGTCAAGGGCAAAGTATGGGTGGGCTAAATGGACAAACATTAACGGGCGCCCGATGGAAGACAAACTCAATGGACTGCCCGCAATAGTTTTCCAACATGAAGTTGACCATCTTGATGGCAAGTGCTGTGCAGATGTCGGAGAAGAAATAAAAGGTCGTAAAACATAATAATCAAATGCAAATAATTAACACAGAGCAATCGAAACATCTCCTCGCCGAGATTTCGAAGTTCTTGAGAGAGGGGCATCAAGTTAAAGTCACTGGTCTCGGAATATTTCAGTTGAAAGACAGGAAAGAGCGCCAGGGCAGGAACCCGAAGACGGGAGAAACTATTACTATCCCCGCGGGCAAGAAGTTCGCATTCCGATTTTCCAGCATCTTCAAGAGAATCGTATTGGGATAATCTCGTGAAAAAATAGCCTCCATGTGGGGCTGTTTTTTATTTGCCCGCGAACGGTTTTGATGCCTCCCCCTTTTGACTGAAATAAAAAGTGAATGCCATTCCCGTTAAAACCATAAAGTCCTTTGGTTCCAACTTGCCGATGAAGAATCCTACACAAGCGCTCACCGCGAGCAAGACGAACACGATTTTGGAAGCGGATGAAAGTATTTTAGGCATAGATTTCGTTTAGTTTCGCTATTGTTTTTTCTCCCACTCTCCGACCCGCGAGTGAGTCCAGTTCCTCTACGGGCGCCACAGCCCACTTCTTCTGCCATTGAAGAACGGCTCTTGCCGTCAAGGCGCCATAATAGCCCGTAGAAGCAGTATTTACGGGGAAAAGACCCTCATATTTGAGAATGTCCTGTAACGCCCCTATATGGTCATTTGTCTCTCCAAAGGTCAATATACCCACAAAGGTGTGCTTGGGCTTGCCTGGGGTAGGATTTGGCAGGGGTTGGGGCTGTGGAAGGGGGCTGGGCTGGCTTTGGTCGTCAAAACGGAAGTTGACGAGGTACCCA